>Ga0073906_1004414_pt1 | contig 14158 bp, 8 predicted proteins | sample Inofromicrocosms_FD_65485 | JGI IMG/M metagenome (GOLD analysis project Ga0073906, IMG submission 65485) | Mouse cecum microbial communities from Vienna, Austria - Inoculum for glucosamine and mucus D2O microcosms | ecosystem: Host-associated > Mammals > Digestive system > Large intestine > Cecum... | reverse complement strand
TTCAAACAGTAACGTTCACCCGTCCACAGTACACTGATCCAGTAAATGGTGAAGTAACATACGGAGAATGGGATAAATCTTCCGGTAATTGGAATAAATACACTGCTCCCGAAATTCCAGGGTACACTTCAAATGAAGTGCCGGGAGAAATAGTGACTCCAAGTACTGCAGATAAGACGGTGACTGTGAAGTACACGAAGAACCCATTGGTTGAAACTACTGATACTAAGACAGTGACAAGAACAATCATTGTTGAAAATCCAGATGGCAGTGAAAATAAAGTAGTTCAAACAGTAACATTTACTCGTCCACAGTACACTGATCCAGAAAATGGCGAAGTGACATACGGAGAATGGGATAAATCTTCCGGTAGTTGGAATAAATACACTGCTCCCGAAATTCCAGGTTACACTTCAAATGAAGTGCCAGGAGAAGTAGTGACTCCAAGTACTGCAGATAAGACGGTGACTGTGAAGTACACGAAGAATCCGTTGATTGAAACTACTGATACTAAGACAGTGACAAGAACAATCATTGTTGAAACTCCAGATGGCAGTGAAGATAAAGTAATTCAAACAGTAACGTTCACCCGTCCACAGTACACTGATCCAGTAGATGGCGAAGTGACATACGGAGAATGGGCCAAATCTTCCGGTAGTTGGGATAAATACAATGCCCCAGAAATTCCAGGTTATACTTCGAATGAAGTACCAGGAGAAGTAGTGACTCCAGATACTGAGGATCAAACTATAAGAATTGGTTACAGTAAACAACAAGAACCAGAAACTCCTACTATTCCATCTCAACCTGCAGATAAGAAGGATTCTGGTAAAGTATCGGCAGTGAAGCAACAAGTTTCGACTACTAAGATAAGCAAAACAAATATTGTGAATACTGTGCAAAAGAAGGTAGGGAAGCAAGCATCAAGAAATAGAGCTCAGGTTAATAAGAAGAATGATCACACATTACCTCAAACAGGTGCGCACAAAGATATGCTTGCAATTATCTCTGGAGCACTTGCAGTAGGAATTGGATTACTGGGATTAAGTCTTGATAGAAAAAAGAAAAAATAGAATTGAGGTACAAGAAATATCTCTAAAAGAGAAGAAATTAAAACTTCTATAGATCTTAAAAGGAATTAAGCAGCTAAAAAAGAGCTGTTTGATTCCTTTTTTCATCTCATTATTTAAAGTTAAGCAAGGTTTTTAAACAAAAAATCCTGTTGATGAAATATAAGAAATATTCATCAACAGGATAGAAATATATTTTGAGTCTATTATAAATTAGCTTTGATTCTCTTCAACTGACTCATTCCGTTCATCTGCATCAACTACTGATTTAGCTACTTGTTGATCAGGTTTATATGGGCGCTTAATCGGCATCCCCATTGGATTCTGTCCTTTAGACATCAATACAGTAGGAATATTTGATGTAACGTTTTCAGGCTTTGGTAATCCTTCAATTTCCCAAGTAAAGGGAGCAAATTCGTTTTTTGGATTTACCCAATTTGGATGCTTTTTAGAAAGAAGATAAAGTCCTAAACAGGTAAGTAATACAACCGCAACTAAAACTGCAATAACAATTATATAAGTTACTGGAGATCCGACTTCTGCTTTAACTTGTGCTGGTGGATAAAAGGCAAGAACAATACCGAAAATTGATGAAATGAGGCCAACACCGGCAATAATCCAAGCTCCTACCTTACCACCAGGTACTTTAAATGAACGAGGACGGTTAGGTTGTTGGTAACGTAAACGTAAGAATGCGACGAACATTAGAATGTAGTAGAAAAGATATAGAACAGTGACACACTGTGTTAATAAAATTACGAATCCTTCTACGTTTGGAATTAATTTGAATAGATATGCAATAATAGTCATTCCAGCCATTTGGACATAAACTAGTCGAGCAGGCATTCCATGCTTGTTTTTCTTTTGTAACCATTTTGGTAAAAAGCCACTACCACCAGCTTGGGCAAGCATAACTGATGGAGCTGCTAGTTCAGTCACAGTAGAAGCAACTAAATTGAAAAGTCCGACCCACATTAGAACTAGATACAACCAAGGAAAGGCAAAGGTTTCACCAAGAACTTTAAATACCGTAACTAATGAATATAAAACATTAATTTGTTTTTCTGGAACGATCATTGCGATGATTACAGTACCTACTACGAAGATTAAGAATACTAAGATTAAAGTAATAAAAATTGAAGATACAAAATCTTTTTCAGGGTGCCGTAATCGTTTAATGAAGGCGGCATTTTCATCAATTCCAGTATAAGAGAAGAATACACCAGCTGCGAGGGCTAAAGTACTCATTCCATTCCATTTTGGAATTAATTGTTTTGGTGCCATTGAAATAGCGGGGGTATGTCCCTGGCACAACCAAACGATTGTTAGGATAATCATTACTGCTAATGGGATAAGTGTTCCAATTAAGACACCATATTTTGTAATAGTGGTAAAAGTTTTAACACCTTTATTAGCAATGATAGCCATAATCCAATATAAAATAATCCATCCAGTCATGATTAAAACAACGTGAGTAGGATTTTGAGCGAAGGCAACTGCCTTGTTATACATAGGCGTGTAGAACAAAATGGTTGCGGCGGAACTCGGCATCCCCATCCCGAAGTTAATCATAACTTGAAACCATAAAATCAACAGACAAGTTAATGCCCATCCTTTTCCTAAACCTTCACCGACCCAGCGGAAAATACCGCCACGGTTGCTCCAGCCAGAGGCTAGCTCTGCAGCTACTAAGGCGGTAGGAATGAAGAAGCAAATAGCACCGATGGCAAAATAGGTAACTGACGATAAACCATAAAAGGCTTCTTGAACATCATTACCTAAACCAGCGATAATTGCCACGTTCATTAGAGTTAGGGTCCATATGGAGATAAAGGCTTGCTTTTTGGCAGATCCTGCTTTATGAGAATTCTCCATTTTTCTCTCTCCTTTAAATATATACAATAAACAAAATCAATATGTTATTTATTAATCTGCTCATGTGTATACTAGTCTCATGTTTCACAAACTACAAATAAAAAGGATTAAATATAAGAGCTGAAAAGCTTTATAATAAGCTATTGCTTATTTATAGCCAGCCTTTATTTATTATATTGTGAATTAAGTTACTAATTATAGTTATTTGGTTATAGTAATATAATCGTAAAAAGAATGGCTATCTACTTAGGGAAGAAGAATAAAATTATAAATTAGTAAAATTTAATCAATTCTTAAAAATAACAAATTATATTATTTTATTTTTTTATATATTTCCACTTAAGTGCTTTTGATTATAATGTAGTATATAGGGTATAGACTTGAAAAATATAACACTAAATATAAAAGGATATGTGTAGAAGAAATATATCTTTGAAAGAGTAGTATCGTTCAATTCACTTATCGAGGAGAAGTTCATTTGGAAAAGAAAAATCTTTTAAATGTAATAAAGAAAGTAAGCTTTAGTCTATTCATAGTAATAATTTATGTAATGGGATTATACATTCCTCTTCCTTTTGCAGAAGTGACTAAACAGTATATGGAAGCTGTAAAAAATACTCCTATTTCAATTTTAGGGGCATTTAGTGGAGCTAATTTTACACAGATATCTATTTTTTCAATCGGTCTGAATCCATTAATGTTTTCGATGTTAATTATTCAGCTGCTAAGTTTTACTCATTCCTTTGGTTTTGATGCCTTGTCACCGAAACAAGTGCAGTACTTGATGCAATTTTTAACTATGATTATCACTATCATTCAAGCAGCACTATTAGTCTTTGCTTTTACAAATCGACGGAATGGTTTAGAAGATTTTGAAATGATCTTGATATTGAGTGCTGGGTCTTGTTTAGTAGTTTGGCTTTGTTATCGCAATATGAAATATGGGGTTGGAGCAAGTGCACCAGTTATTTTAACAAGCATTCTTAATGGTGCTATTCCCAATATAATTAGTAATGTAAAACTTCTTTTAACCATGAAATATGCATGGGTTTGGTTAGCAGCTTTAGCTATTTTTATTTTGTTACTAATAAAATTTTGGCTTGCGTTTACTAAAGCCTACTATCCTTTAAAAGTAGTTAACCCTAGTCTTCCTGCCTCTAGTAATTTGATGACAGTGCCGTTAGGCTTAAACATGGCTGCCATGATGATGTATATGGTAGGAATGGCTATTTTGACCCTTCCTTTAATGGTGGGAAGATACTTTAGTTCTTCATCTTTGATCAATAATTGGGTATTTCAAGCTTCTTTTTCTGCAGTAATGGGAATATTGATTTTTTATTTCTTCACTTTTGTAAATTTCGATCCTAAAGAACAAGCCAAGAGTTTTCGAAATAATCACTACTATATTCCAAATATTGCTCCTGGACGTCCTACACAACGATATTTAAACCGTCTAATATGGATTATTGCCTTTCCGGGAGCCGTTTTAAATGCATTTCAACTTGTTTTTGGTTTATATGGGGGTAATTTTTTAGGTAATTATGCTGGCTTTGCTATTATTCCAATGAATGTTGTTATGATTACAATGTTTATGGGAGGAATTAAAGATCAAATTGATACTATTTTGTTCCCATATCGTTATGATCGTTTATTAAAGGATAACTAATAATGAAATATTTTATTCCTGCATGGCATAAACAATACAATGACTGGTCAATTAATATTCCAAGTATTGAAAACTATGACGCAGCAGAATACATGACTGTTTTAAAAAAGTTTGACGAAGAAATTGGTCTGATAATTACAGACTATCAGCCTCAATTGTTGAGTAAATTAAATCAAATTGCCTTTTTCCCTAATACCCTATTTTCTGTATATGATTTTTTACAAGGAGTTCATGGATTTGAAAATAAGGTTTTAGAATTAGAAGATTTTAACTGGCCTAAAAATGCAATTTTTGATTATGGTCCTTTTAGAACCTTAATTGTTTTAGAAAATAAACTATATGCAACAGTTTTCTATGATATTGATGGGCATATTTTAAGGATCTTTTATCCTGAAAATGACGAGCATAAAGCATTTACTTTGGGTATAGATAGTCGTGGTTTTATCTCTAATCAAGATGATGAGGAAAAAACTATCTACTTTGATCCATACGGTAATTGGCGTTTTAAAAAGGACAAAACCACTGACAAAATCACGGTTAATCCAGAAATGCATTTTTGTAAAAGAAGAGAATATGAAAATATTACAGATTTGGTTGATGAGATTTTAAGTCGATACTTAAAGGTCAATGCTAAGAATAATGATGAAATAATTGTAACGGTAGATGATGAGAGTAGTTTTAATAATGAAATCATTGAGCCATATAAACCTTTATATATAATCAATAGACACCATCCTTATAGTAAAAAAATAGGTAGCCTAGCTAGGGCAAAAGTAATTGTAAGTAGCAATGAAATTAAACAAAATCTAGAAAAAAATTATAGAGAACAGTTCGATATTTCAGTTATTCCTGTCTTTAATTCGGAATTTCGTCTTGGTCATAGTCAAAGACAAAATGTACAGGAGATTGGCTTCTTTGCGGAAAATGCAAATGACGAAGATATTCATCAAATTATTCAAAAGCTGTGTAACTACATCTTAAAAAATCCAGATAATTACAGCTTGAAAATATTTACATACAATTTTTGGAAAGCAGATCATGTGAATAAAATTCTTGAGCAAATAAAAGAAGAAAACAAAAACAGTTTTATTCTCGGAAAGTCAGAACAAGCAGAAAATGCTCCAATTGATGGACTTGATGATGAAGTGAGTTTACCAGAACTTGATGTTGTGCATACCCGTTTAACTAATATTTCAGATGTATTAAGTAATTTGGATAAAATGAGACTTTTAATAAATTGGGGAAAAGCAGATGAATTAATGCAAATATCAGGTGTAAGTATTGGAATTCCACAAGTGCAAAACTTTTCTTCGGCCACTGTTGTGGATAATAAAAATGGACGAATTATAAAGAAAATAAGTGAGCTTTTACCTGTAGTTGATGAGTATTTAACTAATTTAAATAGTTGGAATCAGACAGTAGTATATAACGTACAATTAATGAACCAGTATTCCGAAGAAAACATCATTGAGAAATGGAAAGAAGTATTTAAAGAGAGGAAAGCGGAGTAGAATGCGAGTTTTGCAACTAGGTAATGATAACTGGGAGAAAAAATATACAATCCCAGAAGATATGGAATGGCATTTTAACGACTTTTCTTTTGAAGAAAAAAAGGCTACGAAGAAAAAGGGGATAAAAAGTTATGATGTAATTTTAGTTACTGGTAAAACTAACTTAACTAATGACCAGTTGAAGAAGTTAAAGCAATTGATATCCCCATATCATGTTTTATACAGTTCTAATTTAAATACAGAATTGGATGATCATGAAAAATATTTTTTGAAAAGTATTGCTGCTCAAAAAATAAAAGAAGAACCGCAGTATTTGATTGATCGACTTCCAATTCGGTACTTCTCTGGACAATCCGGATTAAGGATTTTTCCAAGTCAACTGAAATTAAATGAGCATGTAGTTAATAGTTATGAGTTTGAAGAACAGGGTCATCTTAAATTAAATCTAGATACCCATAATGAATGGGTAAATTTAGGTACCTATAAAAGTGGGGTCTTTATCGATCCTGATAAGCAGATCAATTTTTGGCTTTCATTAAAGAATTTCAATTTTCAAGTTAGACTGAGAATTTTTATTCAACAACCTGGTACAGATGGAGATGTCAAAGAACAAAGAGTAATCGACCTAAGCTCTTTTAATAAAGATGAATATTTTTCTCAAATTGAAGCATCTGAACACTATCGGACTGCAACCCTAAATCTAGAAGTTAAGGGGAGCGGCGACTTAATCATTGGCGTGCTTCATTCACGTTGGGGCCGAGATGGGGCCGGAAATTTCATTGCCGGTGGGCAAAGAATAGTTAATCCTCAGACTAGGGATGATATTGCCTATTACTTTAATCCTGGCGACTTGAAGCCCCCATTAAATGTATATTTTTCAGGTGCGCGTGAAGCAGAAGGTTTTGAGGCATATTTCTTGTTTAAAGGGTTAAAAGCACCGATGCTTTTATTTACTGATATGCGATTAAATATTGGTCAATTTTATGACGATAAGGATAATTTTTTTGAGCAAGAAATTATTAAAACAATTAAGTCAAAATTGAATGAATTGGGGTTTGATGAATCGCAACTACTAGTAAATGGAATTTCAATGGGAACATACCCTGCGATAAAATATGGAGCTAAAATGAGTGCTCATGCAATTAATGTTGCAAAACCCTTGGTAAATTTGGGCTATATTGCTTCAAGGACTGCCTTAGATCGTCCCGACGAATTTGAAACTATGTTCGATATTGATAAAGGGATCGGTCCAGCTACCGATAGAGATGACTTGAAAAAAATTGATGAGAATTTTTGGAAAGAATTTGATAAGCAAGATCTTTCAAAAACACGCTTTTTTGCTGGTTATATGATTAATGATGACTATGACGATAAAGCAGTAAAAGAGTTAAAAGAGTCTCCTGCTGTAAAGCAAGCAGCCCAGTTTTCTGCTAAAGGATTTCCCGGACGACATAATGATGATCCACAAGTTAACTACTGGTTTATTGATCGTTTAAATGAACTATTAAGAGAAGATTTTGGTCGAGATAATGAAAAACGTAATTAATCAAGTTTATTGGGATAGAATGTCAGAGACATATTTATATGGAACGGCATTTAAGAAAAACGCTAAAAATGAAGTCACTTTTAAGAATAAATTGATGCCTTCAGGAAAAACTCTGATTAGCTGGTCATCAATAGCAAATTATCAGGCAGCAAAAGAAGTCCCTAGTTTACCACTCCTGCTGAATGGACAAGAATATTTGTTAAAAATTAGTGCAAAGATTAAGCCGGAAAATAGTGCAATTTTTGGAATACATTTTTTTGATATTCAGGGAAATGAAATTGATAAGGTTATTTTCACTGATTTAGAACAAAAGTTTAAATATCCAACTCGAGCGGTGAAATACACTATTGAAATAATTAGTGGTGGAGTAGAAGAGATTAATTTTAAAAAAATTCAAATTTCTCCTTTGGATTTAGAAGAAGTTTTTAATGACTTTTATCCTCATCCTATTTATTTAAATAAAAATTCCCAAAAAGAAGGGCTTATTCTACTTGATGATTCTAAACGAGCTAGAATTATTGCTCCATTTAAGATTAAGAGTTATGTGGGAGCCAATTTAACTATTGGATATCTGAGTTGGCAAAATAAACAACATGGTCTTGAACTGTTGAAAGATTATATTAATGAACATAAAGATAAAGAATTAGTCATCTTTAGCAGCAGTGCTGATATAGATGAATCCTTAGCAAATTCCAACACCTTAAACTGTACGGTAGTGTATTCGAAGGCTTTTGTAGATGAAGGATATCATAATTTGCAGGAAACATATCTTTCAAAAAATTATCGAGAACCTGATCAAGTTCGAATGGTAAAAGAAGCTATTAATTATTTTAAGGAATGATGCAATGCTAACAGATAGGTTAAGACTAAAAAAAGCCAGGAAATTATTAAATAAAATTAATAAATTAGGTCCTAAAATGCAGGCAATGAGTGATGAAGAACTGCAAGGACAAACTGCTATTTTTAAAAAGCAACTTAAAGAAGGTAAAAGTTTAGATGATATTTTACCAGAAGCTTATGCCACTGTAAGGGAAGCAGATAAAAGAATTTTGGGGATGTTCCCCTATGATGTACAGGTTTTAGGGGCAATTGTATTACATAATGGCTCCATTGCTGAAATGAAAACTGGGGAAGGTAAAACTTTAGTTGCGACAATGGCTCTTTATCTAAATGCTTTAGAAGGTAAAGGCGCAATGTTAGTGACTCCAAATGGTTATCTTGCATCTCGTGATAAAAAAGAGTTAGCTCCAGTTTATGAGTGGCTAGGTTTAAGTGTTAGCTTAGCTTTTGCAGAAGAGAAAGATAGTAAAAAGAAAATAACTGCTAAAACTAAAAGAAAATGGTATAACTCCGATATTGTATATACTACTGCTTCTTCTTTAGCTTTTGATTATTTGTTTAATAATCTTGCCAGCTCCAAAGAAAATCAATATTTACGCCCATTTAATTATGTTATTGTCGATGAAGTGGATGAGGTTTTATTAGATGAAGCACAGACTCCATTCGTGGTCTCCTCTAGTCCTAATGTTCAATCAAATCTATATCATTTGGCAGATCAGTTTGTAAGACTATTAGATCCCGAGGTGGACTATGTATTTAAAAAGGATGATCAATTATTTTGGTTAACAGCCCACGGTATTGAAAAAGCTGAGCAATTTTTTAAACTAGATAGCTTATTTTCTAATGAGAGCAGGAGTGTTTATCGCCATATTATTTTAGCGATGGGTGCGCACTTAACTATGAGACGAGGACATGACTACTTAGTTGTAAAAGGCGAAGTGGTCTTGTTAGATGAAGATAGCGGTAGATTAAAACGTGGAGTTCAGGTAAGTACAGGAATTCACCAGGCTGTTGAAGCTAAAGAAAAGGTTGAGTTGACTAAAATTCAGAAAACAGCAGCTTCAATAACATTTCCAGCTTTATTTGCATTGTTTAATAAAGTAAGTGGAATGAGTGGAACTGCTAAAGTTAATGAAGAAGAGTTTTTACAGACCTATAATTTAAAAGTGGTAACTATCCCTACAAGAGTGCCGGTAATTAGAAAAGATTATCGCCCACTTATTTTCTTAACTACAAGAGATAAATTAATGACAGCTGTAGATGATGTAGTAGAAATGCATAAAACTGGTCGGCCTGTGTTACTTGTTGCTGGTTCTGTAGAAAATTCAGAAATTATTTCAGAACTATTACTCAATATTGGTATTCCTCATAATGTTTTAAATGCCTATAATGCAGCCTATGAAGCGCAAATTATTAAAAATGCAGGTCAAAAAAATGCTGTAACTATTGCAACAAATATGGCTGGTAGAGGAACTGATATTAAGCTAGGACCCGGAGTTAAGGAACTAGGTGGCTTAGCAGTAATTGGAACTGAAATGTTACCTAAAAGGGTGGAATTGCAGCTAGCGGGGCGTGCTGGCAGACAAGGAGATCCAGGTAGTAGCCAATTTCTGATTTCCTTAGAGGATTCATTTATTTCTTCTAATAATACTCCTCGTCAGAAGAAATATTACCGCAAATTAATGAAGAAGAAGTCAAAGGGAAAGGATATTACTCTTCTCTCAGGTCCGCGAATTCGATTTAGTTTGCTCATGCTGAGAACCCGTAAAGAAGATCTTAATGAGTTGATGAGAAGTCAAACTAATAAGATGGAAATAATTTTATCGCTTCAACGGAAGAATTTTTATACTAGAAGAGACAAAATTATGAACACTGATGATTTACAGGAAGATGTAGATCGGATCATCGATAATGCACTGAATCTTTATTTAGAAAAACAGGATTTATCAAATAAGAGTGATTTAAAGTACTTTATTAACCAGCATGTTACTTATCAACAGGTTAATGTACCGGATAATTTGAAAACTAAAAAAGCGATTAAAGACTTTTTGAAAGAATTAGCTTACAAGATTCTTGATGAGAAAAAGCGTGTATTAATTAACAAAAAACAAGCAAATGATTTTTACCAACAAGTGATTATTTCATCAATGGATGGAAATTGGATTGATCAAGTAGATAGAATTGAAAAAATAAAGGTTAATGCACAGCAATGGGGAAGAAGTGGAAGACCGCAAGATCTTCTCCACCAAGAAAAGGCTTTTGAAGCGTATAAAGATTTCCTAGATAAAATTACCTTGTCTACCTTTGATAATCTTTTATTGAGTAAGATTTTTACGAATGAAAAAGGACAATTAGTTGTAGTATTTAATTAGTAGGGGAAAATTATGACCGTATATAACATAAATTTAGGAATAGGTTGGGCTAGCTCTGGAGTAGAATACGCTCAAAAATATCGTGATCAAAGTTTTGATAAAGTGGGAATTGAACGAAAATTTATTTTTTCAGATTTAATTTTAGGGAATAATATCGGAGATTTAACCGCCAATTTGGGTTTTGATAATGACAATATTATCTGGTTATATAACTTCTTTACTGATGTAAAGATTTCAACGTCTAATTATTCTTTAGATACTCTAGAAAACGAACTCAATTTAAAAAAACTAAGTAGTAATGTAAAGACTGTTGGAAAAGAAGTATTTTATCAATTAAATGATGGCCTACAGCTAGTAGCTCGACTAAGCGATGCCGAAAAACGTACCATTGATCAGGTTAGCTATGTTAAAAATAATACTTTACTTAAGAGAGACTTTTATTCTTACACTAAGTATGCCTGTGAGTATTATTTAGGTGCAGATAAAGATAATCGGGTTACCTTTCGGGAATTCTATAATGAAGATGGCACAATTGCTTATACACAACATTTAAATGGTGATCAAGAAACATTTGAATTTGCAAATGGTGAAGTTATTTATAGTAAAGATGACCTTTATCTGAAAATGCTTAAAGAATTGAACTTTACTAAAAAAGACGTAATTATTCTAGACAGAGAAGATGAAGATAAGAACTTAATTAATGGTCAACTAGTTTTTGAAAACCATGGACCAGCTAAATTAGTGGTGGTAGTTCATGCTGATCATTTTGATAAGCACTATACCACAGATCAAAATATCTTATGGAATAATTTTTATGAATATCAATTCCAACATGCGAAATATGTCGATAGCTTTATTGTAGCTACAAATGAACAAAAGAAGATTTTAAAAAATCAATTTAAAAAATACTATAATATTGAACCGCGTATTGATTGTATTCCAGTGGGAAGTTTAAATGAGTTGGAGCACCCTACACAAGGAAGAATGAAGCACTCCTTAATTACAGCTTCTCGCTTAGCAAAAGAAAAGCACATTGATTGGATTGTGAATGCAGTAGTAGCAGCTAAAAATAGTGTCCCTGATCTTTCTTTAGATATCTATGGAACTGGCGGTGAAGCAGGGATGCTTACTAATTTAATTAATCAAAATCAAGCACAAGATTATATTCATATTATGGGACAAAGAGATTTAACAAAAGTCTATCGAAACTATCCTGCTTATATTGCCGCTTCAACAAGCGAAGGCTTTGGTCTCTCACTGCTTGAAGCTGTGGGATCTGGATTAGCAATGATTGGCTTTGATGTTCCTTATGGTAATCCTACTTTTATTGAAAATGGAAAAAATGGAATGCTTTTACCATATAATGAAGAATGGACTGATTTTAGAAAAGAAGAAGTTTTAACAAAAGCAATTATCGAGTTGTTTACTAAGAGTGATGTAGACAGCTTTAATAAAAAATCATATCAAATGGCAGAACCTTATTTAACTGCAAATGTTGCTAAACAATGGAAAAAATTAGTGGGGGAATTGGTCAATGATTAATTTATTTGAAAATTTAGACGTAGAATCAACCGACTTTCTAAGATCACAGCTTTTTGCTAATCTTAAAATTCCTTCTGTGGTAATTAATGATGATGGTTTTTTACCAATTGAGGTAGACTCTCCCTTTAAATTCTATTGCGGATTTGGTGATGAAAATACTCCCCTGTACTTTGACCGTCTAAAGGTGCCAGAATTTCATCGAATTGTAGCAACTGCAAGTAAGGGAGAAGTCTACGATCTTTATGAAAAGAGAGCAGATATTTTCTTCCTTGCTACTGATAATACTAGGCTAATTAAAGAAGTTCATTGGCTTGATAAGAATGGTAACTTGAGCTGGATTGATCACTATAATCGTCAGGGAAAGCTATTTGCTAAAACTTATGTTAACAATGGACAGCAAGTTTTAAAGCGGTACTTTAATAAAGATGGAAAAGAAGTTATTACACAATATTTAGTTTCTGGTGATATCTTTTTACATGAAGAAAATAATGAAAGATATTTTGCTAATTTAGCTCAATTTGTGACTTACTATTTAAGAAAAAAGAAATACCAGCTTGATCATATTTTCTATAATACTTTGAATCAATCTATGATGGTAAGTTTAGGCCTTCAAAATGATGGTAGTGATACGCTGTTTTGGCATGAAAAGATTACTAACGATCTACCAGGTAATATGAAGTATTTAATGGACAATAGTACTAGAACTAAGCATATTGTTTTCCAAAATTATGTAGATTGGCAAACTTGGAAGAATAAATTACCGAATGATAAAAATGTTGATTTTAGATTTTTAGGTATGATTTATCCTCATCCAAGAGGAAACAAAATGCGTCCTGAAGCAGTTATTTTGACTAACTCAGACCAGATTGAACATTTAGATGAAGTAGTTCAAGCAATGCCAAATATTCATTTTAATATTGCTGCAATTACTGAAATGTCGTCTAAGTTATTAGCTTTCAAAAAGTATAACAATGTTCGTTTATACCCTAATGCCACAACTAAACAAATTCAGGAATTGTATCAAACTAGTGATATTTATCTAGATATAAATCATGGTAATGAAATTTTGGATGCGGTTCGTGGTGCTTTTGAACAAAATATGTTAATTCTGGGATTTGAAAATACTTTGCACAATTCTCAATTTATTAGTTCAGAAAATGTATTTAAGCCAAATGAAGTTGATAAGATGGCAGATAAGATTTCAGATGCGTTATCTGATACAAATAATATGAGAGCGCTTATTGATGAGCAACGTTTACTTGCTGGGGATGTAGGTATTGAACAATATAAAGAGGTTATTGACGATTTGAAAAATGAATAAAGAAAAGAAAAAATCGACGTTAGTGGAGCAACACGCGTTGAAGCGATTAGAAAAAGTAGAAGAGAACCAGAGAAAAGCTTATGAAAAAAAGCAAAACGATTTTCCCTGGAAACAAATAATTATGGGATTACTTTTTGGGGTAATTTTACTTTTGATGTTAATCCAAATGATAGTTAAGTAAAAGAAGGCTAGTCTTATTGTGATTTATACTTTTTCAAACAAATAGTTAAAATATAAATTAAAAAATCAGTTCGCCAGTATTACGGACTGATTTTTTTCTGTTCTTTTTTAGTTTACCCTTGTCTTTTACTTGTTGAATAACAAAAAACAAATAAAGTTATATTATTTTTGCTTTTTATTAATAATAAAATTTTATAAATAACAATTAAGAAAAAATATTTTCTATTTTTTCTTT
>Ga0073906_1004407_pt1 | contig 14182 bp, 5 predicted proteins | sample Inofromicrocosms_FD_65485 | JGI IMG/M metagenome (GOLD analysis project Ga0073906, IMG submission 65485) | Mouse cecum microbial communities from Vienna, Austria - Inoculum for glucosamine and mucus D2O microcosms | ecosystem: Host-associated > Mammals > Digestive system > Large intestine > Cecum... | reverse complement strand
ACTGACGTATGGTTGTTGATTTACTTCGATAAAAACACTGTAACCGATGAGGCGAAGACGATTACCGTCAATACGCTCTCAGTCGACGGAGTGTCGTATACGCCTCTTTTGCAGAAAGGTGTGATTGCCGCTCCCGACAAAGCGGTAAAAGAATATGCCGAATGGACGGTTACAAACGGCACGGTTGCCGCCAATACGCTTGAAAAGCTGGAAGGTGAGGCTGCCGAAGGTACAGTCGATAACGGTGCGGGTAACGTTACGATTACCGATACCGCGCAGCTCACCACGATTGAAATTCCTTTGAACGGTTCGTTTGGAATCGATGCTTGGCCTACGGTTTGGAATAATCTCTATATTAAGTACAAAATGAATAACGTGAAATATATCGATATGTACTTCAATTCCGTAGAAACCGAGAGAGAGGGCGAAGCGGGAAAATTAGACCAAACTCATATTTTCGTCAATCATTTGGACGCTTGGAATTTCAGTACCACACCTTCTCTTATGTCGGAGGGCTATATCTCCGGAACCGTTTCTATCGGCGGCTATGTTGACGCATTCTTGAACGGTACGGATATTAAAGATTGGTCTAAGGATCCCCCTGAATTGCTCGGTCACGCAGACGGGCATGATGCAATCACAAAGCTCGTGCTTGTCATTGAAGCCGACGATACGACCAAAGCGGCGAGCCTTGAAATCGCGGGTATTACAATGAACAAGAAAGCGCCTACGTTCATCAACGATATCAATACCAAGCTTACTATCGGCGCTTGGGCTGCCGTTTCTTCGGATATCACCGTTACGGAAAAAGGCACTGTCGACGGCTATACCGGTATCAAAGCGTCTTGGGATAAAACGATTACGGGCGATGCGGTTGTCTATGCTCCGATTATCAATTTCGATGCAACTAAGACGCCCAAGCTCCATGTCGGATTCTATACCGATTCTGCGTTTACGCTCTCTGTTTATTGTGAAAATGCGTGTGTAAGCGAGTGGGGAAAAACATATGAAAAGGGATATCACGATCTCGATCTCGACGTAAGCGCAATTAAAGATAGTGCATTTAACTTGAAATTATGGACGGATAACGGGGCAACCGTTGAAGCGGCTAAGAATGTTGTATTCGACGTTATCACGTTCTATAACGGCGAGGACGTTTCCATTCAGCTTGATAAAGCGGAGAAGGACGGCTTGTTCAAAGCTCCGACCTATAAGGACGGCAAGCTCATTCTGGAATGGGACGCAAAGGACGCGGGCGCATTCTATAAGGTTTCCATTCCCGTTGCGAACTGGCATTCCTTCGACCGCGTGCTTCATATGAACGTAACGCTCAGCCACGATACCGCACTCGGTATCTGGGGCGGTGAAGCTTTCACCGATACGGTGCTCGGCAACTCCAATCACCCTAAGCTCGGAGCGGGTACTTATGACCTTTGGCTGTATGCGTCCTCTACGAAGTTTATCGATGACGGAGTCAGCAACGATATTCAAATTTACTGCGATATCGGCAATGCTTCCGAAACCTCGATTGCAAAGACGCTTACCATTAATTCGATCGAATTTGTTGAGAAAGCGCCTAAGACTTCTTCGCCGAACGGCAATAACATCACCGTAAACTATCTCGAACAAAAAATTACGTTCGAAGCGGCATACGAAGTAGCTACCGATAAGGATTTCGAAAACAAGCTTGAAAGCGGGGCGACGGTCACGCCCGGCGCTCCCCTGTATCTCCGCGCGGCGGACGGCTCTTCCGCGACGACGGTAGTCACGCTTCCCGAAACGACGCTTACCAAGGACACGGCTCCCGAAGCGACGGTCGGAGAAAACTTCATTCGGTTCGGCGCTTCCGGCTACGAATACAAATTCGGCGACAACGGCGAGTGGGTCACGCTCGGTTCGTGGGGCAATTTGGCTGCGGATACCGAATTCACGATTTACGTGCGCGTCCGCGCAACCGACACATCGTTCGCTTCCGAAGCGGTAGAGCTCAAAATCAAGACGAGCGCAGCGGCGGGCACGCCCGACGATTCCGTAACCCCTGATCCCGACGACAAAACCGAAGAGAAGAAGAGCGGTTGCGGAAGCATCATCGGTCTTGGAAGCCTCGGCTTGGCGGCTTTGGCGGCAATGGCGGTCGGAACTGCCGTTATCGTGAAAAAGAAGAAGGACTGACGTTATACTCCTGTCTGTGAGATAAAATACTTCTCCGCTTCGGCGGAGAAGTATTTTTGTAAAAAAGGAGCGATTTATGGATCGTTTGAAATTTATGAAAGCAATCGGCTTGCCCGACGACGCAATCGCGGCGGTGGAGCGTATTTCCCTGACGGAAGCGGAAATCGAAGCTTTCCCGCAAGCGGATTTTCTCGACGAGCCGTACGGGGGCGACAGACCCGATCGCGTGCTCGCGCTGTTTGTAAGCTATCTTGCAAGGAACTCCGGAGCGGCATACCGCAAAAGGGGAGTTTCCGAAGAGGAATGGCTTGCCTCGATGGGCGACGTTGCCGTTTGGTGCAAACAGCTTTATTGCGAGCGGGGCGAAGTGGGGCTTCGCGAAACGCACTGGCTTTCCCACCTTGTGAGAACGGAAATTTTCCGCTTGGGCAGACTGCAATTTGTCCCCCGTCTTTTGTCTGAGGAGCTCGTTTGCGGGGGAACGCGGTTTCCCGTGGGTACTCCCTATTGCGAGGTGCATATCCCCGCGGACGGAAAGCTGTCGCCCGCACTTGCCGATTACTCTTTTGTCCGCGCCGAGCAGTTGTTTTCGCCTCGGTTTTTCACCTGCGAATCATGGCTGTTGTCCCCCAAAATAGAAGGGTTGTTAAAGGAAGGCAACATTCTTGCGTTCGCCTCACGCTTCCGCGTCTTGTCTTTCGACGAAACCGACCGCAGTGCGGAGCGGTATATCTTCGGAAAAATCTCTCAGCCGAGCGAATATCGTCCCGCAAACGACTTTGCGGAGCGCGTGCGGGATATGGCGCTCGCGGGGGAGTACATCGGTTCCGCTTTCGGAGTTTGCCTTGCGGGCGGGATCAATAAGCCTTGATCGCGTTGGCAACGTTGATATAGTGATCCGCGATCCGCTCCACGTTGGCGGAGAGGGAGAGATATTGCGCGCCTACTTCGGGGGTGCAAACGCCCTTCGAAAGCCGTTCGATGTGGCGTTCCGCCATTTGCGCAGTGAAGCCGTCCACGCTGTTTTCCACTTGATACGCCGCCCGCAGCGCGTTCTTATCACGGTTGCGGTAGGCGGAAATTGCGTTACCGTACAGCTCGTGAATGAGATTTTTCAGCTCCTCGATCTCTTCTTTCGCCTCGGCGGAAAAGCTCTCGTTCGCCTGTTTGAGCTTGTCGGCGTATTCCACGATGTTTTCGGCATAATCGCCCACGCGCTCCAAATCTGTTACCGTTCGGAATACCGTGGAAAGATAGATGCGGTCTTTCTCGTTCAGGTCTGCGCGCAGAAGCTTTATCGCAAGCTTTGCAAGCTCATTTTGGAGGAAGTTGAGCCGATTCTCGTTTGCGCGGAAGGTTTCTATCTGCGCGTAATCGAGCGAGCCGATGATGTCGCAGGACAAATCGAAGTTTAAAAGGGCGGTTTCCGCCATGTCGAGAATTTCCCGTTTTACTTGCTGTACGGCAATGGGCGGGTTTTTGAGCATATGCTCTTCCACAAAACGGAAACGGGGAACGTCCTCCCGAGGGGGCGTTTCTTTTTTGTCGGGCACGATCAGGCATACGAGCTTAACCAACTGCTTTGTAAGCGGGAGCACGACGAGCACCGTCGTGATATTAAAGAAGGTGTGGAACATGGCGAGCTGCACCTGCGGGGCGTCGGGAAACATTTTTCCGAAGATCCAGCCGAAGTCGATGCCTCCGAGTCTTAAAAACACGTTGGTAAGCAGAAAAAGAAGCACTCCGCTTATGTTGAAGATGAGGTGAACGAGCGCCGTACGTTTTGCGTTTTTCGTGCTTGTCAAGCCCGCGATCAGCGTTGTGACGCAAGTGCCGACGTTAGAGCCCAACGTGATGAAAATGCCTTGGTTGAGATCGATCAGTCCGGATACGACCATCGTGAGCGTAATGGAGGTCATTACCGAGGAGCTCTGCACAAGCGCGGTAAAAACCGCGCCGATGAGCACGAGCAAAACGGGATTGCGGAAGTCCGCGAGAAAGCGTTTCACCGATTCGAGCTCGGAGAAGTTGCCCATTGCATCGCTCATTAACGAGAGCCCCGCGAAAAGCATTCCGAAGCCCGCCATGATCCCGCCTATTTTCTTGGTGCGATCCTTTTTGGCAAAGGCGAGGGTGAATGCGCCGATTCCCGCAAAGGCGGAAAAGACCGCCGAGGAGGAGATGGAGTTTCCGCTAAACATACCGAGTGCGACGAGCTGACCCGTGACCGTCGTCCCGACGTTTGCGCCGAAGATGACGGTTGCGGCTTGTGAAAGCGTCATGATGCCCGCGTTTACGAAGCCGATCACCATGACGGAAGTCGCGCTCGAACTTTGTATGATCGCGGTCGCGGCGGCGCCTACGCCCACGCCGACGAGCTTGCTCTTAGAGGTTTTCGTAAAGAGCCGTTTGAGCCTTCGGCTTCCGAGCGCTTCCAAATTCGAACTCATCATGGAACAGGCGATCAGGAATATCCCTACGCCTGCAATCAGGCCGAGCAACGACGTCGCGATTTGTGCGGCATTCATTTATTTTCTCCTTCCGATTTCTTAAATTCAGTTTGTGCTTTTCGTGTTGAAAAAAGCGAAAAAAATACTTAAATTCTTTATCCTATTATAACAAATCCGAGATGCATTGTCAATTGACGAAACGGCTGAAAATGCCGTTTTTTGGGCTAAAATCGAAGCGTAATAGTTGTTTTTCAGCGTTTTTGTGCTTCATTTTTGTTGCATTATTAAAAGAAAAGTTATATAATGTAGCAAGTTTCGGTATGAAAGAATTTTCTTGATTTTCGCATTTTTGCGAAAACGCGAAACGGAAAACAACGAAAACAATCGGAGGTTTTTTATGAAATCGATGACAAAACGGAAAGGTACGGTAATTGCCGCCGCCGCGCTCGCGGGCGCTTTAGCGGTAACGGGCACTCTTCTTTTGAAGGACGGCGTCCAAACCGTATCGGCAGAGGAAAAAAACGAAGGACTTACCTATTTCTATGAAAAGCTCGGCGACGACACGCACGCAAAAAGCTTTTACAACGCGTTCGACAAGCTGTATAAGGACGGCGTCTTTAAGACGGGTAAGTTGGAGTACAACCTCATCGCCAACGGCACGGTGACGGGAAGCGATGTTTCCGCTTACGTGAACAACGGGAACACGCGTTTGCCCAAAGCATTCGGTGCGGGACGCGATTCCTTCATTATGGATCATCCTGACTTATTCTATATCGACGTGTTCGGAACGTCCATCAGCGCGGGTATGCAGGGAAACGCCTATGCGGCGTATCTCGACAGCAGCAGGGTGAAAACGCTTTACCTCGGCGGATTGGACAGTGCGGAGAAAGTGAATGCCGCCGTGACGGAATACGAGAATAAGCTTGCCGAGATCGTCGCGGAAGCAAAGGCTGCGGGCGACACGAAAGCGCAGATCGAATACGTAAACAAATATATATGCGAAAATACCGAATACAGTTTCGGAACGGAAATTCGGGGAGATAAGAACGTGGATACTCCCGCGGCGGCGTATATCAACACCGCTTACGGTTCGATCGTCAACGGTAAGGCAATCTGCGGCGGTTATTCCAAAGGCTTTAAAGCCGTTATGGATCGGTTGGGAATCCCTTGCGTCTGCGTACAGGGTTACAGCCTCAAAGAGAGCGGTTCGCAAGCCCATATGTGGAACGTCGTAAAAGTAGACGGAAATTGGTATAACGTAGACGTAACTTGGAACGATACGGAAAACGACGCGGAGAAATGGATGTTGCTCGGTTCCGAGAACTTCGATTACGCGCACCAAGAGGATAAGGTTATTTCTTCGTCCGGTTACGAATTCGATTATCCTGCGGTCAGCCCTTACGATTACGGAAACGACAGCGACCAAAACGGAATGCGGATCGACGGCGAATATCAGGATACCGATTCGGGAAAATTGCTCACGCTGACGATAAATTACGAAAATAAAGGCGCTCCCGCATTGCAGGAGGAGGGTAAATATTTGGCGTACCGCTCGGGCGTAACGTCGGACGGTGAAATCGTTTGGGGGCCTTGGGTCAATGCGATCGCGTTGGGAGAAGTCTATGCTTCCCCTTGGGCCTTCGGGGAAACCGATAATAAGTTGGTAGTGTATGCGAGCGAACAGTACTTGCAGTTTGCGCTTATTAACCGCGCGCCCGACGAGAGCTTCGGAGCGTTTTATCCCGATGAGGATAAATTCGGCGAGAATGCGGGCAAGGAGTACTACTACGCTTACAAGGCGGACGAGTTAACGGAGGAAGATTTCATCGTTGCGCCCAGCGTGCCTTATGAAAACGAAGGGCACGGAAGTTACGTGCCCGCGCCTTGGGGAAATCCCGTGCCGGCAAACACCAGCCCTTACCCCATTGACGCTACTTATAATATTACGATTACTTATACCGAATCGCTCGAATTGATCGAACCCGATAAAGGCGTGGAGATGTCGTTTACGACGGGAAGAGGGGACTCCACCGTACGGGAACACGCCGTGGTTTCCGATTTAAAGTGGGATAACGATAAAGTCATTTCGTTTAAATTCACTCCCAGCAAAATGTATATCCATAACTCTACGAATTACTACTTCGTGCCCACCAACCTGATGGGGAAAAAGAGTAAAAAAGTTCCCAGCCCCGTCATTTACAGTTTTAAATACAAAAGCGTCGTGTGCAGCAAGGTGTTTAACGACGGAAGATTGTACATGAACGTTATCGGTCAGGCGTCGCTGCTCGATACTTCCGATTTGTCGATCACCGATTTTAGAGATGAAAACGGTAATTATTACGCGGAAAGCCAGAGGAGCCAGTTGATGCTTGTTGCAAGCAAGCCCGACACGAGCAAAGAGCAAGAGATGAAAGACGTCCTTTTGGACGAAACGCCGATCAAGCAGAACGACATCGTTGCGTCCGAGACCTTCGAAATCGACTTGCAAATTTGCGGTGTCGTCTCCAAAGTTCCGAACGGGAGCTATATGCAGGTGGCGTTCGGCTTCCCCGAAGGATACGATCCCGACGATGCGGGTACTACCTTTAAAATTTATCACTATAAGCACGACGATAAGGGAAATATTACGGGCGTGGAAGAAATTCCCGTTATCATTACCGAATACGGTTTGATCGCGCGCGTACACAGTTTCAGCCCGTTCACCATCGTCCAAGTTAAAAACACGAGCGCGGCAGTGGCTGAAAGCAAACAGGCGATCTATGCCACCGCTTCCGGTAACGGTAGCGTGACGACTGCGGACGGTAAGAGCGGTATCGCTATCCTCGAAGGCGATTCCATCGTATATACGGTAAAAGCCGACGAGGGCTATCAGGTTTCCTGCGTATTCCTCAACGGGAAAGCGGTGGAAGCTTCCAAATATGCAAACGGAACGCTCACGCTGAGCGCAAACGAGCTTGAAGCAAACAACACGCTTGAAGTGCGTTTTGTAACGAAGGAGTCTGCAAAGAGCTACGAGGAAAAGGGTATGCAAGTCATCGAGGTTACGAGCACGATCGGAGATGTCGCCGATAAGCCCGAGGAAAAACCCGATGATTCCTCTCAGCCCGAGGAAAAACCCGACGATTCCTCTCAGCCCGAGGAAAAACCGACGGAAGAGAAGAAGAGCGGCTGCGGGAGCAGCATCGGCTTCGGCGCGTTCGGCTTGGCGGCTTTGGCGGCAGTCGCGCTCGGCACGGTCGTTATTGTAAGCAAGCGTAAGAACAACGGTTAACAAATAAAATAAAAACGGCGGGATTTTGTCTCGCCGTTTTTATTTGCGCGAAATGCGACCGTGTGCAAAGACCCGAAAAGTCGTCGGCGCGGAAACGGAAGGCGAGGCGGCGGGGGACGAAAAATGAATAAAATTCCGCATACTATGAATAATAATAAATATTTCCCCCTCTCAAAAAGCCGTATTTCAACCGACGGCTTTTTGAGAGGGGGAACGAAAGACTTCCGTACCCGTAAATCTTTTCTATTTATCTCCCGACAGGGGTGTGAAACAATAATTTCACTGAATGTTTATATACATTTATAAGCAAATTGCTTGACGGTAAATGCGAAAATATGGTAACATATACTAAAATAACGGCGTTAAAAATTTATGCTTTATTGCGAGGACTTATGAAAAGACGTGTTTCAATACTCATAACGGCAATTTTAATGGTGCTCGGCTTGTCGCTTTTGTTTACTGCCTGCGATGATAACGCGGTTGCCAAAAGCGATTACAGCGTAACGGTGCTTTCTCCCGACGACGAGCCCGTTTCGGGTGCGACGGTGTCTTGGATGAACGGTTCTTCCGTAGCGGGCAGCGCGCAAACGGATGAGAGCGGGAAGGCGACTGCCACGCTTCCCGTCGGTACTTACGGGATCGAACTCTCGGGCTATGGCGACGGGTACGAATACACCTCGGTGTCCGTCGGCTCTTCCATGCGCAATATTACGCTGACCCTTTCCGTAAAACGCGTCGTCTATTCGGTGACGGTTACGGATAAGGACGGAGCCGCCGCGGAGGGGATTTCCGTGAGTTGGTCGGACGATGACGTCGTTGCGGGCACCGCCAAGACGAACGCAAGCGGTAAAGCCGAATGCGAGCTCGATTACGGCTCGTATTCCGTAACGCTTTCCGATCTTCCCGAGGGCAATCTTTACGACGGCGCGAAGACCGCCGACGGCAAGAATCCCGCTCTTTCGTTCACGCTCCGCGGGGGGGCTTCCGTCAAATACAGCGTCACCGTGCGCAGCGAGGGCGGACTGTTGTTCGCCGATCAAGCAGTGCAGATTTTCAGCGGCGAAACCCGCGTTGCGTCGGGCAGTACCGACGAGAAAGGCGTGTTCGCCTTTACGGCGGAACCCGGCGATTATACGGTGAGGACGACGAAGCTTCAAGAGGGCTATTCTTACGAGCCCGCAACGCTTACGAGCGAATTGCGCGAAACGGTTTTGGAATTGCATTCCGAAATCATCATGGATAGCCCCGCCGAAGGCATGAAGTACGTCATGGGCGACATCATTCACAACTATTCGTTCACCACGCCCTACGAATTGGGCGACGCGGTTTGGAGCAGTACGGTTTCGGAGATTCTCCAAAGCAAAGAGATGCTCATCATCAGCAACTGGGGCACGAATTGCTCTTGGTGCGTGAAAGAAATGCCCATGATGGAAGAGGTCTACCAGAAGTACGGAGATAAAATCGAAATCGTTGCCGTGAGCAACTACGTACCCATGGATACCGATGCGGTAATCATCAACTACTACGCGCAAAACGGCTACACGTTCCCCATGATGCGCGACGCCAACGGCTTCGCCTATAAGTTCGGTCTTACGGGCTGGCCCACGACGGTCGTCATCGACAGGTACGGCGCGGTCGCGCGCATCGAGGCGGGCGCGATCACGAGCACGGAGGCTTGGGAGCGCTTGATTTTAAAGTATATCGGCGACGATTACGTTCAGACCTTTATCCCCGGAACGGACAAGAGCGATTCCATCAATAACGACGTCGCGAAGCCCGATTTGGAAATTCCCGAAGGACACTACGAAAACGTTGCGAATAAGCTGAACGACACCTCGACCTTCCCCAAGGGAGCGGAGGTTGTTTGGTTCGGGGAAGAAGAGTACGAGTATGCTTGGCCGTTTTTGCTGGATACCGTCGACGGCGTTTCCCAGGACGGCGAAGAAGTACTGTATGCGACGAACTCGGGCAAACCGAATACCATGGCGATCATCTATGCAACGGTCAATGTGGAAGCGGGCAAGGTGTTCACGTTCGATTACTTTGCGGATACCGAAACGGCGGACTATTTCTACGCCATTTGGGACGGCAGGATCGTTCTTAAACTATCGGGCAATTCGCAGGGCTGGCAGACGTGTCATCTGTTTGCCGACATCACGGGCGGCGAACATAGACTTTCCATTACCTATGTCAAGGACTCGAGCGGCAACGTGGGCAGGGACAGCGTGTACCTGCGCAACGTGAGGTTCGTGGACGTTTCCGAGCTCAGCGATTCGACGGATATGCTCCGTGCGGCGGCTTACGGTACGCCCGAAGATGATTCTACCTCGTTCCCGTATTACGCGGACGTGTTCATGGGGAGCGACGGGTATTATCACGTTAACCTTGCAGGACTTCAAAACCACGAGCTTGCCGGCAACGATCAGAGCCCGCTTTTGCTTGCCAACGTGCTCAACGTTACCAATTGGGTCAACAATTACAGTCTTGCCCAGCTTGTATTGGCGCAATACGAGAATACGGGCGAATACGTGTATTCCTGCACCTTCGAAGTAAACGGGGTGACGCGTGACTACCGTAACGATCTCGTCAATTATATGAATGCGGCGACCGCTTCCGACGTAGACGACTGCATTCCGATCGATGCGTTCTTGCACGACTTGCTCGTCGGCTTTACAAAAAACGTGAGCGGTTCGGAGTCGCATGAAAACGAATGGTTAGAGCTCTGCTATTTCTATTCGCATTACGGAAGCGGCGACCCCGTTGGCAACCCCATTATCGGTGTGACGGAAAAGACGGCAATCGTTGTCGAAGAGGGGACTCATACCGCCGATTTGACGCGCAATATGTATCCTTTCCCGAGCATAGTCTATACTTTCACGCCGAAGGAAAACGCGGTTTATAAAGTGGAGTCGCTCATTCCCGCGAAGGATGCGGGGTTGCAAGCGGCGCAAATTTGGATCTACGACGAAGAGACCATTGAAGGGGAGCCCCTTGTCTATTGCGGCGATACGCATATCACGCTCGACGGCGTTAACGAACACAATTTCGAAGCTTACTACTATATGCAGGCGGGACACAAGTATTATTTCAGACTTGCGTTCCAAATGGCGGGCTCCGGAAAGTACGATTTCAAGATTACGAACGTCGGTCAATCGGCAACCGAATTCATCACCTGCTCCAACGACATTTACGAAATGGTGCTCGACGAAGAGGGCAACTTTACCAATGAAATCGTTTTAAGCGGTGCGATCGATTACGTGTTGGGCGAGGACGGCTATTTCCGTGCGGTCAACCCCGACGGAACGACGGGCGACTATATCTACATGGACGTTATCCGCGTATCCTCGAGTGCGCTCGGCAATACGCCTCTCAACAAAAAGATCGATAAATTCGTGCTCGACCCCAAAGACTTTAAGGAGCTCGACTATAAGGTCTTCGATTTCCGTTATTGCATTGCCTATTATAACGAAAAAGGCGAGGATGGGTCGGAAATCATCAATTACAATCCCAAGCTGGATTTGTCTTTGCTCGATTCCGATAAGTATAAAGATTACACCGAGATCATGAGAGCCTACATCGAAGCCGCGCCGACGGAAGGCGAGTACAAGGGGCTCATCAAAGTCAATCAGGAATTGGTGGACATTATATCGCTGTTCTTCGAAGTGCGCCTGAACTCGGTTTGGGACGACACGATGGAGGCGGCGCTTGAAAACGAATGGCTGAGATTGTGCTGGTACAACAGAACGCACAACGAAGCCAATCCTTAACGGTAAAAGAATAATGAAACGAAAAGATTTTTGGGAGGAACAACATGACCAAAACAGGTAAAAAAATTCTGCATACGATTATCTTGGCGCTCTGCTTGGCGGCGTTTGCCTGCCTGTTTGCCGCCTGCGGAACCGATACGCCCGAGGACAACGCGGTGACTTATACCGTGACCGTTAAAAAGGACGCTGCGACCCCTGCGGAGGGTGTTTCGGTACAGATCCGCAAGGGCGGCGCGGGATTCGAGAAAAAGAGCACCGACGCAAACGGTAAAGTGACATTCGAGCTCGCCCCCGACAGCTACGAGGTGGTGCTCGCCAAACTTCCCGATCATTACAGCGTTCCCGAAAGTGCGTCGCTTTCCGTTACCGCGGATAGTCGCGACCTCACCGTTACGCTCGAAAAGAGCTTCTTCTATACCGTCAAGCTCGTCAATCCCGATAAGACGCCTTTCTACGCCCCCGGAATAATGGTTGGCATCTGCACGCTTGAAGGAAGCTGCTTGACGCCCGTCCTCATCGACGAAAACGGCGTTGCGGAAATCGAAGCGGATCCCGGCGATTATCACGTTCAGCTCCCCGATCTCCCCGCATGCTACACGTTCGATAAGGACGGCGCGGGCTATTACAGAGGCGGGAACTTTTCGGCGACCGATACGGAAATGACGATCACGATTTATACCGCTACCGTCGCAAACGCCGTCGCTCCCATGACGGAAGCGGAAAAAAAAACCTATTCTGAGGGCACGCCCGCTTACAACAGCTCCTTTCAACGCTACGTTTCCTATAAACTGACCAAGGAACTGAAAGCGGACGAGGTCGCATATTTTTGTATCGACGCGGAAATATCGGGACGCTACAATATCTTCACAAACAGCGAAGTGTTGTTTTTGTCAAACGGAACGGAATTCGTTGCGGGGAAAGACGGTAACTATTTGTCCTCGACGCTTATCTGTCGGGAAGGTCAGCCCTACTTTTTTAAGGCGATCAATAACGGCAACAGACCCGCGAAAGCGGAATTCGTCATTACCGCTCCCTTCTCTTCTTATATTTCCCAACACGGGAAAGGCGGCGTTTTAGACGTTGTCGTCGGGAAGGAAAACACCAATGCGATCATCTCGTTTTCGCCCTCCGAGGCAGGAACTTATCGCGTGTCGGTAACGGGCGAGGCTCCCGCGGCGCTTTCCGTTTCCGCTTCCAATTTCGGCGAATTTATCGAGGACGCGCTTGCGGACGGCGAATACGTTTCCAATCCTTCCGACTCTTTCGTTGCATATACGAGCAACGTAACGAGCGGATCGTATATCTATATTGCGATCACGGCAAAGGCGGAGGAGTATCCCGCAAAGCTGAACGTGAACATCACAAAGACGGCGGAAGTCGCGGATACGCACACAACCGTCGAGGTGAAGGAAACGCTCACCCAATATGCGAAGCCTGCGGGGAAAGAACTTTACGGCGTTCCCATGAACGGAACGGCGAAGCTCGTATACAACAGCGCGGACAAGTATTATCATCTCGGTACGGCGGACGGAGCCGTGGTTGTCGTCAACATAACGGGTTCGCTGGACGTAAGCAGATTCGAAGAGGGTTGCGCTTTGGCGTACATGGAGCTTGTAAACGGACAGCTCGCAACCTATCGTTTTATTACGAAACGGGAATCCGGCGAAGACACCCTCGATTATAGGCTGTTTCTGCGCGGATTCGAAGAATACGACTACACCAATGGCACGCACGGTCCCGTCGCGTCCATTCCCAAGGAGATCACCGCCCAAACGTATTACGCGAAATTCGTCAACGAAGACGGCGTGTATCCGCTTACGGAGGAGCTGAAAATCTTCCTTGAAAAGTTCTATGAGGCGAATGCCGCGGCGTTTTCCTGGCAAATTCCCGCGAACGTAGAAGCGGAAAACGCATGGTTGTTCCCTTGCTATTATTACGACGGTGAAACGGAAGCCGACGCGATCGTAAAGGACTATCAATTCGTATCGCTAACCGAAGAGGGTAGAACGTACGTTGTCGGCGACGAATACGAAGGCTATTGCACGGCGGTTGTGGACGGGCTTACGGACGGCAAACTGACGGGCGGCAGTGTGATCGTGCGGGTGAGAAAAAACGGCAGTTTCAGCGTGTTGCCTTATTCCTCGGTAAACGAAGTTTACGATGAAAGCAACGCTTACGATTCGGGTACTTGGACGAACGACGGCACGTATGCGTTCGCGTGTACCGCGGGTACGTTAACTTACTCGGACGGCACGTTCACCTATATCGACGGAGAAATAACCATCGTCTTCAAGGCGTAAAGACACACAAAATAAGATAAGCAAAAGGGCGGAGCGCAATCGCGCTCCGCCCGTTCATTATATTCTTTATTCCTGCGCTTCAATCAAGCCGTCGATCAAGGTTTTCAAATCCTCATAGTTGTGGAAGGATTGCGTGCTGTTGTAGAGAACGACGCCCTCTTCGTCCACAACGACCGTCATGGGCCATGTGGACTTTCCGCCAAGCAGTTGATAAGTCAGGCA
>Ga0073906_1004402_pt1 | contig 14192 bp, 13 predicted proteins | sample Inofromicrocosms_FD_65485 | JGI IMG/M metagenome (GOLD analysis project Ga0073906, IMG submission 65485) | Mouse cecum microbial communities from Vienna, Austria - Inoculum for glucosamine and mucus D2O microcosms | ecosystem: Host-associated > Mammals > Digestive system > Large intestine >... | reverse complement strand
CTTTATTATTTTTAATTTTTGAAAATACATGTTTTTTTACTTCTTCTATTCTTCTCTCAAACTCTAAATCTTTATAATTTTCTGTAAATAATTTCTTTATATTTTCATATCTCATTATTCTAATGTTTTCAATAATAAAATCTTTTTGTGGCAAGTAATTATCTTCTACTTGTTTTAAATATCCATCTACAATATTTTTAAATTCTATTGATGATTTAAGTTTTGATTCTTTTATAATAGTTTCTATATCACCATTATTTATTTCATCAAATTCTTTATTTACAATAGTTACAAGTTTTTCATTACTATCAGATATTTTTAGTTTTTTACCTATAATTTCATATGCCAAATCTTCAAATGTATATTGTTTAACATTTTCAACTCCTAAATCTGGTAGTACATTTGAAATATAATTTAAAAAGAATTTTGTTGGTGCTATTATCATAAAATTCTCTGGATCAAATTCTTTTTCACAATTATAAATTAAATATGCTATTCTATGTAATGCAATAGTTGTCTTTCCGCTTCCTGCAACTCCTTGCACAATTAGAGCTTTATTCATATCTGCTCTAATTATATTGTTTTGTTCACCTTGTATTGTTGCTACTATATTTTTTAATCTATCATCAGCTTTTTCAGCAAGTGCTACTTGTAATAATTCGTCATTTGTCTTTAAATCAATATCAGAATATTTTTCAAGAATTTGATTTTCTATAAAATATTGTCTCTTTAAAGATATTTCACCTTCGACTATTCCTTCTGGTGATTTGTAACTTGATTTTCCAATCCTACCATCATAATAAAGATTTGATATTGGGGCTCTCCAATCAATAATTATAGGCTTTTGTGTATTACTATCAAGTACAGATAATTTACCAATATATAGTTCTTCTTTTTCATCTTCAGTTGCTTTAAAATCAATTCTTGCAAAATATGGTTTATTTTTAATTTTCTTTAAATCTGACAATTTCTTGTGATTTAAATAAAGTAGATGCGCTTTAACAAAAGATTCTTTTTCATAATTCTTGTCTGACTTACTTGTATGCTCTTCAAGTTCTTTTTCCTCATTGTTTAGCTTTTCTACAACCTCTGCTAATTTTTCTTTTTCTCTTAAAAATTCTTTTTCATCCATTTTTTTACCTCCTTAAATAGATTTCTAATTTTAAGACAATTAAATTCTTAAAATCAGAACTTTCAGTTAGAAATTTTTATTGGTAAAAACGCAGAAAAAAGCATCTATTTTCATAGATGCCTTCTTCTCTAGTTTCAACATGATTTGTATTATAACATATACTTTTTATAAAATAAATAGATTATTGAAAATCTTTAATATCTTCAACATTTAGTGCAAAATAAGGTGTATTTGAATCACTTAGTAAAAACATTGTAAATTTATCATTAAAGTTGAAGTCTCTAGGGTCAGTTTCTATTTTTCCTGCATATTTTTGAGTAATTAGTCCTGCTTCACTTTTTACAGAACCACCTTTATTATTTAAAGTCATTTTTATTGTTTGATATGCTTGAGATATAAATATTGGTTCATTATCTTTATTTTTAAATGGCTTATTTTCTAATTCATAATATCTTTTCATATTAGCTATATTAAGATTTGGAACTGATAAAGTATCCTTCTCACCAAAAGTTTTACTTCCACTATCATTTGAAGCTTTTTCATTTGCATTTATATATATTTCTTCAAAAGTTTTTCCTTCTGGATTTCTTACAATCATTACATTATCACCTTGTTTAGTATATAGAACAACTGCAAAATCATTTTCATTTGTATAATATAAAACTTCTACTTGATTTCTTACAGATTCTTCTGTTTCACTATTTATACCAAAAAATTCTACATTTTCTTCATTTCCAAATTTATTTTTTTCTAATATAGTAAATTCGTTTTCAAATTCGAAATCTCTTCTTAACATTGTATAAAATAAATATTTATCTTTTTCCTCTGTCCAGTCAAATACGTCTAAAATATCACTTGTTTCATTAAATTTTTCTTTAATTCCACTTGCAATTTCTTCTTTTAAGTCTGAACTTACTAATCCCCACTTTTTATAATAATATTCATCTGAAATACTATCTTCAGTAAAAGTTTGTTTGTTCAAATTATCTACCATTTCATTAGGTTCATTAAATTTGACATCTCCCTCTACTAAATTATTTTGCATATCATTCCATACAAGTTGAAAAGTACCACACCAAACTCTATTTCCTGATATTTTATCTTGCATAGTTGGAACAGTATCTAGTGATGATACTTCTTTATTATCTGAAATTTCTTCATAATTTTCTGATACCACTGGACTTGAAGAATTTGTCTGTTTATCCTTTGTTACTACTGAATACACAAGAATTCCAGCTAATATAAAAATTATTATTACTAATATAATTATAGTTGCTTTACTTGTTCCTCTATCTACTATCATCAACTTTTTCATTAAGATATTTAATCTTAATACTCCTTTCCTATCATCTTTAATTTCCTTCATTATATATATAAACAGAAAAAATAACAATAGAAAAATGAAATTTCTCAAATGTCCCTAAATTTCAAAATATAAAAAGTGAAATTTAGGGACTCTCCTTAAATTTCACTTTGAACTTTTATTTGAAGCTTTTTACTTCTTCTTCTATTTTTGAGATAAATTCTTCTATTTTCATAGCTCCAATATCTCCTTCTTTTCTAGCACGTACACCAACAGCATTTGATTCTACTTCTTTTTCTCCTAAAATCAACATATATGGTACTTTTTGAAGTTGTGCTTCACGAATCTTATATCCGATTTTTTCTTGTCTATCATCTAATTCTACTCTTAGTCCTGTTTTTCTTAATTCATCTACAATTTTATCTGCATATTCTTTTTGATTATCTGATATTGGTAAAACTTTAACTTGTACTGGAGCAAGCCATACTGGGAATGCACCTGCAAAGTGTTCTGTGATAATACCTATAAATCTTTCAAATGATCCAAATAAAGCTCTATGAATTAATATTGGTGTCTTCTTTTCTCCATTAGAATCTATATAAGATAAATTAAATCTAAGTGGTAATTGGAAATCAACTTGTACTGTTCCCATTTGCCATTCTCTTCCTAAGCAGTCTTTCATTTTAATATCAATTTTTGGACCATAGAAAGCTCCATCACCTTCATTAATTCTATATTGTCCTTCTCCGCATAATTCATCTAATACTTCTCTTAAATTAGCTTCTGCTTTATTCCATAATTCAATATCACCCATATAATCATCTGGTCTTGTTGATAATGTTAATTCAAAGTCTAATCCAAATATTCCATATAGATATTTTGCTATCTCAACTATATCTTTAATTTCAGAACCAATTTGATCTTCTGTAATAAAGTTATGTGCATCATCTTGACGAAACATTCTTACTCTAAATAATCCATTTAATTGTCCTGATTTTTCATTTCTATGAATAACATCTATATCATTAAATCTTAATGGTAAATCTTTATAGCTTCTTAGTTTTGAAGCAAATATTTTTATAGCATTTGGACAGTTCATTGGTTTTAGGGCTTGTTCTTTTCCATCTGAATCTGTTAATATAAACATATCTTCTTTATAATGATCCCAGTGACCTGATGTTTTCCAAAGCTCACTACTATTTAATTGTGGTCCTGAAAATTCTAAATATCCTCTTTTTTCATGTTCTTTTCTCCAAAGGTCTATTAATATATTCATCATTTTGAAACCTTTTGGCATCCAATAAGCCATACCTGGTGCTGTTTCATCAAAGAAAAATAAATCTAATTCTTTTCCAAGTTTTCTATGATCTCTTTTTTTTGCTTCTTCAAGCATATTTAAATATTCATCTAATTGGCTAGCTTTAGGGAATGAAATTCCATAAATTCTTTGAAGCATTTTATTATGCTCATCACCTCTCCAATAAGCTCCTGAAGATGTTAATAATTTAACAGCTTTTACAGCTCCTGTTGTAGGCAAATGAGGTCCTCTACATAAATCTGTAAAATCCCCTTGTTTGTAAAAAGAAATAACTTCTCCTTCTGGTAGGTCATTAATTAATTCTACCTTATATGGTTCTTCTTTTTCTTCCATTAATTTAAGAGCTTCTTCTCTTGGAAGTTCAAATCTTTCAAGTTCTAAATCTTCCTTAATTATTTTTTTCATTTCTTCTTCAATTACTCTTAAATCTTCTTCTGAAAATGGTTTTTCTACATCAAAATCATAATAAAATCCATTTTCAATTGATGGTCCAATTGCAAGTTTTGCATTTGGGAATAATCTTTTTACAGCTTGAGCCATAATATGTGAAGTTGTATGCCAATAAAGACCTTCTTCAACTTCTCTTGTTTGTCCTCCATGTAATTTAATTTTAAACATAATAAATTCCTTTCTTCGCTTTATAGCGTATAAAAATTTATTTAGGTACTTTTCTATAAGGGCTTTTTATAATACATTAATTTTAAAATACAAAAAGCCCCTATAGGTAGTTTTACCTATAGGGGTAAGTTTATTTTCTCACGGTTCCACCCTACTGTTTAACTCTTAACAGATTTTAACGTATCTTACACGCCACTTTTTCAAATGGGAACTCCAAGGTAGTTTTTCAAATATGTTTTCTTAAAAGTGTTTTCAGCGTATCACACTTTCTCTCTGTAAGTAACCTCTATTTTACTTTTCCTTTTCACAGTTCATATATACTACATCTATTATTTTACTACTTTTTTTCTATTATGTCAAATATAAAAAAACGGCGCCACCCCAAATTTAGGGTGGCGCTAATTAATTCATAAAACTACGTATTCGATATGATTCCAGCAACTATTGTTTTTTGTTTTCAAAACTCGTAGCTAGATAAAACCACTAAAATACCGTCTGTTCATTTTAGTCCTCCGATTGCGCTTTGCGTCTTTTTTTGCCCGCCATTCTGCGGGCGCTCGATCACGATCATTTTCATTTCTGAAAAAAATGTTCTTACCTAAATGAATCCACTTGTGTACCGTTTTCTCATTTTCTGATCCTCCTCGCTTGTGCTCTTTGGCACCGCATCCGCATTCGATCATTCATTTACGTTTTGGAAAATTGACTTGCTATACAAAACCGCTAGTATAACATTTCCTCATACTCTTCTCCTCTTCGGCCCTTCGCCTGATTATCTGGATTGGCCGCCGGCTGTGATCTACTTATTTAAGTTTTTGTGTTTGAAAAAGTTACAGGGTTTGCCTCTTGCTGTCATTCTTTTTCCTCCTTATTTAGTTTTATGATTTTGGGAATAATTCCCTGTGACAATTATTATTATAGCACCAGCAGAATATAATGTCAATAGTTTATGTAAATTATTTTTTATTTTTTTTATATTATTATAGAATTTCTTTATTTATCAAGCTTTTTAAGCTATATATTTTTTTACATAATATAAAAAAAACTCCTCAGCACACATTACATGTGCCTGAGGAGTTAAAGGATTATTGGTTACTAGTTACTTTTTTGTACTTAGTTCTGATTAATCAGAATGTTGTAAAGCGGTGAATCCTTATCGATGGCAATTGTTCCGCCATTTGTAAGAGACTCTTTCATTGCATCCAAACCGATAATGAAATTGTAGAATTCCTGTCTCTCAGGAGATGCGCCATAAGCATCTGCAAGAGTTTTGAAATACTCGCTTTCACCTTCTGCCTTAGTGGTTGCTGCAATCACCTGTGCATCAGATATAAGTGTTCTTGCTTTAGCATCCGCTACACTTCTGATATTCTTTGCATCACGTTCACCGTTTGCTTTATATTCAGCTGCAATTGCATTCCGTTCGGAAATCATCCGATTATAAACAGCTTCTTTATTCACATCCGGTAAATCCAGTACTTTAATCTCATTAGCTGTAATAGTGATACCATACTGCTCCATTGAGATTTTTTTCATAATTGTTTCTCCAAGGGAGCCATCTTTTCCACCAATTACATCATCCTGAGAAGTGGAACTTATTACATTTTTCATGGCATTGTAGACCACAACGTCAATTCTCCCCTGAGCCACTGCCTCAGATGACAGAGTCTGATAGTACTTCTTGGGATCTGTGATCTTCCATGTTACATAGCAGTTTGCGATCATTGACTTCTTATCCGAAGTAATTACCTCAGAAGACGGAATATCATACAGCCGCTCACCAACGTAGATGTTTTTTGTGCTCTGAATGATAGGAATCTTAAAATAGATTCCAGGTTCTGTCTTAGTGTCAACAACCTCGCCAAGCTGGACGATCAACACATTGTTGTTCTTGGTATTGTATCCGAAAAAACTGGTTCCGATGAAAATCACCAAAATGGCGATTACAGAAAAAACGATTGTTGTTACATTTTTCTTCATATTGGTCTACCTCCAAAGTTTATTTTGAAAAGTTACGCGAAACTGTTACTGCCAAAGTTACTCAGTTGCATTTTCAGATGCGCTCTTAGTTGCCTGGGAAACGCCTGCTGAAGTACCAACTTTGCTTTCAGATCCGTCCTTTACATAGATAACCTTGGCATCTTCGCCAATGATAATCTCCATGTTCGGAAGAACTTCCTGCATCGCCTCATAGTACAACCGCTGTTTTACAGTTCCAGGATTGTTCTGATACTCTTTGAACAGAGCTTCAAACCGTGCTACTTCCTCTTTTGCCTCATTGACACGTTCAGTCTTTGATGCATTAGCAGCCTGTTTGATTTCCTCTGCCTGAGCCTCTGCTGCCGGAATCTTACCATTCTCATATGCATGAGCCTGATTGATATCCTCTTCAGCCTTGGTACGAGCATCACTTACATCTGTGAAAGCCTGCGCAACTTTGGCAGTAGGCGCTTCAGAATCCTGAATCGTAACATTACCAATCGTAATTCCCAAACTGTGGGATTCCAGTTCTTTGATAATGTCTTCACGAACCATTGTCTCGATTTCACCCTTGCCAGTTGTCATAACTGCATCTACATCATACCGTCCAACAGTATTTCTGATAGATGCCTGAGCAATGTTTTTCAAAACACCTTCGGGGTCATCAGATCCATAGCAGTACTCGATTGGGTCTGTGATACGGTACTCAACATAGAAATCGATGTTTACAAAGTTGAAGTCTGATGTAATCATCAAACTATCCTCTGGCATAACTTCATCGCTTTCTTCATAATACCCGATTGGCATACCCTGTGTTGTAGCATCGTAAATCTTCTTCTCACTCAAGAACGGGATCTTAAAGTGCATACCAGGTCCATCAATCATTGTGTTCTGCCCAAACATTCTTGTGAATCCGATTTCCTGCTCGTTGGTAAAAAATACACTTCCAAAAATGCTGGCTACTACAAAAAGCACACATATTGTGCCGATAGCAATGGGCTTCAACTTAAGGATTGACTTAAGACCTTCAGCTTCATTTTCACGACTCCGCTTTTCGTAGGAATCCATGTCATCAGTTACATGAACAGACGCTACCATATTCTTGATGATTGAGAAAAAAGCTCCTGCGATTACGAGTAGTGCTAAGAAAATTTTGATTAACAGCATAATTGTTCCTTCCTTTCATAGTCTGGTAAAACTTTGGTTTACAGGTACAAAAACTATTAACCTCCTTTATTTATTTGAGAAACCTCATCTATTATTATAACACATATAATTATTTTTGTCTATATTTTATGTTAATCTCTTTTCCTGTTTGCAATAATAATCACTATTGTACATAAAATAAATATTAATATCATAATTTTAATAATCTCATTGCTATTTATATATGATACTGTTAATGCTGTTCTTTGAACATTATATGGTTCATCTATAACTTGATTATTAATAATTTCCTGAACAATTTCTTCATTTTCTTCTTGTTTTTGATTATATTCTTTTGTTTCTGCATTGCTTCTTCTATAAACATCAATTTTATATATTTTTCTTGAACTATTGTTTTCAGAAATCACATTAATTTCTACAATATTGTTACCAACATCCAATTCGTATGCTCCGACTAATTTCTATTATTGCATCTTCATTTTCAGGAACAGCTAAAATATTCAAATTTTTAACATCATACATAACTTCTAATTTATATTCAGTTATATTACTATCAAACGGTGGATCTAGCAATCCATTTTCAATTGATAAAACTTCCAAATTATTATTTAAAGTTTCATAATTATCTGTTTTTAAAACATGTATATTATAAATTTCATCTTCACCTGTTACATTAACAGTAATCAAATTTTCTCCAATTTTTAAATTATCATTTCCAGTAATTTCAACTTTCAAATTAGGATTTTCTGGAATAGCTTCAACATCTATTTTATTAATATTTTCAGGTACAGTCAAATAATATTCTGTAATATCTGGACTAAAACTTGGTAATATCCCTTCATGATTTATTCTTAAGTTTTTTAGCATAAACTTTCTCCTATCTTATATATTCTATTCCCAAAATATGTCTTTGAATAACAAGCAAATCAACAGAAGTTGGCTCTTTTCCATCTTTACTAGTATTTCCCGCAATCTTTCCTCTTTCATCAAGCAATTCAATTCCTAATATATGTCTTTGCAACACTAATAAATCCACACTTGTTATTTTTCCATCTCCATTTACATCACCATACAAAATATTTTCATCTATCGAAACATAATTATTATAAATATACCCAATTATTCCATTTTCTAAAACTACCATATCCCACTTTTCTCCCATTTGATTTCCTACTTTTATTCGTTTCATTTTTTCTGGATAAGATACTTGAGTAATTGTCTCATATGAAGTATTGGGACCAGTTCTAATATATACATTATTTCTATTGCAATACACTCTTGTATTATCATTAAAAAAATCTTTCATATCAATATTAGGATTCTGTACAGGAACCTGTGGCATATTATTATAAATAGGAATAATAAATTCCATATTAATATCTAATAAATTACTTTTATTATAACCATTGTAGATTGATTTCGATTCACTATAAGGTGCAAGTACATTTGTCATATATTGATGCCAAAATAGTCCATTATTTACAGTAGAATTAACATGAAACTTTTGAAAATAAATTGTATTTTGACCTTTATTAATATAGCTATCTCCTATAAAAATTGCGCCACCTGTTATTGCTTTTTCTTTTGTATTCCATGGAATTAAATATTTTTGTTTAGTTTGTTCATTTGCACCTTTTCCATCTCTTGCATAAGTAAGTCCATTTTTTATTGCTCCCATAGGCTCACTTGAACTTGTTGCACCTATATTATAAAAATTATATAGTCCTTCAAATCCTGAAACATTTCCACTAATTGAACTATGAGTTAGAAATGGTCCAACTTCTTGTTTTATACGAGATGCTAAATGAGATGAACTTACACTTGAAATTTCTCCTGCTCTTAAAATTAAATCTGAATACTTTTCACTAAAGTTTTCAGACACTCTCTTATTGTAGAATTCCGTTCCATATAAAATTTTTTCAATTGTATTAATATTATTTATTTTAGAATTATAAGATAAACCTTCAAATTGAAATATTCTGATTTCATTCAAAAAATTTCTTGGATCCATACAATATTCTACTGCTCTTTTTGAACTATCTACCCACCCTAAATCTATTTCTAAATTATATTCATTTGGATTTGTATTTTTCCAATTGTCTGAATAGTTCTTTGGCACTAAATTTCTACCAAAAATGTTTTCTTCATTTATTACATAATTCCAATCTAAATCTGTATATAATGCTGTAAAATTCCAATTTGGGTGTTTATTTTTAAGTTCTCTTAAATATCCTTGATAATTAAGTGGAAAGCACTCTATTCCTTCTAATTTAGATGACGCATTTACTTTAAAATAAAATAATATTGCACATAATTCTAATATAAAAGTTATAATACAAATTTTTATTTTTTTCATTTATTCCCTCTTTTCTCGTGATTTTATAATAATTCTTTTTTTAGAATCATTTGTACAAGTAATTAAAGTAACTTCTTTTTCTCCATTTGTATTTTGAGATAGGCATGACACGTCTTCAGGAACAACTGTATATATATTATAAATTTCATAATTTACAATTCCAACTTTATTATCTTTAACCATAAATACATCTCCAATCTCTAATTTTTTCAAATTGTGAAACATATTCTTATTTTTGAAATTATGTCCAGCTATACAAAAATTTCCTGCTTCATTTACATTTGGTCCCCAAAATTTAGTAACAGATACATTTAATGCGCTTTCAGAAAAATTAATTATATATGTTTCTAATTCAATTTTAGGGATTTCAAGTTTAGCAATTACATCATATCCTTTATATGTTTCTTGAACACTTTCCTTTGGATAGTAAAAATCTTCTTTTACAATTTCTTCTCTTAAATTGTTTTCTACATAAAGTCTTTTTATTTCATAATTTTCATTTTCAAAATTTTTTTCTCTAAATATTTCTATCCCAATATATATTGTTATAAACACAATTGTTGTTAAAATTATGAAATTTAATATCTTCTTTTTTCTTTTCTTTCTCCTTTCTTTTCTTCCCATTTTTCTACCTTTCTTTATGTAAGTAATGAGAAAATTCTCATTACTTATAGCTATTTATTTTTTCTATTATTAATTATAAATGCACCTGCTAAACTCAATAAAATCATTCCGAATGGTATATATACATTTATGCCTGTTTTTGGTAATTTGGTTGGAGTAGTTGTTGGTGTAGTCGATGGAGTAGTTGCTGGTGTGTTTGGTGTTTCTTGCGTAGTAGGTTTATTTTCTTCTGGTTTTTGAGTTGTCCCTGTTTGATTACTTGCTGTTCCTACAATAAGATTAAATGATTTTTCAGAAATTACTGCATCTGAATTTTCTCTATCTATTAATTTTAAAATTAATTTGTAATCTCCTGCTTTAGAAAATGTTCCTTGTACATTTAAAACTTGTGCAAAATCTTTTCCGCCAATTTTATAACCTTGAGAATCTCCCCATCCACTTTGAAGAAGATCATGTTTTAAAGATTCTTGATCTATACCTATTAATTGAGCTGTTGCTCCTTCTGGTGTTATCATATTTGCAACTAATCTTGCATTTTCATAATAACGTCCACTACTAGATGAATAAGTTATTTTCATATCCTTTATTTCATTTTCAATAAGTCTTCCAGTATAGTTTAATTTAATTTCGTATGGTAAAAATTCAGGTTCTACAACTACTGTTTTTACTATTGGTGTTGTTATATCATCAAAAGTTATTGAAGCATCACTATTTGCCATTCCTTCTAGTGTTACTGTAAATTCAGTTGGATTTGATGATGTTAATCCTTCTTTTGCTTTAAAAGTCACACTCATATTGTTTCTTGGAGATTGTCCACCTGTTTGATCAAAATAAACAAGTTTTACTTTATCTGTTGTATCATTTACTGTCCCACCTTCTGCACTAACATATTCAAAAAGCTTATTATCATAAGAAATACTTCCTGTATATGATCCTAAACTTTCTCCAAAATTTACATTTACTGTAACATTTTCTCCTGGTTTTACTTTTTCTTTATCTAGCTTTACATCAACTTTGTCTAATAAAACTGCATAACTTTTTACTGAAAACATAAGTATTGTAGATATTAATAATAATGTAACAATACTAATTATTTTTTTCATATCAAAATTCCTCCTTAATTGTTTTATATTTATATGATGTGAAATTTTTTCATTAATTATTTACTAATAATTGCATTTTAAGTAAATAAATGAAAAAAGCGATATGAAAACATATCGCTTTTAATGTATAAATAAACTTATTATATATTCTACATAAATAAACAGATAAATTGCTCCATTTAATTTTCCAATTTTGTTTTTTGGATAAATCATTGTAAATAGTGGCAATAACAGCAATCCGTTTATTAATATTAGTAAATCTTTATTATAATTTATATTATATGTAATTGGAGAAACTATAGAAGTAACACCTATAATTAATAACATATTAAAAATATTTGAACCTAATATATTACCAATTGCAATATCACTTTTTCCTTTTATTGCTGCTGATACAGATGTAACTAATTCTGGTAAACTTGTTCCTATTGCAAGTATTGTAACTCCAATTACTTTTTCACTTAAATTAAAAATCCTTGCAATATTTACTGAATGATGTACAGTTATATCACCACCAACTTTTAAAGATACTATTCCTAAAAATATCCAAAATATATTTTTTAATATACTACCATTTTCTTCTATAAATTCTTCGTTTTGAGTTTTATTTTTGAACGCCATATATATTGTATAAATTATGAATAATATAAACAATACTATAAGGAAACAGCCTTCTAGTCGTGTAATTTTATTATTAGTATTACATATTATCATAAAAATAATCGTAAAAATTAGACATAATGGAATATCAAATTTCTTAGTACTTTTTTGTACTGTAATTGGACTTAAAATTGCAGATGCTCCTAAAATAAAAAGTAAATTTACAATATTGCTTCCTATAATATTTCCAATTGACATATCAGCATGCCCATCAATCGCAGAAGTAGTACTTATAAATAATTCTGGCATTGATGTTCCTATCGATATTATAGTTAAACCTATTACTATTTCTGGTATATGAAATATTTTCGCAAGTTTACTGCTACCTTCTACTAGAAAATCAGCACCTTTAATTAAAAAAATAAATCCTAAAATTATACAAATTACTGAAACTATCATTTAATTCTCCTAAATATTTATAGTTAAATATATGAGAAAAACAAAAATTTATTCATATTATTTGCCCCCAAATTTTTCTTACTTTTTACATTATTTTTTCGCAAATTATCTTTTTTGTCAATAAACTACATAAATAAAGCAAAAACCTCTCGCAAAATTTGCGAGAGGAAAAACATTTTATTTCTCTTTTTCTTTAAGAATGTTTTTGGCATTTTCCAGTATACTGTACTTGTCGCTTCTATATGAAAGCAGGTTTGCAATCATCTTCGACATATATTCATTGGTACAAAGCTGATAATCCCAGCCACACTTACATGGGGTACTTTTACACATAGGACAATCGCCAAATGCCATTTTTATACCTCCTAATTTTCAAAAGCTATTAACAATAGTGACTTTTAAATTATACCACACTTTACATAAAACATCAATGTTTTTTCACATAATAATATGCTGTACATATATCTTTAAAACCAATTTTTCTATATAATTCAGCAGGATAGTATCCTTCTTCTGTTTGAAGAAATGCAATTTTTCTATCCTTCTTTTTACAAATCATTAATTGTTGCTTTAAACATTCTGTTCCAATTCCTTTTCCTCTAAATTCTTTCAAAATTGCAATTCCATATATTCCATAAATTCTTTTATCATAAACAGCTGTTGTAACTCCAACAATTTCTCCATCTGCTTTTATAAAATAAAAATCTCTATTATATTTTGTGCCATTTGTTCCTTTATAATTTTCATATATTTTTAAATATCCTTCATCAAGGCTATATGGATCTTGAGAGTCTCCAGTGTTAAAGGTTTTCAATGTTATTTCTGCTAGTTTCTTCATATCAGTAGATTTTTCTAGTTTAATCTCCATATTGCAATTTGATTCTATATTTTCAAGATTATTGAAGTCTTCATATATTTGCCAAACTTCTTTATTTACTTCTTCATAATTTTTAAAAACCTGTTTTCTTTTATAATATAAATCAGATAATGGTGTTATTATATAGCATGGTTCAGCATTAATTTTTTTCATTTCTTGTTCTACATCATTTTCTATTTCTGCAAAATTTTCCTTATCTTTTACATCTATAACATAGTTACAATCATGATCTTTAACAAAATAACTATGAACCAATTTATAATATTCTTTTTCTATAACTTCATCTACATAAAAACCTTTATTAGCATAAATATAGAATTCATTTAATTTTCTAAAAAAATAATCATCCAATATAATTTGTTTTTGTGTACGACAATATGCAGTAAACTCATTATAATTTAATCCAAAACTTGGTTTTGAATAATTATATATTTCTATTTTGGACATATCAAAATTATAAATTTTATACATTCCGAGGAAATAAATCAATAATTGAAATTATTATATCTTCTGGACAATCATATCCTTTCAATGTTTTATTTATTTTCCATGAATTTTCAACTAAATAGTACTTTCCAAACACTTCTGCAATTGCAATTGAATGTCTTGCAATTTTATTTTCGTCATTATATAAAATTAAATATGTTTGATTTTT
>Ga0073906_1004399_pt1 | contig 14196 bp, 15 predicted proteins | sample Inofromicrocosms_FD_65485 | JGI IMG/M metagenome (GOLD analysis project Ga0073906, IMG submission 65485) | Mouse cecum microbial communities from Vienna, Austria - Inoculum for glucosamine and mucus D2O microcosms | ecosystem: Host-associated > Mammals > Digestive system > Large intestine >... | reverse complement strand
ACTGCCTATGGCTTCCGCAACATCGACAACTTACTCGCTATGGTTATGCTTTCTTGCTCTTCTCTCCGCCCTTGCCTCCCGGGGCGCTAACCTACCCACTCATACTACAGATGCCTCCAAAATTTCGATATTTTTCGAGCTGAATGCATATAATTTATCATCCGAGCGAAACGCAGCGTAAAGTTTCCAAAACATAAGTTCGGATAAAATCAGTTCACAAAATATAAAGAAACAGAAAGGAAACATAAACTTATGTCAAACAAAAATCCGAAAGAACTCTCCAAGCTTTGGAAAAATGCGGTGGATTGGTCCTACCACAGCGATAGGCCCCATACTTACAATGGTATTCACGCAGATACGTATATCGCTCTGCACTACAGCGAAACCTCCTGCTATAGCGAAGCGTATGGTTTTGCCTCGGACATCGCGACATCCGTACCTTTTGTAGATCCTGAAGATCCGAACAGTGGCATTGACATGGATGTATTTGACCAGATGCACACGCTGTGGGAGGTGGCAGAGCTTCCCTTCAGCGAGTTCCTTTCCCTGCTCAAACTCACGCCACACCAGTGCGCCACTCGCTTTTGCATCCCTTGGGGTACCATGGAAGATTGGATGGACGGCACTACGGATGTGCCGCCGCACGACCGGTTGATGATGGCAGAAGCTATGGGCATCTTGGATATCCGCTCTCGCTACGCTGCTGATTGACCAAATTATGCAGTCTTTGCTTCCTCTCCTATCCTCGTATAGGGGATAGGAGAGGAATGGCAGAGATTCTGAAAATCAAACTTTTGGGAGGTAAATCGTCATGAAATGCGATAACACAAATCATTCGGCATCAAACAATGCCATTCTTCCGGAAACGGATTATATCAAACTGCGGCAGGGTTCCAAAATAACCAGCCTCTACACGCTCCTTCCTCTTCCACGGGAAGTCAATCTTCCGGAGCAGCCGGCAGGGAAAGCGGACGCTCTGCTGAAGCTGGATGAGCTGGAAAATGGGACATTCAAAATCACGCGCGGTGAAGGATGTATCTACATTGATAATTACAGGGATGTGATCGTTCATTCCAAGGGCGGCTATCGGTTGAATACCTACCGCTTGCTGGATTTTCTGACCTGGCAGTTGGACGGGAAAAACCGTTCACCGGACGGTAAGGGCGGATATACAGACCCGCTCTGCACACAGCTGACGCTGCCTTTGGAGCAGTACATACGCTGTTGCGGGTATGAAGGCGCCATCACCGTCTCCAAGCGCAAGGATACCCAGAAAGAATTGCAAAAGGATCTGCGCCTCCTGTGTGCAACGCAGATCGGATGGGATGATGGCAGCGCGGTTCGTATTCTGGATGCTGGGTGTGTCCAAAACGGTCAGATGATTGCCACCTTTTCAGAGCGGATGGCGGATTATCTTCTCCATCACTGTTTCTCCATGTGGTACCCGCTGGGGCTGATGCATCTGAGTGGCAGATCGCTGCTGGCCTACAGTCTAGGCCGCTCCATGGCTCTGCACAGCAGTATTATCAAGAATCAGGTGAGAGGAACGGACGGTACTCTCAGTGTGAGGTCGCTCTTGAAGTATTGCCCCAGCCTCCCCACTCCGGAAGAAGTACGGACGCGGAATGGGAACTACCGGCAGGCCATCATCCGCCCCTTTACGGAGGCGTTGGACAAACTGCTGGAGATGGATATTATTGACTGGGATTGGAAGTTTCATAAAGGAGAGGAATTTCCGGAAAAGCACAATGACTTTCTGAGGGAATATGTGGAGTACTCCATGACTGGAATGCCGGAAGGCACATGGAATTTTGGGCAATAGGACAGGATTAAAAGTGAAGGGAAAAACAGAAATTGGATAAGAAAAAATTGGAAAAGAGATTACTTGAAGTTGAGTCGGCATTTTATGTAAAAGAGAGCGGCAAATATGTCATCAATGGTTTTCATCTGGTAGAAAAGACACGCAGGCGAAAGAAAAGCGGGCCATATATCCGCAGGAAGTTGGGACGGTATGTGGGGGAATTGCCAGTCGTTCTGGTGGGGGATGTCATTGAATGCGAGATTGAAGTTTGCCATCATAAAAAATTCGGCAAATGGTTCTTGATCCATTCAGCAACACGAAAAAGTCCCGTTTCACTGATTCAAGTAGAAAAATTCCTGCGAAAGAATATCCCCGATATAACGGAGGAGCGCCTGGAGCAGATCATTGACAGGTACGGTCTGGACGCGCTCCAGGCGATTCAAAATGACCCGAATGCCTTTGATTTTACAGGACTTCTCCCTGAAGACTCTGAAGCGCTCCATAATGCGCTGAGTGAAGTGGATACATATGAGAAGATCATCATGCTCCTTCAAATGAATGAAGCAGACTGCCGTTTTGCCTATCCCCTTTTTCAAAAATACAACATATTGTCAACCTCGATCCTGCGGAGCGATCCATACACCCCCTACTTGGACGGAGTGTATGATTTCCAGACGGCAGACAAATTACACCTCAAGCAAAGAAGGACGCCGGGCGCTCCAAAGCGGTGCCGGGCCGCCATACTGGCTATGTTGCGATCGGATATTGATAAGCATGGGAATTTGTTTGTCCGCAGGGAATGCCTGAAAGACAAATTGCTGGAATTCCTCCATGCGGATGAGCTGCCTTTTACGGATAAAACTCTGGAAGAATCGGTCAGTCAACTGGCAAAGTGCCGGGGCATTGACATCGAGACTTCTTTGGGTGGAGAGAACATCTATCTCCACGGCAGCTATCAGAGTGAACAGACTGCCGCAGAAGAGATCAAACGGATCTGGCTTGGAACGAAGCGGATCACTGTCTCGATGCCTGACATAGAAACGTATTTGCTCCAAAGTGGCTGTTCACTGGATCCAAAGCAGGAAGAAGCAGTTTTGACCGCACTTACATCGCCCATAACCATTATCTCCGGCGGCCCCGGAACAGGCAAGACCTACACGCTCAAAGTGATTGTAGATGCCATCTCCAAACTCTGCCCGTCTGCCGAGATACGGTTCTGTGCGCCTACCGCCTTTGCTGCGAGGCGGATTGCCGATGTAACCGGGATGGAGGCGACTACGATCCACAGTATGTTGAAACTGCCGCCGGGGAACGACCAGGAACCCCATGTGAAGCCCGGAGAACTTGTCTGCGACTATCTGATCATCGATGAGTTTTCCATGGTAGATATCAATCTATGCCGGCACATCTTTGCGTCGGCGGCATCAGGAACCCGCGTTATCATCGTGGGAGATCACAATCAGCTTCCCAGCGTAGGCCCCGGTCTCGTGCTGCATGATCTGATCGGTTCGGATATTTTTCCTGTTGTAACGCTGACGAAGGTATTCCGCCAGGATGAACAGAGCCGGATTCACGAGAATGCCTACAATGTCATTGCTCCGGCAGGCGAGAAGAGGGGCCTGAGATGTATAACAGTAGAGAAGCCCGGAGGAGATTTCTACTTTTTCGAAGAGGACGACCCCCGCCTGATCCTGGACAGAATTCAAAAATATGTTGAAACCGCAGCCCATGAGTATCATTTGCCGTTAGAGTCAATCGCAGTTCTTAGCCCCATTCACTGGAGTGATTTGGGAGTGGACAATCTCAATACAGTTCTGCAAAATAAGCTGAATCCATCTGAAGAGCGGATCACCTGCAACGGTCGGGAGTTCCGGTTGCATGACAAGGTCATCCATATAAAAAACGATCCCAAGCTGGGTGTCTGCAATGGGGAGATTGGCTTTGTTGTCAAGATTGGTGAGACAAGCCGCAATGCACTGACTGTTACCTACTCCGACAAAACCATTACCTATTCGCTGTCAAAGTTGGACGAGCTTGACCTCGCATATGCCATGACGGTTCATAAGATGCAGGGCAGCGAGTGCGATCTCGTTATCATGCCGGTGTTCCAAAACAATTTAGGCAAACATATTCTGTATACCGCTTTTACCCGTGCCAAAAAATGTGTAGTTGTGATCGGTACTAAAGAGGAACTGCTCAAGGGCCTCCAGAATGAAAAAGATCAGAACCGGGCTTCGAACCTGCTCAAGCGGCTCCAGGGACAGATCCTGCATACGGTCTTCCCCGCTCCGGAAGTCCAGGCGCCAGTGGAGCCGGCAGAGGAGTGTTTGCAGCAGTCCCTGTTTGCATCTTAACGGTATCAAAACTGACCTGTCCAGAAAATGTCTCAAAACTGCAAGAAAATCAGCCTTAAATTCGTCAAAACCCGTTACCAAATCTGACGCTCGTTAGATTTGATAGCGGGTTTAATAATGTCCCGGCTGGAACCTCAGGTAGAAAGCCGGCAGGGATGAATGTCTCTGCGGACATCGAATGAGAGCCATTGCCAGTGCTTCTGGTGGTTCCATTTGGGATCGGACAAACAGCGGCTGCCAGCTCGGCAAAAGTGTCTTCTTATACTTTTTTCGGGGAATCCGTAATGTGAGTCATGGCCGCAATGGTCTGTATAAAGAATTATCGAGGAGGTCGATTCCCTTGTTTTATCCAATCCCATATTTTTACAACGGACATCTGATTCGTGTTTTCTGCATTGAGAACCAGCCTTGGTTCGCTCTGAGCGATATATGCGAGATGATGTGTCTGAGCAATGCGTCCAGTGTTGCAGCAAGGCTGGAGGACTACGAGCAAATGACTCTAAGTCTGGCTTCGAGTCATTCCCAGCAGCGTGGCGGAGCGCAGAAGCTCCTGCTGATCAATTTCCCTGGGCTTTGCCATGTGCTGTTCAGTTCGTCCAAGCCGGAAGCTAAACCCTTCCAGCGTTGGGCGCTGACGGAGGTGCTTCCCTCCATCTTCAAAAATGGAGGGTACATTCTGGGGCAGAACTCTATGGATGCCGGCGAGCTGCTGGATGTTGCGATGCATTTTGTCCAGAAGACTTTAGCAGAGCAGCAGAAGAAGATTGAGACACAGGCAGCCTATCTCTGCGAGTTGGAACCTAAGGGCCAGTATTATGATACCGTGCTTCGTAGTCCGGGTGCGATCCCGATCACTGTGATCGCTAAAGAATTCGGCCTTTCGGCTCAGGCGCTAAACAGCTATCTGCATGCTAAAAAGGTACAGTACAAGTGTGGCGGGGTCTGGGTACTATACCAGCGCTACGCAAATGAGGGATACACGCTGCCCCAGACGATCTTAAAGGGATCGTCCGCTAAACAGCGCACTCTTTGGACACAAAAAGGCCGTGCATTTATCCACAGCCTTTTGAAAACGGACGGCATCCTGCCCTTGAGCGAGCGGATGGATGCCTTGGAGGACATCCAGGGTTTCTGAATTCCATAGGTGCTGGTACAAAGCAGGAGGGAGCTCTGTCATTACGATAGAGTTCCCTCCTTGCGAGAGATTTCCGCGCCCACGTCAATACCCAGGGCAATCAGGCTCAATTCACATTCGTCGCCAGCCACCGGGAACCCTCGTCGGGTAAGGGCGTTAATGAAAGTAGGCATCCAGGATTTCAAAGAAATCATCAAAATGGATAATCCCATACAGGGTCGCAGCCGCCCTTGCGTACAGATCTATTTTGTGTTTTTCGGTGAATGGGACATTATTTCCACTTGAATCCATAGGCAATCCTCCTTTTCCTTCAGAAAATTAAGCACTTAGTCCATTCTAAGCACGCAGAAATATCCCAATGGCACATAGTCACACAGCCAAACACCGTTCTCCGACCGGTAAAATGTTATCCCGCTCAGCGCCATAGCTTCTGCTTCAACCCTGAGCACAACTGGTGCGCCATAACGGCGTCCTACTGCCACAGCGGTCTCGCGGTCGCCGGAAAGGTGGACATACTGCCTGGTCATTTTCTTGATGCCCTCTGCTTGGATCGCAGGCAAGAACTGCACTGCTGTCCCGTGATAGAGGTATCTGGGCGGTTTTGCTTCCCGCAGTTCAACGTCAACCGGGAGCGAATGCCCTTGATTGGCGCGGATCCTGGTGTGATTTTTGTTAAACGAATAGCGCTGCTTATCATCCTCACGGACGATACGTTCCAGTGTCTCCATATCAATCTGCCGGCCTGTGCCACATACTCCACACAGCAGCGCCCGCACCTCCGCCCAGCCATGCTCATCCAATGTGACCCCTGCCGCCTCGGGTCTGTGCCGTAGAACCAGGCTAAGAAATTTGCCCAGCTTCACATCGTTTTTAATCGGCTTCATGGCAACAACCTCTCTTCAACCCATTTCCGTCCCCGTGGCCCCCAGCCGCTCCCACTGCCGTGTGTCCCGTGCAATCTCTATTCCAAACAGCAGGAGGTCCAATTCGCTGTTTGGCCCGGAGGGGAATCCCCGTCGATCGAGAGCGGTATTGATATAGGTGGGACAGGCACCGGTGCGGCAGATCCATACCGTCTCCCTCACGATTTCTCTTGCGTCCTCCCTGGAGAGGCCCAGGTCACCAGTGAGATGCGCCTCCATTTTCCTCGTCCCGGACGTATCCTCGTAGAAAAATGGGTCAGCATATTGCAGAAATTCCTTCTCGGGTAATATCCTGCGCCGAGCCGGAGTCGTGACGCCAACTGGGTGCTGGATCTCCGATAGGGTGCGGGCCACCTCGTCAGGTGGAATGGAAGCATGTATAATCAGCTTGTCCTGGATGTAATAGACTGGGTCATCGTTCTTCGTGGCCCGGAAGTAGGACGTGATCCGCTTCTTGGAGAGTACCCCCTCGCCATAGTAGGAATCTAAAATTTTAAAGAAATCGTCAAAACCGATGATCCCATATAGGACCGCAGCAGCTCTGGCATACAGATCCATTTTGCGGCTTTTGGTGGATGCAGAATTAGTTTGATTTGAATCCATGGCAAACCTCCTTTGGTATGAGCTGAAAAAAGGCGGATGCCCAGCGGCACCCGCCTAAACTTTACTGTCCCGGTTCATCTGCTGAAGCAGATTCCGGCGCATGGGAAATATAAAAGGCAAACAAAAAAAGAAGAAGAATTATAAAAAATGAGAAACTTCAGTTGTCCGGAAGTTGGCTGGTTCTCCCTTAACTGAGAGACCGCATAAAAAACTGTGTAAACGACAAAAGACGACAGAATGAAAAGGATCGACTCAGTCAAGAATGGAAATAAGAACCAAATCAAGAAGGAGTCGAAAAAAATGATGCCAGCACCACAGGAAATACTGAAAGAATACGTGAAAAGCCAGCACTTCACCAGTACAGCGGAGATCATGGTAGCCATGAAGGAGATGTTCCGGGACGTAATCCAAACCGCAATGGAAGTGGAGCTTGACGAAGAACTGGGGCGGGAACGCTGCCAGCGGGCGGAGGTGACGGGGACGGCACCAAATTACCGCAACGGGTACTCTCGGAAGACAGTGAAGACCCAGCTGGGCGAGGTAGACATCAAAGTACCCCGGGACCGAAACGGTGTGTATGAACCGAAGATCATCGGCAAGTACAGCCGGAACGCGGAGGGGATGGAGGAGAAGATCCTGTCTTTATATTCCTGCGGGATGAGCCAGCGGGACATCGCGGAGCAGGTTAAAGAATTGTATGATGTGGAAATCAGTCCGGAACTGGTAACCAAGATCACGGAAAAGATCATGCCAGAGGTGGCAGCATGGCAGAACCGGCCGCTGGAAAAGGTGTATCCATTCGTCTTTATGGATGCCATCCATTACAAGGTGAAGGAGGAGCGCCGGTACGTGACGAAGGCGGCGTATGTGGTTTTGGGCGTCACTATGGACGGGACAAAGGACATCCTCGGCGTGTGGATTGGAGAGCATGAGAGCAGCAAATTCTGGCTGAATGTGTTGAATGACCTCAAAAGCAGGGGAGTTTTGGATGTTTACCTGTTTTGCACGGACGGTCTGTGCGGCATGCAGGAGGCAATTCAAGCTGTGTACCCCCAGAGCCGTCTGCAGCGTTGCATCGTTCACCAGATTCGCTCCTCCACACGTTTTGTCAGCTGGAAGGATATCAAGCAGGTGGTGGCCGACTTAAAGAAAATCTACACTTCCGTGACGCTGGATGAAGCGGAAGAAAACCTGCTCCAGTTTGGCGAGAAGTGGCGGAAACAGTACCCCTCCTGTGTCAAAAGCTGGGAAGAAAACTGGGATGTCTTGAGTACGTTTTATGAATACCCGCCTGAGATTCGGAAGATCATATATACTACCAATATCATCGAGGGCTTGAACCGTCAGTTCCGCCAGATCACCAACAACAAGCCCAGCTTTACCAATGACGACTCTCTGCGCAGGATGCTCTATCTGGCCTCCCAGCGAATCGCCAGACACTGGCATTCCAGATATCAAAACTGGGACCTGGTTCTCAGCCAACTCCAGATCATGTTTGCTGACCGCGTTGTTCGCTAACCCTTTCGCTTAGGCTGCCAAGGCGATCCGCACGGTATTCACCCCGTTCCCGGCGCGCATACCGCACGGACCTCCCTGACCATGGGTAACCAAGGGTTCTTGCCAGTTTTCTGTCCTGCTTCCCCTGCACCTCTTCTTGACTTTGTCGATTTTCGCTTACACAGAATTTTACGCCTTGCCTTAACTGACAAATTTATTATACTTCATTTTGTTTTATTTGTCAAGCATATTTTCAAAATTTTTTCCTTTTTCAATCAAAAAAGTTCTATGTCTCTACAGACATTCAACTTTTTCTTTTACCCGAATTTCCTCCCCTCGCAGTTCGCGCTTATATTTGTAATAGGTGTTCCGTGCAAGTCCACACAGCCGCATCACGGAGGCATCATCAAGGGTACCCTCAAAGTCTTTGGAGTGCTTTTTGATAACCGCTTTAGCGGCAACAGATTTCTTGGTGGTCAGTTTTGCCCCAGGCTTCTGCCCAATCTGCTTTCCGTTCAGTCTGGCCGTTATAATGCCCTCCCGCGTACGCTGATGGAGATCTGCAACCTCTTTCTCAGCCTGCTCAAAGGCAAGCCGGATCTGCTCTTTTGCGAGCGCCATAAGGTATTTGTTGACACCCTCCAGGATGTAATCGACATTTGTGCCGGTCAGTGCAATGTTGCTCTCCAATGCCCTTTTGAAAGTGTCCGTATTGATGTGCGGCTCCTTTAGGAACACCAGATTGACACCCTGATTGTACAGCGATTCATAGGCAGCAAATCCTTCCTCTGCGTTGCGGCTCATACGACTCACGCTATCAAAAATAATGGTATCCTCGGAGCGCACTGCGGCGTACAGTTTGTTCCATTCCTTGCGGTCAAGCTTTGTTCCGGTGTACGCCTCCTGGAGAATGACCGCATCCGGGTATTCAGTTTTGATGTTTCGTACCTGTCGCTCCAAAGACTGCTTTTTTGTACTGATGCGGCAGTAGCCGTAGGTCAAACTATCACCTCCTATTCTTGCTGCAGGAATTGCCTGCTTTTACCCGGATTTTACCCCTTGCCGGCCTCCCCAGCCTCATCCAGGTACGTTGCCTGAAGGTCGGCTATGTGGGTCAAGAGCATATCCCACCAGATGCCATAGCGATCATTTTCCGGATTGTGTTTCAATCGGCCTACTCGCATGCTGCCTCCTCATTCAAATACCGTTCCAATAGGGTACAATACCCATATACCTGGTCTATGGACAAATCCACCAATTTGCCATCAACCGTTTGATTCCCGGCCAAAGGCTCCAGCTTGACCCGTCCGTTTTCCTTAGTTTCCCAAGTCCGAATACAGGTTGCCCCGAAGCAGTAGCAAATCGTATCGTCCTCCAACTCGATCCGGATAAGATCAGAAATGGCCTCCGCATCCTGCATCCGCTCCAGGATATAGCAGCTCTCGACCTTCCAGCCGCCAGGATTCCCTTCCTCAGCCATGTACCAGTCCAGCCGGACACCTTGATCGGATGCCGCATCCAGGCAGTAGGCAAAGATGGAGCGGCTGATCAGACCGTGCCAGAAACCGTTATTGTCGCTGCTGACGCTGTAGGTACGGCTCAACAGGGGATATTCCTTGGCGAAGCTGTCCTCTGTGAAGATGAGGTGTGCGGTCAGCTTTGCCTTTGGGGCGGCGCGGTTTAACTCCTGGAATATCTGCTTTATTTCGCTATAGTTCATACCGGCTCCTCCACATCATTGGCTTCAAGCCATGCCCCGAGTCCGCACCAGGTCAATACAGCAAACAGGGTCTCTGCCGCATCTTCGTCCAACGGGTTCTCGCCCTCCACCAGATCAGCAATCTGCCGGCCACGCACGGACAACTCCTCATCTGTCCATGGGGGAATTGCCAGCATCGGCTCCCAGCCAGTATAGGTGCAGATCTCATCCGCCATCTGCTCATGGGTGAGTTCGGCCCGCAGGTGGTCCATACCCATAAGATCCCGGATGGCGTTGACGCCGACCAACTCGACTACTTCTGACAAATCAGACTCCGCCATGTCTGCCAAATCAATCAGGCTTCCCGCCAGAAAAGCTACGGCTTTTTTTGTGTTGTTATTCATAGTGTATCTCCTCTCTAATCCGCAGTAGGATTCTTCCATTCATTGACTGTTTTTTGCATAAAGTAACGCAAAGCATGACCATACACATCCATGTTATTGGCGGCCATGTACGCATCCAGCGTATCCCGCTCCTGCTGGGACAGATGGATCGTGACCGGGTAGGTCTGACGCTTCTCGTCTGTACAAGGTTTACCGCTCTGAACCCAAAATGGGCGGACACCAAATCGCTTGGCATAGGGCAGCAGTTGATCCTCTCGGATTTCCAGCAGCTGGGCCGCTCTTGACTTGGTGTAGACCTGGCCCTGACATTCCAACTTCTGCATCTTCTCCTTGAGTTTCAGAGTGAGGGCCTCGCCAGAGAAAAACGCCGGGGGAGGAATGTCCAGAAGGACAGCGAGCAAGGCGTATTCCTCTGTGGAGTAGATTTCGTGCTGTCGCAGCCTCCGCGCATGGGCCTTGGTGATGTGCCTGCCAAAGCATCTGACCACGATCTCAGAGCCAAAACGTTCCACCAGCGCTTCATAGAGTTGCTGGACGTCCCATGACTGTCGCAGGACGCTCCCCGCCTCCAGAAAGCCCGCATTCTCAACCGCTGTGGACAGGTTTTCTGACAGGATATTGGGGCTTGTTTCATATGGCAAGGTATACATATAATGTAGTGCCTCTGTCAGCGAGTACTCGGTCTCCGTAGCCGCAAAATCGGCGTCCGGCGGTTCTTCCGGCGGCAGGATGAGCTGTTGCCCAATTGGCATTGTGTTCTGCTTGGGCATCGATACCAGCCGGCACAGGTGCTTGGGGCAGAGTGGCAGGGAAGCGATCTGATGCTCGGTATGCCAGTAAGATTCGCCATACTGTTTTCCATCATCGGCGATGCACTGCGGACAAAATCGCAGGGGCATCTCTGCACCATTTTTCTTGGTAGTGAAAAGGAATTTGGGCTGCATATTCTTCCCGTCCAGAAATTCCTGCAAATACTCCCGCTTCTTATCCAAAGGCTGAAACCGCATCCGGAATGGGAACAACGAGTGCTGCAAGGCGCAGTCCCGCAGAGACAAAACATTCTTTGGCAGCTGGGCCGCTATGATCTGCATGGTTGTGTTGGGCATGGTATCGCCCAGGCGTGGATAGCCCTTCGTTTCCGGAAACAATTCCTGAATCGTGTATTTCCAGCAGGTGTTGCCTGAGCGGATGTGGTAACGGGTAATGATTCCATACCAAAGCTCGTCCTCATACGGGGCAGGAAAGAATGTCAGCATGATTCGGGCCACTCCTCCAGCAGATTCCTCTCCCGCAGGAATTGAAGGAGGTCACCGCCGGCAGAGAAAGCTACCACCAGGTCTGCAGCATCCCTCGCCGCTGCTCTGCGTCCCCTCTGATTGGCGTAGAGGCGAGGGACAGGTGCTGGGGATTCCTCTGGGGGTTCCCTGGGAAGTGCCGCAGGGACTGGGGCGGGTGGAGGCTCATCGGCCTCGGCATCGTTGACCTCGAAATCGGAGAGATATGTCCCGCCTGAGTATGTTTTGGGAACCTTGATTGCAAGAATGTCGATTGCCCGCTGCATGATTCGCTCATCAATCCGCCCCTGTCCTTGGAGCAATGCTTGGGCTTGAGATTCCTGAAAGATTTTGAGAATATACGCGGGGATGCCGCCTGAGAAATCAAAGAGTTTGTTTGCAAGCTTTTCTGTTAACGGGGTCTGTTGGGGCGTGAGCTGGTAGGGCCAAAGCTGCTCCAGAAATCTCCGATATGTCCCATCCGGTTTCAGCGGCAGCAATCGGATGCCTCGTGTTCTCCGCCTCAGATGCTCTTGACTGGTAAATAGCTGCTCCGCGACAGGTGTGCCCACAAAGTATACGGCTGTCGCAGTGTCGTTCGTGAGTTCAACCAGGAATTTCAGCAACGGTTTGATTTGCCGATTTCGCCGGGCGGTCTCCACTGCATTCTGGATTTCATCCACCAGCAGCAACCCAACGTGGTGGGTCATACATAGGATTTTGACTTGAGTTGCGACGGCAGATGCGGCAATGGAGCGGAGAGAAATCAATTGATGGAGATAGTCAGAGCCAATCGCTCTGTCCAGTGCTGCAACCAAATTGAGCGCCAGGGTTTTCACGGAGCAGTCGGATGGGCACTCAATGCGCAGATATAGCACCTGCTTGCAGTAAAATGGCTGTCCCATGTATTCCGTGTGTTCTATGACCTGTGGCATGGTTTCCAAAGCCCTACGGATGGTTGAGGTCTTTCCGATTCCAGGCACACCCAGGACGGAGCCGGAAGCCGCCTGGGTGGCGTATGGGATGCCCTCTCTACCATTGAACAGAACATTGATCCGCCTGATCTCCTCCACAGCTGTCCTGGTGCTATACGTCTCCCGGATGGCCCTGTAGAGCTGATCGTAGACCGCATTCATATAGTCCATCGGGACAAACAGGGCGGACAGCAGGGGGAGGCTCTGCCTCCGCTCCTCTGGGGACATCTGGGGGAGAGAATGGGGAAGGCCAGGGGTGCTGCGGATGGTGGACAAAAACTCCTCTCGGGGTAGCATCTCCGGCATAGCCGCAAGAAAGGGGTTGTCTGCTGAAGCATTGTCGTAAATGGCCCCGCAAACAGGTTCATTGGGTGGATATTTCCGCATTTCAGAGTCCTCCTTCCCGGTTTTACTGTTTTGGTGTTTTCATCTCAAAAAATGAAAGAGGTGTGACGCTCGCAAAGCTGTTTACGTAAAAACAATAGGGCCGGAGACCGTCATCAATTTCGATAATCTCACCTGCTGTTACCTGTACCTGTGGCGGGAGGATGTTCTCAAGATACTCTTTCTCCGTTTCTGCAAAGAAATCTTTCGCCGTCATCCCCAGAGGTATCTCCAGCCGCAGCTTGTAATGGTGCGGCGATGGATGGATATACCCCAGTTTATTCCGCAACATAAATTCCATCAGTTCGCTTTTCTGATCTGCAAAGCCATAGATGCGGCAGACAGTAGGGGAGAGCCGCCTGGGACACCACTTGGGCGGCTTGATTTTCGGATCAGAGCTGCGAAATCTCCTCGGGGTCTTTTTCTTCTTAAATCCTGTGCAGTACCGGGTTTCAGATGGAAACGTCCCTACAACCAGGCGGTACTGGCAACTGAGGCAGGATGGCGCTGGAAAGGTGAATTTCTTAGCCATTTACGATACCTTCTTTCCTTCGTATTAGTGGGAAGCGAACGGTGGAGGCCGGGGGTGATATGGACGACCCCCCTGGGCAGAATTCCTGGTTTCAGTTCCTGCGTATTTTTTCATGTCAGCAGTCCCCTCTCCCCAGTGCGATTCTCATTGATGATTTCCCCATCCTGTCTGGGTTTCTCCGAGCCGGCAGCAGAGGCGTCCCTGACAATCTGGCGGATACTCTGAATGCTTGTCACACTGGCAGCAACCTCCTGCTTTCTGGCGGCACTGCGTTGTTTTCGCTCGTTCTGCTTCAGAGCATCGACCTCTGGTTGGGACAGGCCACTATACTGGGACTGGTGTGGGGAGAGCCGGCAGGGCTTGAAGGAGCAGTCATCCAGGAGAATATAGATGCAGCTCAGGTCAGAACGAGAATACGCCACATCATAGGTCTTGTCCAACGCCAAGCCTTCCATGTCCGTAGGGACATAGAGCAGTCCGTTGAGCCGCAGCCCTTTCCGGGACAATTTCGCGGCTTCTCTGGGGAGGGACATCAACAGCAATTCCTCGGCTGGGACATCTAAAAGGGACACGCCCGAGTCGAGCCACTTTTGAGCCGGAGTTACCGCATCGTTTA
>Ga0073906_1004398_pt1 | contig 14202 bp, 14 predicted proteins | sample Inofromicrocosms_FD_65485 | JGI IMG/M metagenome (GOLD analysis project Ga0073906, IMG submission 65485) | Mouse cecum microbial communities from Vienna, Austria - Inoculum for glucosamine and mucus D2O microcosms | ecosystem: Host-associated > Mammals > Digestive system > Large intestine >... | reverse complement strand
TCTATTACTATAACAATAAACGAATCAAATCCCGGTTAAAAGGAAAGAGTCCGGTGCAATACCGAACTCTTTCGCAAATCAGTTAGTTAATAACCCGTCCAACTTTTGGGGTTCACTTCATTTCATGGGGGTATATCATCCGCAATAACATGGAGGCTCGGAGAGCTGTCGTTGTGACCGACCGACTCGTCGGACAAAACCCGACGCGCCGCTAAGCCCCCTAAACTCTAAACCCTAAACTCTACTTCCCGCGCTTACGGGCATCATTGCGGAGTTTCATGCCGAAGATAATAACCGAACAGATCGTAGTGATGACATTGGTGATCACTAAAGGCCAGTTCTCGAGCATTATACCCTGGGCTACAAAAAAAATACTGCCCAGACCTAACATACAGAATGTCGGCATCGCGATGCCGTCTGTATTACGCGTGCGTATTGTAGCTATAGCCTGTGGAAGATAACCGAAAATCATGCAGATGCTGGCCGTATAGCCGACGATGTTGATAAGCATTTCGTTCATTGTCGTGAATGTTATAAGTTTTTTTAAGAGATTAAGTCACCCGCGGGAAAACCCCGCGGGTGACTTGTAGTTTGATGTCAGTTATGTTATTGCAGGAGAGAAATTCTATTTACCTGTTTCCTCAAGTGTGCAGATGCTCACGCGGTTCCATGAATCCTCCTCGAACATGTTGCCTATGCCTTCACCCTGTGCGGTGATGCGGTCGCCTGCAATCTTGAATCGTTTGATAAGAGTGTTGCGGACCGATTCGGCTCGGTTCTGTGCAAGACGGATGTTGAAGTCAAGATTGCCTTCTGGCGATGCGTAACCCTTGATCACCACCTTGGAAGCCGGATGATTCTTCATATAGTCGGCAATCATTTCCACATTAGGCATCTGATCAGCAGTAATCTTGGAAGAACCGACGCGGAAGAATACGAAACGTACAGAATTCAGCTGGTTCGACACCTCCTTCACAACTTCAGGCTTGCGCGAGCGGCATGCGTTCAGTTCATTCTGGAGAGCGGCCGCGCGGGTAGCGATGGCTGCATTTTCAGCCGCGGTAAGTTCGAGATCTCCGCGCAGGGCGTTGATTTGTCCGTTAAGGGCGTCGATCTCAGCCTGGTTGTAAGGACGCACACAGTCGAAACCGCCGCCGAAGTGGAACGTCACACCGGCCATCAGATTGAACGTAGCGCGATTGATGTTGTAGGCCGTAGCCGACTGCTTGGCGCCGCCGCCGTTCATGTTCCAGTTGATAGACGGCTTAAGGGCCAGCGTTACCACCTTGCTTACATTGAAGTTGAAATTAAGGCCGACCTTAGTGCCGAAATAGTTCACGTCAGGTCCGGCATCCTCGTTAAGATATAGATGGCCCCAGCCCGCGCCGGCAACAGCGTCGATCGTAAACGGACGGAGATCACACTGATAGCCACCGAAAAGATTGAACAGGTCGACAGTACCGTAGACTCCTATATATGAATTATCAAAAGCCGTGGTGCTGCGCGTAAAGCCATGCCACGAAGAAGTGTTGACACCGAACTGGCCTTCGACACCCATTCCGAAAACCGGAGTGATCTGCTTGTCGACATGCAGGCCTGCAAGACCGCGCATCGAGCCGAAGAAGGGATGATGATTCATGGGAGTGGTAACACCGCCGTCAAGGCCGATGGACCAGTTGTCAAAAAATTTAGGCTGTTCTACTGCCTGGGCAGCCGCGGAGAGCGCACCAAGTGCCGCCACACCCGCAAGAATTGTCTTTTTCATAAAATCCAACAATTAGAATTAATGCTTAAATCAGTACAAAGGTAGAGAATTTTGTTAAAAGCACAATTATTTTAATACATTATTGTTAAACACTATCATCTCTCTAAAAATAGTAGAAACGACCGGCGGCGTTTCCTCGCCGCTTGCAAGTATAACATCGCTCCCCACGCAATTGTTTGCAAGCCCGTGAATCACTCCTCCGGATAGTGCAAAAAAACGGACCGGCGACAATCTCACGATTTCCGCCGGCCCTTAACCTTAAAATCTAATCCTATGAAAAAACTAATTCAATGTATCACTTCTTTCTGCTGTTGTGTATAGATACTACGAATCCGCGGCATAAAAGTTGAAGGCAAGATGGCTTAACATACTCTATATAGGTGTTTTTTATCCTTTTTTTGCAAGGTCGACGGCCAATTTTGCCTATCTTTGCACTTCACGATGTCATATTTCAACGTCAGAATCCTCGGTTGCGGGTCGGCAACTCCGACCCTGCGCCACCTGCCAAGTTCGCAGGTGCTGTCGTTCCACGACCGTCTGTTCATGATCGACTGCGGCGAAGGCACACAATTGCAGATGCGCCGTTACGGAATAGCCTACGCGAAACTGCGGAATATATTCATCTCCCACATACACGGCGACCACTTTCTCGGACTGCCCGGGCTGTTGTCGACAATGTCGCTCCACAACATCGAAGGCGAAATCACAGTACACATCTGCCGCGAAGGCGCCGAACTGCTGCAAACAATCATGGAAGCCATGTGCCGGGAGCCATCCTACACCCTGCGCTATAACATATTCGATCCTGCAGCATCGGCCGTGCTCTATGAAGACCGAACCATGATTGTGGAAAATTTCCCTCTTTTCCACCGCGTGCCATGCTCCGGCTTTATTTTCCGGGAAAAACAAGGCCCGCGACACATGCGTGGCGATATGGCCAAATTCTACAACATCCCGCACTGGCAGATTCCCGCAATAAAGGAAGGCGCGGATTTTGTCGCATCAGACGGCACCGTAGTGCCCAACGAGAGGCTAACCACAGCTCCGACACCGGCCGCAAGCTATGCCTACTGTTCCGACACGGCATTCGACCTGCGGGTAGCCGAAGCTGTAAAAGGAATAGACGTGATATACCACGAGGCAACATACGGCGACGAACAAGCTGCCCGCGCAGGCATACGCGGCCACTCCACCGCACGCCAGGCCGCACGGATAGCATCCGAAGCCGGAGCTTCAAGACTTGTAATCGGGCATTATTCCAAAACCGTAACCGACAGTTCCGTACTCGTCGCTCAGGCTGCCGAAGAATTTCCCGCAGTCATTGCCGCCAACGAAGGAATGAAAATAGATATCCGCTGACTTTATCCATCTCGACACATGCTTCTCGACGACAATTACTTCATGGGGCTTGCCATTGCCGAAGCCCGCAACGCAGCCGCCGCCGGCGAAATCCCCATAGGCGCCGTAGTAGTGGCCTCCGGACGCGTGATAGGACGCGGCCACAACCGCACGGAAGCGCTGACCGACGTAACGGCCCACGCTGAAATGCTCGCAATAAGCGCCGCCGCACAGAGCCTCGGCGGGAAATACCTCTCCGACTGCACGCTCTACGTTACTGTCGAACCATGCACAATGTGCGCCGGCGCCCTGGGTTGGAGCCAGATAGGACGCATTGTCTACGGCACTGCCGATCCGCGACGGGGCTACAGCGCCGTATGTCGCGAAGATGCCTCTCCCTTCCATCCCAAAACCGAAATAAGCTCAGGCATACGCGCCGACGAATGCCGGGAACTGATGCAGGAATTCTTCCGGAGCAAACGAAACAGCAAATGAAATACTTCATATCAGCAGGCGAAGCCTCGGGCGACCTCCACGCAGCAGCCCTTATCGACGAACTGCGCCGCCTCGACCCGAAAGCCGAATTCACATTTCTCGGCGGCGACATGATGGCAGAAGCCGCCGGCCACGCACCGCTGCTCCACTACCGCGACATGGCCTATATGGGCTTCAGCGAAGTCCTGCGCAATCTTGGAAAAGTGGCGCACAATCTGCGCACAGCCCGCGAGGCCTTGAAAACTTTTGCACCCGACCGGCTGGTACTGGTCGACTATCCAAGCTTCAACCTCAAACTCGCCGCTGCGGCAGCCAAAGCCGGAATCATCACCGACTATTACATATCGCCTAAAATATGGGCATGGAAAAAATGGCGTATACGCGATATCCGCCGTCTGGTGCGCCACGTATATTCAATTCTGCCGTTCGAACCGGATTTTTACCGCGCCAACGGAGGCGAATCAATATATGTGGGAAATCCCTCTGTCGGTGAAATCGACAAACGCCTCGCCCTCGTGCCCCCGAGGGAAGAATTCTTCGCCGCCAGACGTCTGCGACCGCACCGCGCTCTAGTGGCACTGATGCCGGGAAGCCGCCGCGGAGAAATCCGCAACAATCTGCCCGTAATGCTTGCCGTGATGGCACACTTTCCGCAGTACCGCGGCGTGATAATCGGTGCTCCGGGCATCGACGACGAAATCTACAGCGCCGCCGGAGCGACAACCGATACCCCCGTGCTACGCGAACCGTCGGCCGTCGACATACTCGTCAACAGCCGCGCCGCGCTCGTCACCTCCGGCACCGCCACACTCGAAACAGCTCTGGCAGGAGTGCCGCAGGTTGCCGTTTACCGCGCCAACGGTTCGCGCCTGTCGTACAATATCATGAAACGGCTGCTGAGCGTGCGATTCGTCACACTGCCCAACCTCATCGCCGACAGGGAGATAATACCCGAAATGCTGCTGCATTTGTGCACCCCCGAGTCAGTGGCCGCACAGCTTGAACCACTGCTCAGGCAGAACAGCGAAGCCCGCGAGGCTCAGCTCGCGGGCTACAGGGAAATTCGCGGACGTCTGGGCGACGGATGCGCCCCGGCACGTGCCGCAACTCTTATAATATCCGATTAATCATCAAGGGTATAACCAACGTAGGTCGCCGGCGACAGGGCATGCAGTTCGACCTTGACGGCATCCGAAACCTCAAGCGAGTCGATGAACTCGGATATGCTCTCGGCCGTTACCCCCGTATTGACACGCGTAAGTGCTTTCAGTGTTTCATACGGATTGGGGTATCCTTCGCGGCGCAGGATAGTCTGTATTCCCTCAGCAACCACGCTCCACATGCCCGAAAGATCGCGGGCTATGGCATCGGCATTGAGAATCAGCTTGCCGAGTCCTTTGAGAGTCGATTCTATGGCTATGATGCTGTGCGCCATGGGAACGCCAACATTGCGCAGCACCGTCGAGTCGGTCAGGTCGCGCTGCAGGCGCGACACCGGCAGCTTCGACGCCAGATGCGAATAGACCGCATTTGCTATGCCGATATTACCCTCTGAATTCTCGTAGTCGATAGGGTTCACCTTATGAGGCATGGCCGATGAACCGACCTCGCCGGCCTTGATGCGCTGCTTGAAATAATCCATGGATATGTACATCCACATATCGCGGTCAAGGTCGAGCACAACAGTATTTATACGTGCAAGGGCATCGAACAGTGCGGCAAGATTGTCGTAATTTGAAATCTGGGTGGTGAACTCCTCGCGGCCTATGCCGAGGCGTCCATCGAGGAACTCGGCAGCAAAACGGCGCCAGTCATAGTCGGGATATGCCGCGCGGTGAGCATTGAAATTGCCGGTAGCGCCGCCGAACTTACCCGTGACACGCTCGGCATCGAGAGCCTGAAGGCATGTACGCAGACGATACACATACACCTCTATTTCCTTTCCTAACGTAGTGGGCGAGGCAGGCTGTCCGTGCGTCTTGGCAAGCATAGCCACCGAAGCCCATTCGCGGGCCAGTGAATCCAGTTTGTCGATAAGGCGTATCAGCGCAGGGCGGAAGACGTCGGCAATCGCATCGGCCACGCTCATGGGCACGGACGTATTATTTATGTCCTGCGAAGTCAGTCCGAAGTGAATGAATTCCTTGTAATTCTCCAGACCGAGGCGGTCGAACTGCTCCTTGATAAAATACTCCACTGCCTTGACATCGTGGTTGGTGACCTGCTCGATTTCCTTGATACGGCCGGCACATTCAAGAGTGAAATTCTCCGGAGAATAGATGGCACGCAGCGAAGGGAACACCGATGAATCGACACCCGCGAGCTGAGGCAGAGGAATCTCACACAAGGCGATGAAATATTCTATTTCGACTTTCACGCGGTAGCGCATCAGCGCGTATTCCGAAAAATAAGCCGCGAGAGCATCGCACTTGCCGCGATAGCGGCCGTCGACAGGAGAGATTGCAGTAAGACTGTTAAGTTCCATAGATTACAAAGTGGAAAACCTGAGATATAATTATATATGTGTTTATTTTCTTACGGCTTTATATAGCTTTCGGCGATGGTCGGCCGAACGGTCGAGTAACACTTCCACATCGAAAGCATCGCGCGGAATCTCCGGTTCGAAACGATCGTGCACTATAAGCACCGCACCCGACGGCAAAGCCGCCGCAGCTTCCATATCCGGAACAGTCCTTATGGCATCGCCGAGATAATAGTTGAGGGAATAGAGCCGGTCATCATCGGCAAGGCTGTACACATTCGCTCCCTCAGGAATCTCTGCCAGTGCGCGGCTGTCGCTCCGGGGATTCAGCACTGTCGGCATGATAGCCGCAGTATACGCGAAATAAAGCGACCATACAATCACAAGCACATGCCCGACAGGACTATGACGGTTGCACATCCATGCCACACCGGTGGCAATCGGCAAGGCAAGCATGACATAAGACGCCACACCCCAAGGCATCACGAGAGGCGGCAACTGCTCGGGCTGAATAATTGTAGCGGCGGCAAAAAGCAAAGGAGCGGCCACCGCAAGCAGCGCCATAAACCACGCGAACACACGCATGACGCGCTTGGCCGCTATAGCTTCAGTCATGGCCGTCAGGCCATAGCAGATGAAAGGATATGCCGGAAGAAGATAGACGCTGCGCTTGCTTTCGGGAATACAGTAGAATCCGACAACGGTCACCGACACAGCCAAAGCCAGCAAACCCGCCGTTTTCATAGGTCCGCGTCGCACACGCCCGGTCGAAGCCGTAGCCATAAGAGCAAGAAGTGTCCAAGGCAACAGTCCGCTGAGAAGAGTCACTCCGTTGTACCACACCGGCTTGACATGGCTGCTATAAGACATAGTGCCGGTAAGGCGTCCTGTATTTTCCTCAAGGACAAGAGCCATGAAAGCGTCGCCGCCTTGCAGATACGCCGCCCATGCCCACAGCGCATACGGAATCAGCGCCGTCAGCGCAAGGGCAAGCATACGCCCAAGCACCGGCCAGAAGCGGTCACGCCTCAGAAGACAATAAATGCCCATGGCAAAACAAGGGAGCAACGAACCCACCGGACCCTTGGTGAGCGCGGCACAGGCAAGGAGAAGCCACACGGCGGCATAACGCAAGGCGCGGTAATGCCCGCGGCGCTCCCGCAGGTCATACATTATATATATGGCGCCCACCGAACAGGCCGTCAGCACCATGTCGACACGACAGGCCATGGCCGCGCGGAAAACCTCGAACGATGTGGCCGTTATAAGAGTGAAAATAATGGCAAAACGGGTATCACGCACACGTCGCGCCCAGAAATATCCGCCCATAAGCATAGCGGTAGCCGCCACAGCCGACGGAAGACGGGATACGAATTCGCCGACAACTCCGCCGTTGAACACTTTGGCGAATATTGCAATCAACCAGGCAAGAAATGGCGGTTTGAAAGGTATGTCGGCGCCATAGTTCACCGGCAGGATCCAGTCGCCGGACTGAAGAATGCTCAAGGCCACGACGGCCTCGCGCGGTTCTCCTTTTGAATAAAAGAGCGTTTCACCGAGCCAGGGCACAAAAAGAAGCACAATGGCCGCAAAAACTATCATCGTGGCGCCGGGAAGATGGCGGGAATGGACATTCATGCGGCAAATATAATCAGAATTTGCGAGCAATGCCAAATTCATGGAACGCAAAAACGCAAAAAACACCGACCTTGCATACTTTTCGTCGGAATTTAATTATCTTTGCAGACAGACGAAAAAATAAGAATAATTAATTACCCACCCTAACCCTCTAATTCCAAATGTTCAAAAACCAGCCCAAGGGGCTTTACGTGCTGGCACTGTCCAACACCGGCGAACGCTTCGGATACTATACCATGCTCGCCATCCTGCTCCTGTTCCTACAGGCGAAATTCGCCTTCAGCACCGCCATGGCGGGATTCATCTACTCTACATTCCTCGCCCTGGTCTATTTCATGCCCATGCTCGGCGGCATAGTGGCCGATAAATGGAACTTCCAGAAGACCGTGACCCTCGGTATAGTCGTGATGTTCGCAGGCTACCTGCTTATGGCAGTGCCTACAGCCCGCATGCAGACTTCATCGCTAATAATCATGATAGGCGCGCTTCTGCTGATAGCCATAGGCACAGGACTATTCAAAGGCAACCTGCAGGTTATGGTCGGCGACCTATACAACGACCCGCGCTATGCCTCAAAACGCGACGTGGCGTTCTCTCTGTTCTACATGGCCATCAACATTGGCGCCATGTTCGCCCCGTCGGTAACTTCCGGCCTTTGCAGCAAAGCCCTTCAGGCAAAAGGTTTCGTCTACGATCCTGCGATTCCCTCCATCTGCACCAAGATTGTCAGCGGAGAAATGCCGGAAGGCAGCGCACTCGACACCGTAAACGCCTACATCGCGCAAAACGCCGCTTCATATACCGGCCGCCTCGAAGCATTCGCCAACGATTTCATCAACGCAATCTCCACCGGCTACAGCTATGCCTTCGCCGTAGCCTGCGCCTCGATGATTGTTTCATTCCTTATCTATAAGCTCGGTCGCCGCACCTACACAGGCGCCAACAGCGGAACCGCAGCAGCCGGCACCGGAGCGGCAGCAGCCCCCGAACTTACCAAGGCACAGACCAAGAGCCGCATCGTGGCTCTGCTGCTGGTGTTCACCGTAGTCATATTCTTCTGGATGGTATTCCACCAGAACGGAATGACACTCACCAAATTCGCCGAAGTATTCACTGCAACCGAAAGCACCGGCTGGACGCGCATAGCTTTCAATGTCTGGGCGCTCGCCGTAGTCGTCGTGCTCGTCTACGCTCTGTTCAACCTCTTCCAGGCCGAAAGCACACGCTCGCGCATAATATCCGCCATCGTGGCCGTCGGCGCCGGAGTCGGGATATACTTCTTCTACAACAACACCCCCGACGTCGTGACCGGCATACAACCGCAGATCTACCAACAGTTCAACCCATTCTACGTCGTTGCCCTGACACCATTCTCCGTAGCCATATTCGGCTGGCTCGGCAAACGCGGCAAAGAACCGAGCGCACCACGCAAGATCGGCTACGGCATGCTTGTGGCCGGATTCGCGTTCGCATTCCTGATGTTCATGTCCCTCGGACTCGGCACCGCCCCGCTCGAAGGTCAAGGCACAAGCCTCGTATCGCCCAACGTACTTATAACCACCTATCTCTTCCTTACTTTTGCCGAACTGCTGCTCTCGCCCATGGGCATATCTTTCGTATCAAAAGTAGCTCCCCCGAAGTACAAAGGACTTATGATGGGTTGCTGGTTCGGCGCTACCGCCATAGGTAACTATCTGGTATTCATCCCCGCCCTACTGTGGAACGAAATCAATGTAGCCGTGCTCTGGGGCATCCTCATCTGCGTATGCCTCCTCTCGGCAGGCTTCATCTTCGCAATAATGAAGAAACTCGAAAGCGCTACAGCCGACACACCGGCTCCGGCCGCCGATCCCGAAGCACTCGAAACAATCGAAGACGACGTGATCTGATTTCAACTGCAAGACAACAGTAACAAAAAAACTCTTCAGGAAATTTCCTGAAGAGTTTTTTGTTATTTCCACTTATCCGCACCGCTATGGCACCGACTCAGAGGGCTACCATACAAACGGCTCCTTGCGCACACTTTCGCGACCACACAGAACTACAAGATAAGCTCCGTGCGGAAGCGCTGAATAGCTCAGCGAAAGCGACGGCTGTCCAGCCGGAAGTATTCCTCCGAGGTAAGAACGGCCGGCAAGGTCCGTCACATCGACCCTGACATCATAAGGCAAGGCTCCGCCGCCGGACGCAATCGTAAGGATTCCACCGTCGAAACCGACGTCAAGCAGCGAGAGGTCAGGTTGTTCCTCGCGTTCGTATTCCTCCTGCACATACTCACGCCTGTCGGCAACAAATGCCGCGTCGGAAAGAAGTTTTCCGCCGTAACTCCTCGTTAATGCCACTGCTACAGGCAACGCACATCGCCGGCGGTCACCGACGGGAAACCAGCGGCGGCACTCCTGCAGATACTCCCCGGCCATGTCGGTCACACCGACAAGTTCCCGCCGCATCACCACAGCAACAGTATCCGGTCCCGGGAGAATCAGCAAGCCACCCTCATCAGCCTTACGTTCCAGACGGCATGACAAAGTATCTCGTGGCATACTCTCGCGTTCGACTATCGCCGTAAAGGAATCACCTGAATCAAGCCCGACGCTACGCCAGCAGCCCGCGGCCACATGCCGCACAGGGTCAAGTCGCCATAAAAGCCCCTCCATACGCAGCATACCGCATGAATCGGTATCATACCAACAACGAATTCTGTCATACTCCTCAGAAAGCAACGAATCACCATAAACCCTGTAATCCACTCCGAATGTTCTTTCTGAAATGACATTCGACAAATCCCAGAAATTATCGGACTCTCCGCGCATTGGAGCCACAACCTCGACCGGCAGGCTCCTTACAAAAAGCTCTGCCGAAAGCACAGGCGCCGCATACGCTCCGACACAAAAAAGCAACATGGCTACATACAACCTTTTCATAAGAGCTTGGATTTTAAGTTCTCTAAGTTACATCTATTTTTCTTCGCTTATACTTATTTCACACTCTTTAACCCTAATGACATATCTTCATAATCTCTCCCCTTCGATCAGTCGCTAAACCTTGGGGCGGTAGCGCTTGTTTATCTTGTGTCTGAAAACATATTACAATATAAATTTAAAAATCAAATATTATGAGCGACTACAAAGAACTTACCAACAGCATGAAGACCGTACTTGTTGAATTTTATGCAGACTGGTGCGGACATTGCCGCCGCATGATGCCCGTAGTGGAAGAGATAAAAGAGTTGACAGCAGGACGTGCAAGCATAATCCAGCTTAATGTCGACGACAACACCGAACTGACCGACCGCGAGCAAGTGACCGGAACTCCTACTTTTATTCTTTACCACAACGGAAAAGAAACATGGCGCTACAGCGGCGAAATCGACGGCAATGTGCTCCTGAAAAAAATAGAAGACGACATCGCCAAAGCATAAAGCACTTACAATCCGGTTTTAATATATCTACAATCTCAGCTACCTCTCTCTATGTCCGGTTCAACTATATACTCAGTTTTTCTGACAGCACTGCAGGTGCCTCACACAAGCGCTTACAGCGACAGGCGGTTCCGCACAATGACATTCAAGACACTGTTCGGATTCTCAAAGCTCCTTGACGAATACGGTATACGCAACGAAGTCTTGCGCCTGTCGGACCGCAGTTCCATTACCCGACTGACCACCCCGTTTATCGCGGAAACCGACAAAGGATTCGTGCTCGTAAGCGGCATAGGTCAGGATTCGGTAACATATCGCTACGGAGAGGACGGCGAAACAGAAGCTTCAGCCAGCACAGATGCGTTTTTAAAGGCATGTACGGGCATAGTCCTGCTTGCATATCCGTCGCCGCAATCGCAAGAACCGGACTACGACAAACACCATATCTATGAAAAGGCCTCAAAAGCGAAACCTCGCATACTTATCGCTCTGATCGCTTTCCTTTTCCTTTATCTTTTCATCAGCGGCGGACTGTGGCGGCATGCCTGGAGCACAATGTTGACAGTTATCAACTGCGCTGGCATCTATATTTCATATCTCCTCCTGCTCAAACAGCTGCACATCCACAGCCCACATGCCGAACGCATCTGCTCGGTAATCGAAAAAGGAGGGTGCGACACTGTGCTTTCAACTAAAGCTTCGAAATTTTTCGGCCTGTTCGGCTGGAGCGAGGTAGGTTTTGCCTACTTCAGCGTAAGCCTTGTCGCATTGCTTGTTTTTCCGGGTCATACCGCACCGCTGGCTATCATCAACGCATGTTGCCTTCCCTTCTCCATCTGGAGCGTATGGTATCAGAAAGTCCGTGCCAAGGCATGGTGTACGCTATGCCTGTGCGTCCAGAGCCTCCTGTGGCTTTCGTTCTTCTGCTATCTCTGGGGACGATCCTTCCATGGATATGACAGTTTTGGCAATATCGCCGTACTCGGCGCCTGTTATATAGTCATGCTGCTTGGCGTAAACCGCCTTCTTCCCTTGTTCGACCGCAGCCCGGATGAAGAGCGCGAATCTCCCGAAGACCAAATCTCCCAATAAAAGACATACGACATGAAAACTATTCCGCAACAAGTTTTTTCCGACGCAGAACGTTTAAGCCCGATCGAGATGAATAAGCTGCAATTTAATGTTGCAATCTCGCCCGTCGAGGCTCAGGATTCCACCGTCCGCAAAAAACGCAACAGCTCCGAAACAGAAAAAGCAGCTTCCGAAAGCCGGAAAAGCAAGAAATAAAGGATAATATATTGGCAAAATAAGACAAAAATCACTTTGAAGAGAATTTTTTCATTAAAATATTTGGACGAATCAAAAATGTGCTATAACTTTGCACACGCAAAAGCAACGAAGCTGATGCCTCTCCGAGAGCGAAGAGAATGGTGCGGTAGTTCAGTCGGTTAGAATACAGGCCTGTCACGCCTGGGGTCGCGGGTTCGAGTCCCGTCCGCACCGCAAGAGGAGAGAGGAGAATGAGAAACAGCAAATCTTCGGATTTCGTTTCTCATTCTTTTTTTGCTTGAATGCAAATTTGCATCATTCATAAAAAAGAACTATCTTTGCATCGCTTTAGGGCAATCGGGGCGTAGCGCAGTCCGGTAGCGCACCTGGTTTGGGACCAGGTGGTCGCAGGTTCGAATCCTGTCACCCCGACATTCTTCCTCTTGCAAACGATGTGTCCCCACCGGACGCATCGTTTCTTTTTCCATGTCCGTTTCTTTTACATCCGGCGCCATACATCCGCCGGCTGAGGGAGCGGCTTTCTTCTCAGCCGCTCCCTCAGCCTTACGCACAGCTTTTGATTCCGCACGACGGCGTTCAGCATTGCTTTTCACCAGATATTCTTCCGGAATAGGCACGGCATACTTGCGGCGACGGTAACCGCACTGCAGGCGTCGCGAAGTCAGGACACAATGCTTGTCGTAAACCTCCTTATCGAAGAAACCCACCTCGACAAGTAGTTCTATATCCTCATACACCTCCTCCCAAGTCCTGCCGCTTAACCCGACATATTCGTCGACAAGGTCGCTTGATCCGATTTCTACATAGCAACCATTCCGACGTATATGAGTCAGAAGAAACAAATAGAGCACAAGAGCATCCATGCGGCCGCGCCCGCAAAGTTCCAGCACCGGAACAGAATAAAGAAAATTAGAATTCAACGGAAGCTGAATAGCCCGTAAGTAGTCGGATTTCATAGTATCTACAGCTAAAAGATTAATAATTACACTGCAAATATAGCATCCGCAACGCCCGACGCGACAATAAAATCTCACCATGAAGTTATTTAACATTTCGCCAGCAACGACAAAACGCCATACATACACCTATATACCAACACATTAACCACCTGCCACCCGCACAAACAAATTCAGGCGCATCTATAAAGAAGTGCAGGCGGACATCATTAAAGGAACCGGCAGAGCCGGGAGAGCCGTCATTGCGAATCACGCATCACAGAACTCGAATCCGACACTCTATTTCGACGCGAAGATAAGGTCGTAAATAAGCAAACAGATAAAGGAAGATACAAAAATAACTATTAAGATACGCAAGGTCTTCGATTTTATAATTTTGAATTTATCGCAAACTTCAAACAGAAGACTTGCTACCACTCCAATTATTAAATAAACATACCAAGGTGTACTCATAATAATTTGTTTTTGAGTTTTTTTCTTAATTAGACGCAAATTTATCCAAAAAAATTACATACACCCGACAAGAAATTCCTTGGGTATTGGTTTTAAAATATTTGCCATTTCAAAAAACTTCTATTAATTTTACGCCGCGTATTTAATGCGCGGACATATCGATAAACAAAGAAGCGTTTTGCTTATCTCTTATTGAGAAAACGTAGGAAATGTCAGATGGGTTTTATTGAGTATTTTGCAGAATTTTATTTCATCTGTTAATCAAGTGGTTAACTAATTTAGTGTTTGCTTGAATTTGGGGCGTTTTGAGGGAATTTTCGCATTCAGTACACATTTTGTACGATTCAGTTGTTAATAGTTGTAT
>Ga0073906_1004389_pt1 | contig 14232 bp, 12 predicted proteins | sample Inofromicrocosms_FD_65485 | JGI IMG/M metagenome (GOLD analysis project Ga0073906, IMG submission 65485) | Mouse cecum microbial communities from Vienna, Austria - Inoculum for glucosamine and mucus D2O microcosms | ecosystem: Host-associated > Mammals > Digestive system > Large intestine >... | reverse complement strand
GCTCGGCACGCAAATGAAAGCGACGGGCGAGGTCATGTCGATAGCTACCAACTTCGAGGCAGGCTTGCTCAAAGCCGTGCGCGGCGCGCTCGGTTGCGACACGCTCGACAACGCTCGGTATTCTCAGCTTACCGACGAGCAGATAGACGATATGCTCATGCCCGCGAGCGACTACCGTTTGTTCATTCTGTACGAGGCGGTAAAGCGCGGCATTTCGCTCGAACATATCAACGAAAAAACCAAGATCGACATGTGGTTCTTGCACAAGATCCAAAATCTCGTCGATTTCGAGCGGCACATAAAAGACAGACCGTTGACCAAAGACGAATATATCAAGGGCAAAAAACTCGGGTACACGGACAAGGCTTTGCGCAAGATATGCGGGAACGAACTTCCTTGCAAGCGTCGCGCGGTGTTCAAAACCGTGGATACGTGCGCCGCGGAGTTCAAGGCGGAAACGCCGTACTTCTACTCTACGTACGACGACGAGAACGAAGCCAAAGAATATATATCGGAGCGCAACAGCGGCAAAAAGCGCGTTATAGTTTTCGGCTCCGGTCCTATCAGGATAGGTCAGGGCATAGAATTCGACTATGCGTCGGTCCACTGCGTTTGGGAACTGAAAGAACTCGGCTACGACGTGGCTATAGTGAACAATAACCCCGAGACGGTATCCACCGATTTCGACACGGCGGACAGGCTGTACTTCGAGCCGCTCACCGACGAGGATGTTGAAAACGTGATAGCTACCGAGCGTCCGTACGGCGCGGTGGTGGCGTTCGGCGGTCAAACCGCGATAAAGCTGACAAAACACTTGAGCGAGCTTGGCGTGCGAATACTCGGCACTCCCGCCGATTCTATCGACGCGGCGGAGGACAGAGAACGGTTCGACGCATTGCTCGAGCGGCTCGGCATAGCGCGTCCGAAGGGACACACGGTAAAGACCGAGGAAGAGGCGCTCGCCGCGGGCAGCGCGCTCGGCTATCCCGTGCTGTTGCGTCCGTCGTACGTTCTCGGCGGGCAAAACATGATAATAGCGTTCTCGGCGGACGACGTCAAAGAGTACATGAAAATCATACTCGACGAAAATCCCGACAATATCGTTCTTATCGATAAATACGTGATGGGCACGGAAATAGAAGTCGACGCCATATGCGACGGCGAGGATATTCTCATTCCCGGCATAATGGAGCATATAGAGCGTGCGGGTATCCACAGCGGCGACTCGATAGCGGTATACCCCGCGCAGAATATCTCCGACAAGAACAAGGAAGAGCTTATAGAATACACCAAACAGCTCGCAACCGCGCTCGACACGAAAGGGCTTGTAAATATTCAGTACATAATCTGCGACGGCAAGATATACGTTATAGAGGTAAATCCGCGTTCGTCGCGCACAATTCCGTATATTTCCAAAGTGACGGGCGTGCCTATGATCAAGCTTGCCACCGAGTGCATGGTCGGCAAAAAACTGAGCAAGCTCGGTTACGGCACGGGGCTGTACAAGTCCGCGCCGTACGTAGCGGTAAAAGTGCCCATATTCTCGTTTGAAAAGCTCACCGACCTCGATACGCACTTGGGACCCGAAATGAAATCCACGGGCGAAGTGCTCGGCGTCGGCAAGAGCTTGGGCGAGGCGCTCTATAAAGGATTGGTCGCGGCAAACTACAAGATGAAACGTTCCGGCGGCATACTCTTATCTGTGCGCGACACCGACAAAACCGAGATCGCCAACGTCGCAAAGAACTACTACGAACTCGGTTTCGAGCTGTACGCCACGCGCGGCACGGCGGAAGTAATCAAAAACTCGGGCATGCCCGTGACGGTAGTGGAAAAGATAAATGAGGCGGACGACAGATCGCTTACCACTATGGGCGTGCTCAATTCGGGCAAGATCGATTACTTCGTGTCCACTTCGACGCGTGGCAGAATACCGACGCGCGACGACGTAATACTGCGCAGACGCGCCGTCATGCTCAATATCCCGTGTCTGACCGCTATCGACACAGCAAACGCGTTGAGCTTTGCGCTCAAGAGCAGATACAGTCAATACAATACCGAGCTTGTCGATATAAACAACATGCGTACCGACAGACAGCGGCTCAACTTCATAAAAATGCAGGGTTGCGGCAACGACTACATCTATGTCGATTGCCTCACTAAACCCATAACCAATATGGAATCGGTCGCGGTCAATCTTTCCGACAGACATTTCAGCGTGGGCGGCGACGGCGTGATATTCATTTACCCGTCCGAAACTTGCGACGCAAAAATGCGTATGTTCAACGCCGACGGCTCGGAGGGTCGCATGTGCGGCAACGGCATACGCTGCGTGGGCAAGTACCTTTACGACAATCATAAGACCGATAAACTCGACATTACCGTGGATACTCTTTCGGGCGTTAAAAAACTCAAGCTGTTCGCGCGCGACGGCAAAGTCAATTCTGTGCGCGTGGATATGGGCAAGACCGAGTTCGCTCCGAACAAAGTGCCCGTCAAACTCGACGGAGAGCGCATAGTAGGGCGCAAGGTCGAGACCAAACGCGGCGAGTACGAAATAACGTGTTCGTCGATGGGTAATCCGCATTGCACCGTGTTCGTCGGCGACGTTCAAAATTTGGACGTTGCGGGTATAGGTAAAGCGATAATAGAAACGGGCTTGTTCCCCGAGGGCGCAAACGTCGGATTCGTTCAGATAATAGACCGTACGCACCTCAAAGTCCGCGTATACGAGCGCGGCACCGGCGAAACTCTCGCTTGCGGCACGGGCGCGTGCGCGAGCGTGGCGGCGGCTGTGCTTAACGGGCATTGCGACGCCGATACCGACGTTTTCGTGAGATTGCCGGGCGGCGAACTGATCATTCATTACACGGACGATACCGTATACCTTACGGGCGAAGCGCACGAGGTGTTCCGAGGAACCGTCAAACTATAATAAACATTGCAAAAACAAATCACAGGAAATAATCAATATGACGACAAAATACATATTCGTAACGGGCGGAGTCGTATCCGGTCTCGGCAAAGGAATAACGGCGGCAAGTCTCGGGCTTATACTCAAGTCCAAGGGGCTTAAGGTGATCGCGCAAAAGCTCGATCCGTATATCAACGAGGATCCCGGTACAATGAACCCGACGCAGCACGGCGAGGTTTTCGTGACCGAAGACGGCGCGGAGACCGATCTCGACCTCGGGCATTACGAGCGGTTCATAGACGAAAACCTCAATAAGTTTTCCAACCTCACCACGGGCAGAGTCTATAAAAAAGTGCTCGACAACGAGCGCAACGGCTTATACGGCGGAAAGACTGTTCAGGTCATACCCAATGTTACCGACGTTATCAAGGACTTTATAGGCGCGGTCGGCGAGGAGAGCGGCGCGGACGTCGTGATCACGGAGATAGGCGGCACGGTGGGCGATATCGAAAGCTTGCCGTTTATCGAGGCAATACGGCAGATGAGCAACAAGGTGGGCAGAGAGAACTGCCTGTTTGTGCACGTCACGCTCGCGCCCACGCTTAAATCGAGCGGCGAAGTCAAAACAAAACCCACGCAGCACTCGGTAAAAACGTTGCGCAGTCTCGGCGTTTCGCCCAATATCATAATGATCCGCACGAGCAAGCCTATCGATGCGGAGACCAAGCAAAATCTCGCGCTGTACTGCAACGTCGAGCCGGATTGCATAATCGAAAACCGCGACGCGGATCTTTTGTACGAAGTTCCGCTTATGCTGCTCGACGGCGGCATAGAGAATATAGTCACTCGCGAGCTGGGCTTACCGCAGACCGAGCCGCGGCTCGACGATTGGCGCGCCATGGTGCAAAAGGCAAAAGACAGAGAAAAATCGGTCACCATCGCGCTTGTAGGCAAGTATGTGGAAATGTTCGATTCATACTTGTCCGTCGTGGAATCGCTCACGCATGCGGGCATTCACAACGGAGTCAAGATAGACCTCAAGTGGGTGGATTCGGAAAAAATAACGCCGCGTTCGGTGTCCGCGATCCTCGATTGCGCCGACGGCGTTATAGTCCCCGGCGGGTTCGGCGACCGCGGTATAGAAGGCATGATTTGCACCGCGAAATATTGCAGAGAGCACAATAAACCGTATTTCGGCATATGTTTGGGTATGCAGATCGCAGTCATCGAGTTTGCGCGAAACGTGCTCGGTTACGCCGATGCGACGAGCGGAGAATTCGATCCCGAGTGTAAATCCGAGCACAGAGTCATATATATAATGGACGATCAGGTCGGCAAGGAAATGACTGGCGCGTCCATGCGATTGGGCGCTTACGAATGTGTGGTAGAGCCGGGCACTACGCTCGAGCGTTGCTACGGCGAGGGTGTAAAATCGGTTTGGGAACGTCACCGCCACCGTTACGAATTCAACAACGCGTTCCGCGAGCAAATGCAAGCCAAAGGTCTCACTCTTTCCGGCATTTCGCCGAGCGGCAAGCTCGTAGAAGCCGTAGAAATAACCGACAAGCCGTTTTATGTCGGAGTGCAGTATCACCCCGAGTTCAAATCGCGTCCCGCAAAACCGCAGCCCGTGTTCCGCGAATTTATCGCCGCGGCAAAGAGCATGATGGAAAAACGCCAAGCCGAGAATGCAGAAAAAGAGGTCGATAACAGTGAAGAAACTGAATAAAAATTTCAAAAATTTAGGCGAAAACTATCTCTTTGCGGAGATAGAAAAACGCGTGAACGAGTATAAAAAAGCGTTCCCGAACTCCGATCTCATAAGTCTCGGAATAGGCGATGTGACTCAGCCGTTGCCGTCTTCGATAGTCGACGCGTGTAAGGACGCCGCCACTGAAATGGGGATCACGAGCGGGTTCCGCGGTTACGGTCCGTACGACGGTTACGGGTTTTTGAAAAACGCTATCGTAGATTATTACAAGTCGCGCGGCATCGAGATAAACGCCGACGAGGTGTTCGTCACGGACGGAGCAAAGAACGGTATAGGAAATATCCTCGATCTTTTCGACGAGGACAACACCGTGCTCATTCCCGATCCCGTATATCCCGCATATGTCGATGCCAACGTTATTTCGGGGCATAAGATAGTCTATGCCGACGCTACGAAAGAGAATGGATTTTTGGCGATGCCGCCCAAGCACAAAGCGGACATAATCTATATCTGCTCGCCCAATAACCCAACGGGCGCGACGTACACTCCCGAACAGCTCAAGAAGTGGGTGGATTACGCGCTCGATAACGACGCGGTGATTCTGTACGACGCAGCGTATGAATCGTACATCACGAGCAAGAATGCCGCGCGTTCTATATTCGAGGTCACGGGCGCGCGCGATTGCGCGATCGAGCTGTGCTCGTTCTCCAAAATGGCGGGCTTTACGGGCGTGCGCTGCGGTTGGACGATCATTCCGATGGTGTCGCCGCTCAACAGACTGTGGCTGCGCCGACAGGCTATCAAGTTCAACGGCACTTCGTATATCGTTCAACGTATGGCGGAACGCGCTCTGCGCGGCGGGTTTGACGACGTGCAGAAAATAATAAAGATTTATCAAAAGAACGCAAAGACGGTCACCGATAAGTTCGACGCGCTCGGCATAGAATACACGGGCGGCAAGAACGCGCCGTATATTTGGTTCGATTGCGGTATAGACTCTTGGGAGTTTTTCGACTACTTGCTCAAAAAGGCGCGCATAGTGTGCACCCCCGGCAGCGGGTTCGGCAAGAACGGAAAGAGCTGGGTGCGCCTTACTTCGTTTAACACTCCGGAGCGCACAGCAGAGGCGATGCGTAGGTTCGACGCGTTTTGGAAAGATTTCGTCGCGGTGCGAGATAAACTGTTCACGCCGAGCAAGCAGTAATAAACGACCGCGCAAACGCCGAAAGACAGAAATTGAAAAAAAAGCTGACAATAGAAAAATCAAGGCTGACGCCGCCCGCCGATTTTACGGAGCTTTGGGAAAACCGCGTCGTAAACGGAATAGAACTCGATTACAGCGAGTACGATTTCATTACGATAGACGGCGGTAAAGCAGTGTTGTTCGATGCGTACACCGCGTCGCGACGGTATGCCGCACTCGATATGGAGTGCGGCGTTTTGGCTTTTCCGTTTTCATTCACGTGCATGACGGACAAGGGCGAGCGCGTGGCGTATTGCGGGTTGCGTTTTTCAGAGGATAAGATAACCGAGTGGCGCGTGTGTCACGAGCGCGGAGAAGCGGGGATGCTGTTGCTTGCGAACGATCCCGATGCGCTCGCTGTTTCCATACCGTCCGGCGTTTGCGTGATCTCGAGCGTGCCTGCTTACGAGGAATACGAAAAACACATCAAGGACGAATTACATCCGCTTGCGGGCAGCATTATACTCAACGGTCAAACGCACGAATCGCTGTCGCTTTACGGCTATAAATACGGCGTGTTTTCCACGGGCTGGGGCGACGGCGGATATAAATGCTATAAGGGCACGGGCGCGGACGGCAGAACGGTTGCGGTTATCGTCGACTTCGATATGATAGAGAGCAAAGCTCCCGAACAGAAAAGTTATACAGAGCTTGAAGTCGAAGTGAGCGACGGCGTGTTCGTTGGCGATCCCAACAAGTCCGAGCCGGAAAACAACGTCGAGCGTTGGACTCGAGCGCTCGAGAGCACGACCGAGCCGGAAAGCATGTTGCAGGCGTATTCGCGTCGAGGCTATGCATATCATGCCATGAACAAGCTCGACGAGGCGCTTTGCGATTACGAAGCTGCGATCAATTGCTGCGTGCATATTTCGGATAAAAGCGTACTGCTTCGCGCATGGTCGGTGTTCGATAACGCGGCGGAGCTGCTGTGTAAAAACGGCGATTACGATACGGCTATAGGGATAATGCGGTTTGCGCTGTCGCTCGGCGATAACTTTTACGGCGGCGCATACGTGCGGCTCGTGGATATGTACTTCGCTACCAAACAATACGCGCTCGCGCACGAAATCGCCAAAAGCATGCTCGAATCCCGTCCAGACGATCCCGTGGCATACGTGAAGTACGCCGAGGCGTGCGTTGCCGTGTCGGACTACATGAGCGCGGCGGACGCATACGAAACGCTCGCATCGGGATTCAAGCTGTACGAAAATCTCTTCGACGAGGCGGCGTGCTTTATAGACGCCGAGGAGTACGAACGCGCCGATTCTGCGCTCGAGCGTCACCCCGCAAAAGAATACAGCGAGCAGTATTGGTATTATAAGGCGTTTATATGCTATAGAAAGCGCGAGTATACGCAAGCCGTCGAGTACGCGCTCAAAGCGCACGAGATAGATCGCGAGTATTTGCCCGCGCTGTATTTGACTATGGATATAAAAACGCTCATGCACGATTTCAATTCCGTCGCGCGGCTTGCGGAAGAATACAAAAAAGCAAGACCCGCGAGCGAGTACGGTTTTGCTGTCAGCGCCGAAGCGCACTTGATAAACGGCAACTATTCGGAATGCGTAAAAAACTATTGCTATTTGTATTCCAAAATATTAAAAAACGATAAGTATGCCGCGCTTGCGGCGATTGTGTCCGAAAAATCGGGCGATACGAAACATCGCGCGGAACTGACTCGCGCGCTTAAAAAGTCTCGCAGCCCGTATTATGCGTGCGTCAGGTATATGCAGTACGCGAGCAAGTACAACGATAAAGCGGCGGAGGAACTTGCGCGCGTGCTGATCGGGCACAAAATAGAAGTCGAGTTTTTGACATTGCTCGCCACGTATTGCGCGGGCACGGGCAAAAAAGATCAAGCTCGACTTATAATGCGCGAACTGCTCGGCAGAGATTCGTCCGCCGATTCTTCGGCGGCGCAAGTACGCGTCGCATTGCTCCTCGGCGATAGTGCTTCCGCAGAACGACACTTTGCGTACTATGCAAAACGGTTCTTGGGCGAAATCGGCAGGGCGGAGACGGAACTCGTTGCCGAGGGCTTTGCAAGTTCGTGCAAGCTCGACGCCGCCTCCGTAAAAAAAATACTGCTCGGATAAGTTGCTATTACCACAAAATCATGCGTTTGTCAATAGGTTTTTGAAAAATTTTTGTTGTTCTACAATGGACTTGTCAGATTAAGACAAGCCCATTTTTTTATCGCTTGTGATAGGTTCGTCTTAACTGACGAGCCTATTTTTTATTTTAGGAGGTGTCTATGGCAAAGAGTAAACGCGATGACGGTTTTATGTGCTTGGGCGTATATATCACGCTTGACGACCACGAAAAACTCAAGCAGGTTGCCGCAAGCAAGAAAGCAGAGTTAGGCGTTCGTGTAACGCTTAGCGACGTAGTTCGCTTAGCGATAGGCGAATATCTCAAAAAAGAATCGGCATAGGAGGTGCTGTATGGAGCAGTTGAGGCAGTTAAACGATTTAGTCCGTGTAGAACTCACGGAGAACGTGGCGGCGAGAAAAAGCGATATGGCTCTCATTATGGGAGTATTCAAGCGGCAGGGTATTGATACCTCGAAATCGTTTGCGGAACTTGCCGCGAACGGTCAACTCAGACAAATGGAGAGCATTACCCGCGCCCGCCGCAAGGTTCAATCGACGCACCCTGAACTGAAAGACGCGGAAATCGCGGAACTCAGAGGCGAACGGACGGAAATCTTTAAGGCATACGCACACGCAAAAGACTGAAATTCAGAAAGGCATACCGCAGGAGGAACAATAACAATGGCAAAAGTATTTGGCGCAGAACTCGCAAAACAGATAGAAAAACACCGTCAATGTTTGGTTGACGCCCAAGATAGGCGCGACGAGCGCATTGGCGCAGGTTGGACGGACGAGGACGATTGTTTTTTATCTATCCGAGTTGAGCAGCAAGGCATACGCGAATGCGATATGCAACTCGAAATACTGAAAGGCGACGGTCTTATGGACGTAGACGCTATTTTCGACGAGAACGGCAAAGAGGTTGGAGTACATTCTTTCCCGAATAAGTGGGGGCGTATTTCCTATGTCGGACACGGTATTTTCGCAAGCAGCATTGACGCGTTACTGAAAAAAACAGGTTGGATAAAAAAGACCATTCGTGTACCCGTATGGACGAAATTTTGTGCGGGTAGCGGTGGCGGAATGTGTGCAGTTTATACAGGTACGATTCGATACGTTCGTTGGCATACGAATATGGTTACGGGCGAATACGTTGGTTATCCTGATTAAGCGGCACACTTTTTAATTCAAAAATTCAATTATCGGAGGATAAATTTATGAACAGGTTTGAACAGGTAAAGGGTATGGAAATGCCCGACGCAAAAAAGTACCTTACGGAACTTTTAGGCGACAAGGCGGAGATTCTTTTTGAGGAACTCCGTGTAACGGTCAAGGCGGCGGAGGTCGAGGTCGGTGCTGTCATCAAGTACGGAGGAATTGAGTGGGTAGTCTTGGAATGCCGCAGGTGGAGCGACAGCGTTCTCGTGGTTGCGAAAGACTGTCTGTTTGAGGCAGAGTTCGACGGCGATAACGAAAATAATTGGGCGGACTCGCCGCTCCGCGATTTTCTCAACGATTTTGCAGATGATGAATCTTGTACTGTAAATCAGTTACGCGGTATCAAACGCAGCGACCTCGTTATGTTCGAGCGCGACCTTACCACGGACGACGGAATGACGGACTACGGTAAGTGTAAGGACTACATATCGCTTTACACCTGCGACGAGTACAGACGGTTCCGCAAACTCATTCCGAACTGCGGCAAATGGCATTGGACTATCACGGGCGACAGCATTGTTTACTCGTACTTCGTCCGCGACGTCAGTTCGGACGGCTCGTTGAACAGCAGCACTGCGTGCGACGGCGCGTGGGGCGTGCGCCCGCTTTGTAATCTGAAATCTGATACCCTTGTGGAGGTAATCAGTTGGGGTAAGTAAAATGGCACTTGAGAAAATCAAAATCAAACACGGCTCCCCTGAGTGGTTAGAGTTCAGAACACAGGGGATAGGCGGCTCGGACGCCGCGGCAATACTCGGACTAAACCCATACAAAACAAACGTGCAGGTATGGGAGGAAAAGGTAGGGCTGCGTGTTCCCGACGATATATCGGACAAACCGAACGTCAAGTATGGGAAAGCCGCTGAGGAATTGCTCATCAAGTTGTTTGCGCTCGATTATCCGCAGTACAAGGTCAAAATCAATCGCAACGTCGTGTACAAAAGAGGCTTTATGTTCGCCTCTCTCGACGCGGAATTGACAGAAATCGAAACAGGCGCAAAGGGTATCTACGAGGGCAAAACGACGGAGGTTCATTCACACAACACAATGAAAATGTGGGATATGCACACCCCCGAATACTACTACGTTCAGGTATTGCATTATTTCATCGTCTTGGGTTGGAAATTTGCCTATCTGAAAGGGCAAATAAAGCAGACGGGCAAGAATGGCGAAATCGAATTGATAACGCGGCACTACCCGTACCTGCGGAAAGACCTTTTAGACGAACTCAAATATCTGTACCTGAAAGAAAAAGAATTTTGGGAGAAATACGTTTTACCGAAAAAACGACCGCCCTTGATTCTACCGAAACTCATCAAAAATTAAAATTATCGGAGGATAAAAATTATGGCACACGAACTGACATTAGCACTTGCGACGCCCATTGAGGACTTGGTTCCGAAAATGATAGCGTTCAACAACACGGAACTGCTTGCAGCGGTTGAGGATATGCTCTCGGCATACGACGGCGTGGTTTACGACGACGAGCATATAAGCGACGCCAAACAAGACAGGTCAACCCTCAATACGTTCAGCAAGGCTCTCAACGACGAACGTATCAGAATCGGTAAACTGTACAACTCGCCGTATGAGAAATTCAAGGCGCAAGTGGACGAGGTTATCGACAAAGTAAAAGCGGCGTCCGCAAAAATCGACGAGCAGGTAAAGGCTTACGAGGATAAAAAACGCGCCGAAAAACAGAACGAAATCATCGAGTATTTCAAATCGGTTATCGGGGAATTTTCGGGCAGTATTCCTTACGAGCGCGTTCATCAGCCGAAATGGTTGAACGCGTCCGCGACGATGAAAAACGTCAAGGCGGAAATCGACGCAATTATCGAAAACGCGAAAAGCGCACTTGTCGCTATATCCGCTCTCGGCTCTCAGGACGAGGAACTCATAAAGGTATTTTATTTCCGCACGCTTGACCTCTCGGCGGCTCTCAATGAGAACAACAGGCTCAAAAAGGAGCGCGAGGCGGCGGCAGAACTGAAAGCGCGTCAGGAGGCAGAAAAGCCCGTTGTCGCAGAGGTGGTGGCGGAAACGCCCGCTCAGGCTCCTAAACTGCAGACGGTAAAGTTTGCAGTTACGGGAACCGTCGAACAGTTGAAAGCGTTACAGCACTATCTCAGAGAAAACAAACTTGACTATAAACCTATTCGGGAGGAATAAAAACTATGGCTAACATTCAAACGACCGCTCAAAAGAGCATTTCGGACAAAAAACCTAAGTTCTCTGCCTATATGAATCAGGACAATATACGGAACTTGGTTCAACAGGCGGTAGGCAAGAACGCGCAGAGTTTTACCGCGAGTATCATCTCGGCGGTAAGCAATAACCCGCAGTTACAGGAATGCACGCAGAACACAATTCTGTCGGCGGCATTATTGGGCGAATCGCTCAAATTATCGCCGTCGCCGCAGTTGGGGCAGTATTACTTGGTGCCATTCGCAAAAAAGGATAAGAACGGAAACGTCATCTGCTACAATGCGCAGTTTGTTCTCGGCGCAAAAGGCTACAAGCAACTCGCTATGCGTAGCGGTCAGTATCTCGATATTGACGTTCTCGAAATCAAAGAGGGCGAGTACAAAGGGCGCGATAGATTCACGGGTAAGCAAAAATTTGAGTTTGTCGAGGACGATGACGAGCGCGACGCTTTACCGACAATCGGCTATATGGCGTATTTTGAACTCCTCAACGGGTTCAAAAAGGTTGTTTATTGGACGAAAGACAAAATGATAAAGCACGCGAATACTTACTCGGCGGCGTTCAACGCCGCTAAGTATGACGACTATATCAACGGCAAAATTCCGCAGAAAGAATTGTACAAATACAGTTCGTTTTGGTACAAGAATTTCGACGAAATGGCGTTCAAAACTATGCTCAGGTATCTCATCTCGCAATGGGGCATTATGAGTATCGAAATGCAATCGGCTATCGACGCAGATAACGCGGTAATAAACGAGAGCGGCGAAAAGAGTTACGTCGAAATCGAGGACGCCGTGGTTGAGCCTCAGGCGCCGCAGTCGGCGGAAAGTGAACAGCCTACGGAGGCAGAACAGGGCGAGTTTGACTTTTTCAATGAGGCGGACGAATAGTTAAGGCTATTACGGTGCGGGCGTCAGAGGGCTAAATGCCGCCCTCTGACGGCATACCCGCAAGGGAGGCAACAAATGGCAGCAAAAGAATATTTCCCACACGATTACGGTGCGAGGTCGAAATTGGTAGACGTCCGCAAGGACTATGGACTTGAGGGCTTGGGCTTTTATTGGTGCGTCATCGAAATACTCCACGAGGAGGGCGGCTATATCAAGGAATCGAGAATATCGGGTATAGCCTACGATTTGCGGATAGAGCCTGAAAAAGCAGAGGCAATCATAAGGAATTACGGGCTGTTTTCCATTAAAAAAGGCAAGGTAACTGCCGAACGCGTATTGAGGAATCTCAGGAAACGCGCAGAAATTTCGACAGCACGAAAACAAGCGGCAAATGCGCGGTGGGGGAATGGTTACGAGCCGCCGCCCACCGATGAACCGCAAGAAAAAAAGCATACCGACGCTGAACCGTCGAAAAAGCGAGCAGGCGACGGAGCGCAGAATAACGAATCGCAGGACGAGGAGGGGTTTTATTTTCCGTTTGACGGCGAGGAGGAGTTTTTTCGCAACGGTGCCGAGTGGCAGCAAAGGTGGATACTCGATAGACTGAAAAATATGCGCGATGAACTCAACGGGCTTGATGAAATAAACGCGTCATACTTGTGGGAGGTTGAGCCGTATTTAGTCAATCTTATGGAGTTGATACAAGGTCAAGATACGGTAAAGGTAAACAAAACAGAAATATCCAAAGAGAAATTTTTGCATACCATAACCTACTTTTTGACAACTCACGAAAGGCTTGAGGAACTGTACAACGCAATTATGAGCGTCGAACAGAAATATCTGAAAGGCGAAATAAAAAACAAACAGAATTATTTAATATCTACGCTGTATAACACAGCAAAGATGAGCGGAGGCTAAGATGAAAAACGAGAAAAACAATGCAATCATCGCGGGCGAGGTCTGTTCGGTACCGACGAAATACGATTGCTGCGGAGAGAACTTTTACGCGTTCAGTTTGAGCGTAAAAAGAACGAGCGGGGTTGCCGATATTCTTACCGTGAATATATCGCAAAATCTCCTCGGGAAAATCGCGGTTGGCGATAAGGTGGCGTTTGAGGGTCAGGTAAGAACCTACAACAGAATTATAGACGATAAAAGCCGCTTGATAATCGTATTTTTCGCGCTGAACAAAATCGAGTACGAAAAGGACGTGAATCAGGTGGAGTTGCACGGGTATCTGTGCAAGACGCCTGTATTCCGAACTACGCCGCGAAACAGAGAGATTTGCGACGCATTGGTGGCGGTCAATCGTGAGCGTGGATATAGCGATTATATCCCGTGTATCGTTTGGGGGCGTACAGCGCGGCTTGTGGGCGATTTAAGCACGGGAGCGGAGATTCGCTTGTCGGGTAGGTTGCAGAGCCGTGAGTATGAAAAGAGGACGCCTAACGGTATAGAAAAGCGAACGGCATACGAGGTATCGGTAAACAGAATTTGCGACCCGAACAAACGGGGGTAAAAGCGTATGGTTGACTTGCGGCAGGGCGATTGCCTTCAGGTTATGAAAGAGTTGCCCGATAATTCGATTGATATGATTTTGTGCGATTTACCTTACGGAACGACGAGAAATAAAAACGATAAACGGCTTGATTTCGTTGCTCTATGGAAAGAGTACAAAAGAATTATCAAGGACAACGGGTGTATCGCTTTATTCGGTCAAGGTCTGTTCTACGTCGATTTGGTAAACAGCAATCGAAAGTGGTTTAGGTATGAGTGGGTATGGGATAAAGTGCTTACAAGCGGTTTTCTGAACGCAAAAAGAATGCCGCTCAGACGGCACGAGCAGGTCGCCATTTTTTACAAATGCCCGCCCGTCTACATACCGCAATTCACGCAGGGCAAGCCGTTACACGGCAAGGGAACACGCTATAAAGGCAAGCCGTTGCGGCGCAAAT
>Ga0073906_1004388_pt1 | contig 14233 bp, 17 predicted proteins | sample Inofromicrocosms_FD_65485 | JGI IMG/M metagenome (GOLD analysis project Ga0073906, IMG submission 65485) | Mouse cecum microbial communities from Vienna, Austria - Inoculum for glucosamine and mucus D2O microcosms | ecosystem: Host-associated > Mammals > Digestive system > Large intestine >... | reverse complement strand
TCGGGTTTACTGGAGGCGAAACGCTGGGCGATTGAAAACCAGCGGGGCCGCCGGAACCTGGAGAAGTGGGAGTTGGGCAAAATCGCCCTCAAGCTAAAGTCAGACATTGAAGCTAAGGCAAAAGCGAACCAAGGCACCCGTTCGGACCTTTTGACAACCTTGTCAGAAAGTGTGCCTGTCAGTACACGGAAAGAGTTGGCTGACACAGTCGGTCTTGGAGAAGTCACCATGGGCAAGGTCATGCAGATCGATGAACACGCGCCTGCCGTTGTCCGGGAGGCTTTGGACAAGCAGGAATTGTCCATCAACCAGGGCTATAACATCACGAAACAGGTGCAGGACCTCCCTGAAGAGCAACGGGAAGAGGCTGCAATTCAAGCCGTGGAGCTTGCGAAAGCAAAAAAGGAAATTCGGGAACTGGACGCCGAAGCAGACCGCCGGGGAAAGATTGCCGGGCTATTCTGTAAAGCTTTCGAGCGGGCCGTACTGCTGACGCCTACGGAGGAAAACGTCCGCATTTGGACCGAGTGTACCCGGATGCGGCCCGACGAGATCGAGGACAATATCAAGGAAGCACGGGAACTGGCCGAAACCTTCTCGACCATAGCGGATATCCTGGAAACCCTTGCGCCGCAGAAGAAGGAAGGTATTTTCCTGTGAAAGAGCCTTACTCCATTCGTGTGTGGCAGGAGCGGTTCCTGTCGGGAGACTTCAATCAATCGGATTTCAAGACGCAGTGTGAAGCCGGATGGTATGACTGGTTTTGCCGCGATGAAGCCCTGGCAGGCCGTTTGAAGAAGATTGGCCGTGTGGTAATGGCCGTCACTTCGCCGTTCATTCTGGACAACTACTATGTCTTGTTCAAAAATAACTGTCCTTTGGATAAGCCGCTGTATGACGACGTGCGCTTCGAGCCGCTGTCCGGAAAGCGAAACGGACAGTATTTTTTGGTAACGCTGGACAGCCCTCGGAGCATGAGAAAATGGTCCCTGATTACGGAGCGGTTCAGCCTCCGGACGCCCGAATTTGAGTGCGCCAATGTGCGTGAAATGGGCGCCTACATCAACAATCTGGGCCGTGAATTAGAACAGAGAATCATGCCGCCATTCGTTGCGGAGAAAAAGGCCGTCGCCGAATATCTTTTGAGCAAAGAAGACTCCGCCTGGTTCAAGGACCTTCGCAAAGAAGACGCTCATATTTACAGCATATTTCTTCCCCTTGAAAAGCGCAGAGAACAGCTTTATGTCGACCAAATCGGCGAAAAATTTATCGTTCATTTTGATGACGCCAAGACGCCTCTCAAAAAGAAAAGGGGGCTGGAGCGATGAACAAAAATATTCCTCCCGGCAAACAGACTCTTCCTCCAGCCGCAGAAGAAGAAATCATGGATACACTGTTCAGCAATATGCGAATCAGCTCTGACGAAATTGCGGCTATCTTGAAAAAGCACGGCGTGTCCGGCGACGCGAATGCGCTTCAGGACCGCTACCGCAAGCGCTTGGGCCAGCGGCTCATGGCTGGTATCCGGGACGAATGCGGTCAGCGGGAAGTTCTGGCTCACGGCAGCGAGTACATTGTGCTGGAATGCTGCAACGACCAAAAAGCGCTCAAGGCCATCCGGCACCGCATTGAAAGCCAGGTAAAAGGGCTGGATGTGTCCGCCGCCAAAGTCAATGGCCGCATTCATGTGCTGGACCGGCTGATCAAGAAATCAAAGAGGTGTAAAAAATGAGCGACAATCTCCTGACCATAGGCGTCGACCATGGCTATGCCGCAATGAAAACGAAAAATTTCTCCTTCCCGACAGGGCTGGTTGAGTACGAGTACGAGCCGTATACGCAGAAAAATGTACTGGAATTTGGCGGCAAATATTACGTTGTCGGAAGCGGCCGCCAGCCCCTCCAGAAGGACAAAACCCTGACGGAAGACTACTACCTGTTGACGCTGGCCGCAATTGCGAAAGAGCTGGAATTCCGTAAAACTGACGCCGCCTGCGCTGTACATCTTGCGGCTGGGTTGCCTCTTACCAGCTTCGGTCGGAACAAGAAGAAATTCCGTGAGTATCTCCTCCGAGACGGCGCGCCGGTTTCTTTCCGTTTTGAAGGAAGTTCCTACGCAGTCACTATCGCAGAGGTTTCCTTGTTCCCCCAAGGCTACGCCGCGGTACTGACCCAGCCGGATTTGCTGAATGAACCCTCTGTCATTCTGGCGGACATTGGCGGTTGGACGGTGGACCTGATGCGTTTGGACAACCGTGTTCCCAACGCCTCCACCTGCCGGAGTCTGGAACTGGGCATGATTCGCTGCCTGGACGAAATTGCGGAGCAGATCCGGCGAAATTTGGGACTGTCCATGACTGCGGCGCAGATTGAAAGCGTCCTTTTCGGAAACATCAGCAGCGTGGACGAACGCGCAAAAGAAATTATTTTGCGGGAAGCAGACGCCTACACGCATAACATTTTGTCCGCTGTCACGGAAAGCGGTCTGGACGTTCGCGCCATGCCTGCTGTTTTTCTCGGAGGCGGCGCTTCCCTGCTGAAACGCTGTGTTCGTGCCGCAGATGCCCTCTGCCGACCGGTCATCCTGGACGACGTGTGCCTGAACGCCAAAGGCTACGAACACCTCGCGGGCCTGCTGTCCCGGAGCGTCGGAAATGTCTGAGAAACGCAGACTGAATTTGTCTTTCTCCATGGCCTCCCCGCTGCAGCGGGAAGCCTGGAGGATTTTGCGCACAGTTCCCTCCGGGCAAAGGACCGACGCAGTATGCCGGGCGGTATGCAGATCTTGCGCAGAAACCACCCTGCTGGATGCCGTCCGGAACATTGTGCGGGAAGAACTGCGCAGCGTGGAATTTATTCAAAAAACAGAGCAGCCGCAGGCCGGGGACGTTGACGAAAATGTCCTCGGCTTTCTGCTTTCGCTGCAAGAGGAAGGGGGCTAAAACAATCTGATTCGCTACTTTGACATGTTCGCGGGAATCGGCGGTTTTCGTGCCGGACTGGACCGTGCAGGCGGCTTCCAGTGTGTAGGCCATTGCGAAATCAACAAGTACGCCGGCACCAGTTACCGCGCCATTCACGACGTTGGAAAGGAGGAATTTTTCTATCCTGACGCCACAAAAATCAACCCTACAGACCTGCCTGATTTCGACCTCCTCTGCGCTGGATTTCCCTGCCAGCCATTTTCTGCTTCTGGCCGCAGACGGGGGTTTGCCGACGCAAGAGGCACTCTTTTCTTTGAAATTTCCCGACTGGCTGAAGCAAAACGGCCTTCGTATCTGCTCCTTGAAAACGTTCCCGGTTTGCTTTTCCATGACCGCTGCCGGACGTTTGCGGCCATCCTCACCGCGCTGGATGAGCTGGGGTATCATGTCGAATGGACTGTGCTTAACAGCGCCGATTTTGGTGTTCCGCAATCGAGACGACGGGTGTTCCTTGTCGGATATCTTGATCCCCGATGCGCCGGAAAAATTCTTCCTGTCTTCAGCGCAAATGGAAAAGCTCTTGTCCAAATCATCGGAGGCCCACAGGGTTCCAGAGTCTACGATCCGGCAGGAGTAGCCTGTACCCAAACCTCCGGAGCTGGCGGAAAGGGCGGGAAAACCGGGCTGTACCTGGTAGACCTGTGCAAAGGCCGTCCGGAACAGAGCGAAATTGCCCGCTGTCTGACTGCCCGTTATGGTCAGACGGCCCTCTCCAACCGTCCCCGTGAACGGTCCGGTGTGCTGACAGTCAATGGCAAAGAAAAACGAATTCGCCGTCTGATGCCCAGAGAATGCCTGCGTTTGCAGGGCTTTACCGAGGACCAGATCGACCGGCTTCTCGCTATTACGTCGGATTCTCAAGCCTATAAACAGGCTGGAAACAGCGTCACCGTCAACGTGATCGAGGCTATCGGCCATCGCATTCGGGCCGCGGACGAAGAACTCCGAAAGGGGGATTCCACGGCATGAGCGAGATTGGAATCAAGAACCAATGCTTTGGTGTGGAAGTCGAAATGACCGGCATTACCCGTCAGCAAGCGGCGCAGGCATTGGCTGAATATTTCGGCACGACGCCCGTTCATTATGGCGGAGGTTACGACACGTGGATCGTAACGGACCCGGAGGGGAAGGAATGGAAGCTGATGAGCGATGGCAGTATCCAGCCTGAACGCAAGACTTCTTCCGGCTATGAAAAGACCTCCAACCGTCAATATAATGTGGAAATGGTGACGCCAAAACTGACTTATACAGAGCTTCCAAAGTTTCAGGAATGCGTCCGGCAGGTACGTAGAGCAGGGGCAAAAGTCAACAGTTCCTGCGGCCTGCACGTTCATGTGGACGCTTCCAATCATAACCGGCAAAGTCTGAAAAATTTGATTGGAATTATGTACAGCAAAGAGGACATTCTTTTCAAAGCCTTGCAGGTCAATACAGCCAGAGCGGAACGCTGGTGCAAGAAAGTTCGGGAGCCGATGCTGAAAAAGGCGCGGGAACTGTCTTCAGCTGAAACGTCTGACCTGACATTGCTCGAAAAAGTCTGGTATGAGGGCGATATTGACAGCACTTCTCATTACAATTGGACGCGTTATTATGCGCTGAATTTACACTCTGTTTTCTACCGCGGCACTGTCGAATGGCGGTGCTTTAATTCTACCCTTCATGCCGGAAGAGCTGCGGCTTATGTCAATCTTTGTCTTGCGATTTCTGCACAGGCAATTGCCCAAAGAAGCACGGTAATGAAGAAAACACAGAGTGATAATGAGTTGTTTACGTTCCGTGTCTGGCTGGTGCGTCTGGGGCTGAACGGGAAGGAGTTCAAGAGCACCCGCGACCATCTTTTGGCCAATCTGGACGGCGATCGGGCGTGGAGATACGACAAAGACAGCTACGACAAAAAGAAGAAAAAACATCGAGAAACGGAGCGATGATAATGAAAATTCGCATTGAAGAAAAAGACTACGAGGGCAGCGGCGTGGAGATTCTGGAGCAGCTCCGCCGGGAGACTTTCGACGAGTGCCCCGATACGGAAAGCTATCTCCGGCAGCTTCAGACCGGCTTTACCAGTGTGACCGATCTGGAGTGCCGCCTGCCCAACGCCAGCCTGGAACGTCAGGCGCGGGCGATGTTTGCCCAGCTGGAGAAAGTCGGCGCGCTGGAGATTTTGGATAATGACTAAGCTGTATTTTGCTTACGGCAGCAACATCAATCTTGACCAGATGGCGCGCCGCTGTCCTGCCGCAGATGTGGTTGGCCCCGTGATTCTGGAGGACTACAAGCTCTTGTTTCGGGGGAACTACCGTGGAAACGGCGTAGCGACCATCAAGCCTCATAAGGGCCGTAAGGTCTACGGTCTGCTGTGGAAGCTCACGCCGGAATGCGAAAAGACGTTAGATGCCTACGAAGGTTTTCCGCGCCTTTACGAGAAACAGTCTGTGACGGTTCGAGACGCTTTCGGACAGAAATTTACCGTTATGGCCTATGTGATGACAGAACTGTGCAAGAATCCAGCGCCGCCGTCGGAAGGGTACTATCAGGGTATCCGCGAGGGCTTCCTCCAGAACGGTCTGCCGGTTAAGGCGCTGGAAAGAGCTGTGCGCCATGCAGAAAAAGAAGCCGCGGCGTTTTATTGCACGGGTCAGTCTACGCTCTGGCCGGATGACAAACCGATGAAACTGCGAAAGATAAGGAGGGAACGATGAGCGAGAGCAAAATCAAGGTCCTGGTGGTGGAGCCGCTGAATCCCTGCTATGTCCAGGAAATCAGCGGTTTGAAAGCCATGCAGGAACTTGTAGGCGGCCACATTGAAGCCGTGCATCCGTTTACCGAGCCTGCTGCGATTGTCTGCAATGAAGAAGGAAAATTTCTGGGCCTGCCGTATAACCGCCCCCTGTGCGGCCCGAACGGCGTACCCTATGACGTCATCTGCGGCACATTTTTCATCGCAGGCGTTGGCAAGGAGGATTTCATCTCCCTGACGGATGCGCAGATCCACCGCTTCAAAGAATTCTATGACAATCTGCTGGTCATTCCTGCTGAGAAGGAAGCACCAAAACACGCCGGGGCAAAGAAAAAACTCAGAAACAATCATGAGAGATAAAAGGAGGAAGATTTATTCCGAATTATGTCACAAACGTCGTCACCTTCGGGACTGCTCCCGACGCCTTGACGTCCTTCCATCAGATGCTGGAGGACCTGCGTCTGGACGGTGCACCCTTGGGGACAATTGACTTCAACAGGCTTGTTCCCATGCCCGAAAGCCTGAACATCGAAGAGAGTTCATGGATGCGCAGAGGGCTGGAATTTTATCGGACCTATCGCTTTTCCGCCCCCGAACGCCAGGCAGAAAATCCGGGGCTGTGGGCGCTGGGCAGGCAGGCTTTTGAGAACCTTGAAAAATACGGCTGTGCCACCTGGTACGACTGGTGTGTGCAAAACTGGGGGACAAAATGGAATGCCTGCAACTGTGCGCTGTCCGGTGAAAACAGTTCTGTTCTGGTGTTTCTCACAGCCTGGGATAGCGTACCGAAACTGATGAAGATGGTTTCTGAACGCTGTCCCGAACAGAAAATGCTCTACCGCTGGGCCGACGAAGATATCGGGAGAAATCTGGGCGAAATCGTCTTTCAGAGAGGCCGTGAGCTGAAAATCCACATCCCGGAGGGCGGTTCCAGGGAGGCTTGCGAGATGGCCGAAGAAATTCTGAGCGGAAAACTGCCGGACCTGGATTTGCTTCTGGAACCGGAAACACCGCAGACCAGTCAAAAGCCGAGGATGGAGCTTTTGGGCCAGAACGGAAATATTTTTGCAATTCTGGCGCAAGCCTCGAAACTGCTGAAAAATGCCGGAATGAAGGAACAGAGCGACGAAATGTATAGCCGCGTCACTTCCAGCGGCGATTATTACGAAGCCCTGCACATCATCAGCGAGTATGTGGAAACGGAACTTTCCGCGCCCACTGAACCGAAGAAAACTACGAAAAAGAAAGGAAAATCTGCCTATGAACGATAACTGGCGCATCCTCCACGGGGACGCTCTGAAACTGTTGGGGAACTTTCCTCCCGGCAGTTTCGACGCTGTGATTACTGACCCACCCTACGCCTCCGGAGGCCGGACGCAGACGGAGAAAAACAAGTCCACTACCCGGAAATATTCCAGTATGGGCGATGCCGCGCCTCCGCCTTTCGAGGGCGACGCAAAAGATCAACGCTCCTGGACCCGCTGGGCGGCAGAGTGGCTGGCGGATGCTCGAAAGAGTTGCAAGCCCGGCGCGCCGGTGTGTATGTTCATCGACTGGCGGCAGCTTCCCGCGGCTTCCGACGCGCTCCAGTGGGCGGGCTGGATCTGGCGCGGAACTGCGGTTTGGGACAAGGGAAATTCCCGTCCGCAGAAGGGCCGGTTCCGTCAGCAGGCGGAGTACATCGTCTGGGGTTCTAATGGAGATATGCCCGTCAACCGGCCTGTCCCCTGTCTGCCCGGTGTGTTCAAATATGGCAACCCGCAGAACCGTATTCACCTGACGGAAAAGCCCCTCTAGCTTATGCGGGACATCGTGAAGATCACGGAACCGGGCGGGCACATTCTGGACCCCTTCGCCGGGTCCGGAACGACTGTCCTGGCCGCTGTTCTGGAAGGTTACACCGCCACTGGCATTGAGATTACGGAGGAATACGCCCGCCTTTCCAGAGAACGCGTTGAAACGGAGCTGTCCCGGATGAGGAAGGGGGAGCGTGGTTTATGAAATACTATCCCATTGACGAAGCGCTTGCTCGCAGAGCCAAGGAGAGGAAATTGAGAAATTGGACGTTTCCATGACGCAGAATTGGCGGTCGGAACCGATTTTACCCAGATGGAAGAGCTGGCGAAGGACCCGGCTGTCTCAGAAATTCTGTGCCGTGTCTCGAAAGAAATCGACTTTGATCTGGTACAGCCTCCCGGAAGTCCGGCGGTTCCTTTTGCGTTGTGGGACAATCCTTACTTCCCAGCTGGAACGCCGGGCAGTATCGCGGCTGCTTATTGCGAGTTGCTGCATGAATGTTACCTGCTCCCGAAAGACGAAAGCCTGCGGGATGGACAGATTTCGGAAATCATTCAGTATCTTCAAAGAAACGGGCGGACCGGCGCAAAGAAGATGGTGCTTGCAGTAACGGAAATGGCCGCCGATCACATGGAGTCGGAAACGGTTCGGAAATGGGCGGACAGATTGATGGCAGAACTGGCCCAATACAGCGCTCCAAAAGAAAAGAAGCCGCAAAAAGAGCGCCGCAAAAAGCCGCCGGAACGCTGAAAGCAGGGGGTTCTGTGCTGCACCCTGGAGGTTGTTTCGGGCAATTGAGGGTGTCTGCGCAGACCCCCAGCCCCAAACAGCGACAGGCCGGAAATTGCCTGTTGATTTGCCCATGATGGGCCTCTTATCCGGCCTGATCCGGGCGACTTTCGGTTGCAAGCATAGCAATAATGTACATTTTTGCACTTGCAGGGGCACGCCTCCCCTGACCCCTATGCCGCCTGTGGGCGGAAGACGAAAGGACGGTGAGAAATATTTCTGCATGAGTAAGGCAGATAAAAAGGGCAGACATCATTTGCATATCGAATTGACGCCGACGCAATATCGCCTCCTGTCAGTACAGGCAAAATCCTGCGGGCTTAGCAAACGGGCCTATCTTGTTCGGTTGATCGAGGGGAATCCGGTTCGGGCGCGGCCACCGCAAGAGATCAAGGAACTGCGCTGGGAAGTCCATAAAATCGGCGTAAATATCAATCAAATTGCCCACAGTGTCAACGCCGGAGCTGCCAATACGGAAGATATCAGACATGGAATGTATCTGCTGAACCGGGTCTATGAGTTGATGTATGAGATTGCAAAAAAGTAATGGCTGTCACGAAAATTCTGGCAAGAAAAGGACCACTAGCCGATGGGATCAATTACATTCTCAACGGCGAGAAAACAGCGGCTCAAACTCTTACGGCCTACCTGAACTGCGACCCAGGACAGGCAGCACGGCAGATGTTGGATACCAAAGAAGCCTGCGGGAAAACGGGCGGTGTGCAGTATTATCATGTGATTCAATCGTTCAAGCCGGGAGAGGTTACGCCGGAACTGGCACTGGAAATTGCCAAAGAATTCGCAGAGGAACAACTGTCGGGGTTTGAAACCGTGATTGCCGTTCATGTGGATAAAGAACACATTCACGCACACCTGATTTTTAATTCTGTGAACGCCGATACTGGTAAAAAATATCACAGCAACAGCCGAACCTATTACACTCAGCTCCGCGCCGCTTCCGACCTCCTTTGCCAGAAATACGGGCTGTCTGTCATCATAGAAAGCGAAAATGTCAAAGCTGTCAGCTACATCGAGTGGCTTCGGCAAAGCAAAGGCCAGCCTACTTTTCGCTCCATGCTGGAAGCAGACCTGCGGACAGCTATCGAAGACGCCAACGACCTGGGCCACTTCTTCATGCTGATGGAGCATATGGGATGGGAGATCAAGCACGGAAACCGTTTAGGATTTCGCTTGCGGGGCCAGGAACGCTTTATGATTCCAGGCCGAAAGAATCCGCTGTTCACAGAAGACGGTATTCAGGCCGCAATTCAAGGAAACCTCTCTGAGATCGAAGCCGGAAGGAAACCGGCGTCGGGCTATAAACTATCTTACCGGTCATACAAAAAGCACCCAAAATATACAGGAATCATGGTGTTATACGTCCATTACCTATATGTTCTGGGAAAGATCGAAAAACGACAGTACCCTCCCCGTATGACGCCGCAGCTGCGAAAAGACATCATGCGTTTTGAGCGCTGTCGCGAGCAATTCGCTTTCCTGCGAGAAAACCGTCTTACAACATCGGAAGATCTGACGGCTTTCCAGGAACGCACGGAAGATGCGCTGTCTGGTCTGATAAAGCAACGGACCATCCTGAATGTGCAGAAGAAAACACGCCGCAGGCTTAACGATGCGCTTGCCGACGTTGACGCGCTGGCAGAAGCAAAACGGCTTTGTGACAAGGGCCTTTCCGGAATGGAAGAGGAGGCTGGACGTTACATGGACGCTGTGACAACATTGGAAAAGTGTGGAATTTCGCAAGAACGACTGGCTACGGAAAAAGCAGAACTTTATGCACAGTTGGCCGAAATCAACCGGGACATCCGGGCGGAACGGAAGAAGCTGGCTTTGTGTCAGGAAATCCTGGAAAGGGTTCCTCAAATGGAGAAAACAATCAAAAAACTCGAACGGAAGGATGTGGTAAGAGATGAACATTGGGGGCGGTGAGGCTGCCGATCAGCTGGTGCGCATGATGCTCTCCGGTACGGAAGTCGCCGTTCGGCTGGGCGGTTCAGCGCTCAAAAATATGCTGGCGCTGACCATGGCGCTGGCAAAAAACAACAAGGCGCTCTATGGCAAAGTCAGCCTCGGAAAGATGCTGCGGGAGACGCGGAATCTGCGCCAGTTCCCTATGACGCCGGAGCAGTACAAGGAATTTTCCAAGCTGGCCAGAAAGCAGAAAATCCTGTTTTCGGCCATCAGCGACAAGGATGACAAAGGCAAGCTCATTGACGTCATTCTGCCTGAAACCGAGCTGGATCGGGCGAATATGCTTTTTGAACGGATTACTTACAACGCTTCGAAACCGGAAGCCGCACAGCAGGAAACCGAACCCCAGCAGGAATCCGGGACGCCGGAGAAGGAGGAAACGCAATCAAAAAAAGATATTCAGTCGGCACGCGACTCGCCCGCTACAAAGCGCAGAGCATCTACGCCGCAGAAAGCAGAGACTTCGACGACGAGTGAACGGCCCTCCGTGGAAGGGCGGCTGAAGGGCTATCGGGCGCAGCTGGACCAGCGTCAAAAATCGGCCCCGGTCAAAAAGAAGAGCAAGGAAAAAATCCGTCCTGACAGCAGGTAAAAACAGTTTCGCGCAGCGGGATATTGTGGTATGATAGACCCAACATCAAAACGAAGGAGGCCCGCTTATGCGAAAGATCCTGCTGGTAATAGATATGCAGAACGACTTTATCAACGGCGCTTTAGGAACGCCGGAAGCCGAGGCCATCGTAGGCCGGGTAGCGGAAGAAATTCGCAAGTATCCCACAGAAAACGTGATTGCGACCCGTGACACCCATACGGAGGACTACCTGAACACTCAGGAGGGCCGGAAACTGCCCGTGGTACACTGCGTCAGGGGAACTCCAGGCTGGAAACTGCATCCTGAAATTGCCGCCGCATTGAAGGGAGCCGCCATCATCGACAAGCCCACATTCGGCTCGAAGGAACTGGCGGAAAAGCTGTCTTTGCTGTCGGAACAGGATGACCTGGAGGTGACTCTGGCGGGCCTCTGCACCGATATCTGCGTGGTTTCCAACGCTCTGCTGATTAAGGCGTTTCTCCCGGAGACGCCCGTCCGGGTGATTGCGGATTGCTGTGCCGGAGTGACGCCGGAGAGCCATCAGGCGGCGCTGGACACTATGCGAATGTGTCAGATTGAAATTGTGTAGGAAAACGTTGAAAGCGCTCTGTGCCAATCGGTACAGGGCACTTTTCTTTTTGGGGGTGATGTTTATCAGACAATCAAAAACAAACAGTTTTGCGGTTTGCCTGTTTCTTTATATTCCGGTTGTCTGGCTTTCCTTGCTTCTCGCGCAGTCCTTGGGAGGCGGCTTGCTGGATATCCTGGCAAAGCTGACGGAGGCGCTGGAGAATCCTCTGGATATTCGCTGGACGCCCTACAGCACTCTGTCCATCCTGGCCTGCACCGGCGTGTATGTCATGGCGCTGCTTTATTGTTCCGCCAACCAGGGCCGGACGCGGGAGGGCGAGGAACATGGTTCCGCAATCTGGGCCACACCGCGGGAGGTCAACGCAGAATTCTGTCAAAAGGAAAATAAGCTCCTTACCCGCAATGTCCGTTTGGGACTGGATACCCACAAGCACCGGCGATCCTTGAATATTCTGGTGATCGGCGGTTCCGGCGCAGGCAAGAGCCGAAGTTTTGTCAAACCCAACATTTTGGAAGCAAATACGAATTATGTCATTACCGACCCAAAATCAGAAGTTTTACTCGCTACAGGCGGTTATTTGAAACGAAAAGGTTATGACATCCGAGTCCTGAATCTGGTCAATCTGGCGGAATCCGACGGTTACAATCCTTTTCGCTACTTGCGGGATGAGAAGGATGCCCTGCGGCTGGTTAACAATTTAATCCAGGCTACTACACCCAAAGGAAGCCATGAAGCTGATCCATTTTGGAGCAAATCAGAAACCGCCCTGCTGCAAGCCATTATTCTTATGCTGTGGCAGGAGGCTCCAGAATACGAACAAAACTTTTCCATGGTTATGCGTGTTTTAGAATACGCCGAGGTCCGGGAAGAGGACGATGAATACATTTCACCGCTGGATTTACTGTTTCGGGCTATTGAGCAGAAAAGCCCGGACAGCGTCGCAGTGAGACAATACCATGTCTTCAAATTGGCCGCCGGCAAGACCGCTAAAAGCATATTGGTATCCACTGCCGTCCGGCTGGCACCCTTCAATCTTCCGCAGATTCAGGCCATTACAAACCACGATGATATGGACCTGTATACCTTGGGAGAGAAGAAGTGTGCGCTTTATGCTGTCATACCGGACAACGACGGCACATTTAACTTTTTGGTAAGTCTCTTATACTCACAGGCGTTTCAGGCCCTTTACTACAGCGCCGATCAAATTCACCATGGAGCACTGCCCTGTCATGTTCATTTTGTGCTGGATGAGTTCGCGGCCATGCCCCTTCCGGGCTTTACCCGCGAGCTGGCTACCATGCGTTCCCGTAACATTTCAGCCAGTACCATCATTCAGAATATGGCGCAAATAAAAGAACTTTATCGCGACTCTTGGGAGACAATTCCGGGCAATAGCGATACAATTCTGTACCTTGGCGGCAATGAATCAAGCACCCACGAGTACATCTCCAAAGCCCTTGGAAAGGCCACAATTGCAACCAAAACCCATGGTCAAACAAAGGGGCGTTCCGGCTCCTGGTCCACCAATTTTCAGCAAAGCGACCGCGAACTTTTGACGCCGGATGAAGTCCGTATGCTGGACAACCGCTATGCGATCCTGTTCATCCGGGGTGCGAAACCGGTAATGGATTTGAAGTATGATCTGATGAAACATCCTGCCATTCGCTACACTGTCGACGGAGGTGGGCCGCCCTATATCCATCGCCAGAAAAAGCCTCAAAACTGGCTTCCGGGCAAGCCTCTGTTCGTCCTGGAAACTGAAACTTTTCATGAAACAAAGGAGGACTCTGATTTTGAAGAAACCGAAGAATTCCCTGACCCGCCAGCAGATGAAACTGGGACGCCGGGCTAAGCGAATGTACGCCCTCGCCGCCGGTCTGCTGCTGGCTTTGACTGCTTTGGTGATCCCTGCTTTTGCCGCCGACGACCCGCTGGCGGTGGTAAACAAGCTGTCGGAATTCATTTTCTCCCTCATCCGCGCTGTGGGTCTGATTCTGCTGGGCTACGGTATCTTGCAGGTAGGCTTGTCCTTCCAGTCCCACGACCCCTCCCAGCGGTCCAACGGTATCCTCACCATTGCAGGCGGCATTGTCGTAACTTTTACAAAGGAAATCTTGACTTTAATCACCGGATGAAGGCAGGAAACGCAACTGTAAGGAGGGATACTGGTGGGCAGCGGAAATTGGATTATTGACAACCTGAACAGCGCCCTCGGCACCTGGAACGACAAGCTGGCGGAAATCTGGACGCTCCTTTCTACCAGCCCGGAAAACTTCAAGGGCGGAGGCGTTTGGACGGTAATCATGAACATCAACGACGGTCTGAAAGCCATTGGCTATGGCCTGTTGGTGCTTTTTTTCGTCATGGGTGTTGTCAAGACCTGCGGCAGTTTTACAGAACTACGGAAGCCCGAACAAGTGCTGAAGTGTTTCGTTCGTTTCGCATTGGCACAGGCCGCGGTGTCGCACGGAATGGAATTGCTGACCGCGCTGTTCTCCGTAGGACAAGGAATGGTGAACACCATTATGAATACATCCGGTCTGACGGCGCTGTCTGCCTTCAGCCTGCCGGACGAAATGGTTGCCATCATCGAAGACGTGAGTTTTCTTGAAAGCATCCCCTTGTGGGCTGTGACGCTGTTAGGCTCCCTGTTTATCTGGGTTCTGTCCCTGGTGATGATTTTGACAGTTTATTCCCGTTTTTTTAAGCTGTACCTTGCAACGGCCATTGCTCCCATTCCGCTCTCCAGTTTCG
>Ga0073906_1004385_pt1 | contig 14247 bp, 18 predicted proteins | sample Inofromicrocosms_FD_65485 | JGI IMG/M metagenome (GOLD analysis project Ga0073906, IMG submission 65485) | Mouse cecum microbial communities from Vienna, Austria - Inoculum for glucosamine and mucus D2O microcosms | ecosystem: Host-associated > Mammals > Digestive system > Large intestine >... | reverse complement strand
AAGTAGTTGGCACTACCCTCGCGGCAGTATATTCGAAATTGGTTATCATTCCAGTTATCCATCTCCCAATGCTGGGTGTTAGACGGACCCTCAATCATGATGTTTCCACCTTCAGAATTGGTAAATATAGCTACGTGATTTCCTCCCCAAGCTTCGCCATGTCCGTTGGTTGCCTTGCTAATGATATTCTCTTGCCGTGTGTCATCCCAAAAAAAGAACATTCCTTCATCGTTTTTAATTCCAGCCCACAGAAAATGAAGCTTGTCTTTCCATCCTATTGCCGGAGTGTTCGTGCCGCCATGACCGCCGATGATAAGATCTCCCGTCATCGTGTCCCCGGCCTTGTTTACCGCACCGACGTTCGCGGGCGTGATATTGACATTGCCGGTTCGGTATCTGCTTTCCGCGCCACCCTTGACTCCCGTGACCGCACCCCCACTTCCCGCTGTCTTGTCTTGCCACCCTGGATTCCCGTCTTCATCCGTCCCCCAGACTTTGTTCGCCGCGCTGTTTGGGCTGGCTACATACCCAGCCCTCGTTGCCGTATTGGAAACCCATGTGTTCGTGTTGTGCTCGCCGACATAGTCGTACTGTGCGCCGTTGTACCTGAACGTGAGCGTGCTATTCGATCGCAGGATTGACGCACCGATGGATGCACCCCAGTAATAAACCGGCTTCGCCCCAGTGTTGTTTACGTTCAGCGTTGGGTTTGCGGCCGTGTTCGTCACCGTGAAATTTACCGTGATTTCCGCGCCGGTAATCAACGAAAACCCTGAACACTCAACAGTTTTTTCAGGCACATCGGCTTCCGTGGAACAGACTGCATAATTAATGACGTTATATGTACCGTTAAAACTTATTCCATTTATATTTTGTGCGGTTTTCAGGCGTGTGGAACTGGTTGCATTTCCAATTACGTTTCCAGCAAATTCTTCTGCCGTGACAGTACCAGCCACTTCCAAATCTCCAGTCATCGTGTCCCCGGCTCTGCTTACTTTCGTGTCCAGCGCGGCGTTTTGCACCTCCGCGATATCCCGTGTCTGTTCGCAGTAGTATTTAGCGTTGTCGGTCGCGTCCCCTTCCCGGACTTCCCCGTTCGTCCCCACGGCGTAACTTTTCGACAATTTCGCGTACCCGTCCGACTCCCTCGCTGACTGCGCGGATGCCGCCGCGTCCGCTTTCGCTTTTTCCTCCACGACCTTGATGTCCGCCAGATAGTCTGGGCGCAGGTGCTTCTCTTGGATGCTCCCGTCAATAACGTCGGCCCTAACCTTCCCGGTCGCGTCAACGGTAAATCGCACGGTGTCGCTGTCCAGGAACTCGTACTGCGTGATAAGCGCGGACAAGTCCACGTATTTCACCGTACCGTCCGACAGCGTGATGATGAGGCGCTGTGCCTGGTAGTCGTAATCAAAGTTGATGGCCAGCTTTTCCAAAAGCGTGTCAATCTTGTAAGACGAGCCGTTGTAATGCGTGATTTTAAAGACGCCCGTGCCCTCGGTGTACTCGATGTACTTGACGAGCAGTTGCGCCTCCGACTTGTCAAACTTGTTCGCGTCCAAACTGATGATGCGGTTGTCCATCTCGTCCGTGGCCACATCAATCTTGTTCAGGTTCTGTTCATTCAGTGGCGTTCTGTCGCTTGGATAATTTTCCCAAATTATTTGATAATAACACTTGTTCACTTCTTGCCCGCCTCCTTCTTCTCCTCCGCGCTCCTGTCCTTCTTCGCGTTCGCCGCCCGGACTTGCGCGTTGATTTCCTCAAACGCCGCCCGATCCATGTCCTGCATAATGTCTGCCAACATAAGCCGCTTGACCTCCGCTGGGCAGTCCAACTTGTTCAAAAACTCCATGATACCGTTCCGCGCTTCCCTGATTTCCTTACTTGTCATGATGATTCCTCCTTTACATCTTATGGCGTCCCGGTGAAGACCGTATACAACGTTCCATTTATTGATATTGGCCTAGGCGTCAGCTTGTATCCCGCTATCGTCGCGCTCGTTGCCCATATCTTGTTGACTAACGTCGTTCCCATTAGATTGAATATCCCGTTCGTGTCCGTCCTTGCAAGTCCAAGCGTTCCGCTCGTAACGTTTCCCGCATTTATTCCACCTCCGACATATGCCCCATTTATGCCAGTTCCGACTTTGCTCCCGGATATTCCGGACAGATATCCATCCCCAATCTGATTCCCATTCCAGTTCACCGAATTTCCAATCGTCCCAGTGATGGACTGCCCGGCCACGGTGCAGTTTCTCCGTATCTCGACATTATCAAAAAAACCTTCCGTGGCCTCGATTCTCCCTTTAAAGTACCCTGCCGCTCCATATATGTTCCCGGAAAAAGCGGCGTTTCCGTTCTCGTCAAGGGAGAACTGCGAACTCTGCACGATAAGCCGGTTGGACTTTATCTCCACTTTCCCGGCTTCCTGGCTGATTTCCGACGATACCGTCCCTTTCGTCACCTTGGTCGTGATTCCATTGGCATTCGCCGTCACGCGGGTAGACAAGTCCCCTTCCGCGGTACTTGCCCGGGTAATCTCCGCGCTCAACCCGTCCGCGGTGACCGTGATTCGGTTCGATAAGTTCCCCTCTGCGGTACTTGCCCGGGTAATCTCTGCTGCTATCCCCTCTGCATTCGCGGTAATGCGGTTGGACAGCCCGGCCGCCGTATTGGACAACTCCGCCCTTATCTCCCCGGCCACGACCTCAATCTTGGTGTTCAGCCCCTCCACCTCGTTGGACAGTTCTGCCCGTATTTGCGCGGCGGTCACAGTGATGGTATTGGAAAGTCCGTCCGTGATGCTCAACATTTCCATGCGGTTTTCTTCGACCGTCCGTGTAATCACGTTTGTCTTACCTTTCAGCTGGATGATGGACTTGTGCACGCTGTTCACGTTCTCGGAATACCGTTCCGTGCCGTTGGCAGAAAAGGAATCGCGTAAAGCCTGGATGCCTTTCAACGTCCGTTGCAGGATGTACGACTCCACGATTTCGTACTTAGTCAGGAACCGCACCGGGTCGCCGACCTCGAAGCACGGGTTGCCGGGGCAGTCCGCCGCGTACGGTCTGTACACGATGTCGGTTATCTTTTCAAACACGCGCTGCGCGATTCCGGCCAGCTCTTCCGACGACTTTCCGTACACCAGGAAATTGTCCTGGATGATGTAGCAGTTGTCGTTTTCATCCGGCGGCGTTTCCGGCCAGATTTTCCCGATGTCGTTCTCCTCCTGCCGTATCTGGACTTTCGTGATAAACCGCACTCGGTAATCCTCATACTGCACCTTTATGTACGACCCGGCCCCGATTCTCGTGCTTTTCGGGTCTTGCGGGTAAAGGTGGCCGGTCTTGGACTGCGCCATCCACTCCGGGGCGTGGTCGGGGTATAGGTCGTTAGCCGGGTAAAGACCCTCTATCGCCTGGGGGAGATAGATAAAATGAAACTTACCGTCCCGGCCTATATGCCCGAAGCACCCGTTAATCTCGCATATCGCGGTAATCACGTCCTTGCCGCTTATCTGCTCCGGCTCGATTGTGCGTTCGACTGTCATATTGTCATTGGCAAGGCCGCCTTTTGGCACGACCGCGGCCAATCCAAAATGTGAGACGAAACTTTCCCGGAACCGCTTCAACGCCATGTTGCTGTTTTTGTTTGGCAGTACGGAATTGTACCAGTCCGACACGTCCGCGTTCAGTATGTCGTACATGGCATCGTACGCCACGATGTCCCTTTGCAATCTGTCCGATGTAGGCTTGTCAGATGCCACCTTGTAAATGCCTACCTGCAAGGGTTCGTCATCATGGTGGTTAATCACGACGCTCACGGTTATCCGCGTCCCAATCAGAGGCCTCACGATGTTCCCCACCTTGAATTTCAGCGTGCTCGACTCGCAGCATCCGAAACGAAGTTCTGACTCGGAGCACAAGCTCTCCGTAATTTCCACGCTTTGGTCAAACAGTTCCCAGTCGGTGATTGTCAACCCGTCGCATTCAATTTTCCATTCCTTGTCCACGCTCCCCTTCTTGTACTGGAAGAGGTCGAAATACTTGTAATCAATCATCTTGCTACCTCGCTCAATACTCGATGAATATCCACTGCATTTCCCCGTACTCTATCTCCCTGCCCGCCTCGTCCACCTTCTTGATTCGGAACTTCACGCTCGGGTCAAGGTAGAAGTGTCCGGTCGAATATTGGCATAAACGCGGGTTGAAGTACACGCAGTCCGCGTCCGTCTCGTTCACGTTCTTGTAGTTTCGCGCCAGGTTGGACACGATGATTTCCATTTCCTGACCAGACATTGGAAGGGTACTGAACGTAATGTTCGTCTTTGTGTGTTCCAGGGCGTTGCGAATGGTAACACCCTTACCGTTCGTGAAACTGTCCAAATCCTGCCTCTGGTCGGGGGCGATGTCATAACTGTCAAAACTTATGTATTCGTTTGGGAACATGTAATTCCCGAACTGGAATAAATATCCCTCATATCCGGCCATAATCCTCACCTCAAATAAAAACGGCGCCACAGACACGCATTTACACGCACTCATGGCACCGCTTAGCCGTTACCCATGACCTCTTACATGGGTCGAACCATATTTTCCTAATTTTATCATCTCTTTTTTTGTCCCATTTCATCACATCTGGAACGACGGCCTTTGCGTGCGCCGGAATTGCTCCATGTCGAGTTTCTGGATAATTTCAAACAGCACCCTCCCGTCAATCTCGACCGGGACTTTCACGGTAATTTCTCTTGTGCCACCAGCGTTCGCGGACTCTTCCCGGACAATCTGCCGTATCAAGTCCTCTGGTGCCTCAAGGTTCCTGCCATGCTTCTGGTCGCCGAGTACCGCGAGGAACTCCTTGTTGGCCGGGATGACCGCTCCCTGCGCCAGATACGGGATTTGTGGTGGAGTCCAGGTCGGAAGGTTGAAGCCGAGCTTGCCACCTCCAATTCCTGGCACCCATGAGGGAATGTCAATCCGCAACCCATTCAGCATGTTGGCAATACTGTTCACTGCGGCGGCCACGCCCCGGATAAGTCCGTTGACGATTCCGATGATGGCATTGGCCGGAGCCTTGATTATCCCGACAAGCCCATCCCAGATTCCGCCAAAGATGTTCACGATTCCGCTCCACGCACGTTCCCAGTCCCCGGTAAACACCCCTGCCACAAAGTCTATGATTCCACCGAAAATCCGCTTGACTGCATTCCAAACGTGCTCGACGGTCTTATTGAACCCGTTTATCACGTCTCCGATAATACCGAACTCTTGTGACCAGTCATGGGTAAATATGTTTTTCAGGTACTCATCAAATTCTTGGAACTTCTGTTTCACGAAATCCCATACCTCTTTCGCTTTTGCGGAAATCTCATCCCAGTTCTTGTAAAGCAACACTCCGATGGCGATGATTGCTCCAATAGCCAATATTGCCAGTCCAATTGGCGATGTCAGAAAAGCAATCGCCGCCCCCAAGACATATGTTACTCCCGAAGCAATCCCGGCCACAACATTCCATATTGTCATAGCCGCAGTAACAAGACCCCAAGCAGCCGCAAACGAACCTACAATAATCGCCATGTTCTGAACCGCTTCTTGGTGTTCTGACACCCAGTCCCCGAACTTCCCAAGCAGGTCGGTAATGGTTTCGAGCGCATCGATGATAACGTCTCCCGCCCATTCTCCAAGCGGTTGCAAGAAACTTTCCCATAACCAAGTCCCCAATGGCTCTAAGGCCACCAGAACCTCGTTCAACACCCTGAACGCCTCCGCAACCAGATTCAGAACCGCTGGGATGGCTTCTTCAATCGTCCACTTCCCGAACGGTAGCAATACATTCTCATAAGCCCACGCAAGGCCGTCCAGTATTAAATCAATGAGCGGCTCCAAGTTTCTTAGGAGATTGTCCACCGCGGACAGTAACGGCTCCCAATTTAAGTTTTTAAACCATTCATAAGTCGCGTTACCGATTCTCACGCCAAAGTCAATGAAGTCCTGCAAAATCTGCGAGAGCGTCCCCTTGATAGAATCCCCGTATATGTTCCATGCTTCTTTCAGTGGTGCAAACATGTCCGTGAGTACCTTCTTAATTCTCTCCGCAAAACCGATAATTTCATTCTCAATCGGGACGGTCTCGAACATGTCTTCTGGGGAAACGCCGCCACCGCCCCCTCCTCCGCCACCACCGCCGGAGTTTGATGACAGATTGTTCAATTTGTCCAAGGATGACAGCTGCTTATTCGCTTCTTTCGCGCCAGATGCCGTGTCGCCAAGGCTCTCCGCATACTTTTCTTGCACCGCCGTCGCCTTGGTAAACGCTTTTTGCCCGGTCAGGGCGGCAATGAGCATACCTACATACGTCACCGCCCTGGAAATCATACTGATGAACGTGGTCAGTATCGGCGCGACCGTCGTGAGTATGGGGGCGAAGGCCGTGGCAAAACTGTTCTTCAACTGCGTAAGCGAAGACTTCAACGAGGACAGCGCGGCGTTCACCGGGTTGGAGTACCGCGCCAGGTTCCCAATCCCCTCGTGAATTCCCGACATCATGGCATTGAACGCCTTGCTGATTTGGTTGAATATCAAAAGCGAAAGTGCGAGGCCTTTGAACCGTGCAATCAAGGCGGATAGGGGGCCGCCTGACTTTTTAGCCGATTTATTCACTTTTCCAAGAGACTTTTCCGCAGAATCTCCAACCTCTTCAAATGATCGGGAAGCCGCGTTACGCATTGCCTGTATGGGGTGCGTGACCGCATTCTTTAAGGACGCTCCAAGGTTCTCCATTCGTTCCTTCATGCTGTCCGCCACATATCCGAGCGTCAATTTCGACGCATCGCGCATCGACACCATTCCAGTTTCAGGGTTTCTGGCCGATTCCACCGCATCAAGGTACTTCTTGTAAGCGGCAGACATCTTCTTCACTTCGTCCGTTCCTTCCTTCAAACGCGTGTAATGTTCCCCGGCTTTTACGATAGCTTCTTCCTCGTACTCTACTTGCCGCTCCCACGCCTTGTACTGCTCCGTATTTTCACCAAACTGAAAGTTTTTTCCAGCATCCACTAAGGCTTGCATTTTCTTCTTAATAGAATCAATGTTATCACTTGCATTTGCGATATCGTCATTCAGGGAATCCCATGCGCCGCCAGAAGAGATTCCCATCTTTTCCCATTCGTTTTGCTTTGCAATCAAATCAGAAAGTTCCTTTTCTGACGTGGAAAGTTCTTTCTGCAAGTTCTCCCATTCCTTTGTCGGGATTTTCTGCCCCTTCAACGCATCCATCTTTGAACGAAGGGAGTCTATCTCTTTCGCGGATTTCTTGACTTTCCATTCCAAACCGGAAAGCGATTCCTCCGCATCCCTCGTCGTGATTTTTGTAACTATCCTGATTGCACCATCGTACTGCGCCATACTATCCACCACCTTAAACAAAAAGGTGCCAGCAAATACGCATTATACGCATTCACTGGCACCACTTAGCCGTTACTCATGACCATTTACATGAGTCATCAATATACTCTTCTTTTTCCTTATTTTATCAAATAAAATAGGTGGATTCGTACCATTTTAATAAAACAAACATTCTCCCATACTCTTAATAATAATTTTCAAGGATATAATCCTCCACATCCTTTTCGGTAAACAACCCTCCAAAGCTTTGCGCCATCAAATTTATGTCGGTGTCGGCTATAATGTCTTGTGCTTTTTCAGATAAGTCAAGTCCACGTAGGTGGTTGGACACGATTCTATCGAGCTTTCTTTTGTCGTCTCCTCCCCTTCTTACAACCTCTAAAATTTCGCTCCGCATCATTTCTAAATAGTTATTCACGTATTCGCTCCTCCCTTCAACCATCTTGAATCCAACTTACGCTCTCTCACGACACACAAACCTCTTCAATCCTTATCCTTTCCCCGTTTCCAAATGTCCTGAAGCACGGATGCTTATCGCCGCATAGGACATCGTGGACTCTATAGCGTTTCCCCCACGGGGAAACCAGAATATCTTCCCCAAAATTGTTTCGGTACGTCTCCCAATCATCTGGAACTTTTACCGTCATTTTGTCACTGCAAGCTGCAGTGGCCTCTGGTGCACCGTACGTATACACCAGTCTTTTTTCGGCCGCAAGGCAACCGTAATTCTTGAATATGTTTATGGTCATCATGTCAGCTCCTTTCCCTCAACTCCACGTCAAGACCCGTTTCTTTTATGTGCTCTAAATCGGCCTCGTCTTTGTAAAGCCATCCGTTATTCGAATGGCCGCCGATTTCGTAAGCGTGACCGTCCTCTACGAGGTCTTCAAGTTCTGTATACCCATCCGCCATGAGAGCGTCAATTATTCCCGAATCCACTTATCCAACTCTTCCTTATTTTTAAACTTTGCCATCCTTCTTTTCCTCTCTTTCCAGTTTTTCGATTATAAGCCCCTCCACCCAATCTGGAGGCTGCATCTTCCCCGAGTCCCATTTCTTGATTGTGTCAATGGGAATCTGCGGGCTGAATAGTTCCGAGAACTGCTTTTGCGTCAGCCCCAACGCAATCCTCTTTTCCTTTATTTCTCCTATTTTTTCTCCCTCCCTCCATTTGATGATTCTATTATAGTTCCTATTCGGCACTTTGTCAAGCATTATTTTTAACTCTTGACAAAAAAATAGATGGCCACAACTTATGACCATCTATTTCCGTTCCCTCCTCTTCTTTTCGCCCAAGTCATTGACCATACGTAAAAGCTTTTCGGTATTAAGCGCGGAATGTCTTCTATCGATTATATTCGCCGCACTTGCCGCTTGCGGTTGTCGCAACATGGCATTTACTTTCTCACCAATTTCCCTAAACGCTTCTATTTGGGGTTGATAGTATCTTCTTGCATCTTTATCGGCATTCTCCATCCGCTCTATGTTGTTATTAATGGTATGCACAACGTTATCTCTTATTTGTTCTGCCCATTCTACTTGCTTTTGAGAACCACTCAACTCTGGAAGATTAGAAAAATCTACTTTCAAGCTTTTACTTGTTTTCCGATTGGCCGAAGACAACCCACTACTTCCACCACGTCCTCCCATCACATCACCTTTTAAACCTTTCCTGAAACGCCTTAATTGGCACAATATTCCCCTCACATTCCTCCGGCACCTTACCCATAAATAATATCACTTCTTGGCGCAATCTGACAAGCATTTCATTATACCCTGCAAGGAATAGCACTTTCTTTTCCCGGCTATTTGCCGCACCTACACTTGATACTGCCACAACACCGCTGACCGGCTCTCCGTCAAAGCACCACTCAAAGCTGTCCGACGTACTCCATGAGATTGTCGGTATCACATTCACACCGTTTTCTTGCAGATATGCTCCTACCCAGTGTTTGCGGTAGTGGTTGTAAATCTGAATCGCTTTCGGGAAGTCAGTGTATGTAGAGAAGTCCGGCGACATGACGTTCGTAAATTGCCGGAACATATCAAGGTAGCTATCTGGATTATTCCAAACACGATTGAATTGGTAATCGTCAAGAAAGAAATGCACTCCCTTGCCCGTCCTATTCTTTTCGCTTCTGGCGTAGTTGAACCCTATCCAGTCACACTCTTGGTACTGTGTCGGATATATCTGCGGTATGCTGTATTCTCCCACGCCGTCAAATATGCGCTTTTGAAGGTTTTCATAGTTTTTGGTTTGTCGATACATTCTCTTTCCTCACAATCTTCTTTGCCACTTCCAAAATCAAAATCCCGTCCTTGTTCCGCTTGACTTCGGCCGTGTTGCCGCGCTCTGCAATCTCCCGAGCGGTTTTTCCGATTTCCTTGTCCGTCATAAATCCACCTCATAAGTACCGAGCAAGTCCCCGAATCCATGGACTCCCGCTACGCATTCGTTCCACGTACAAACGGGTGCCGTTGGACATTCCCACCCAGGTTCCGCTTCTCTCACAAATTCCTCGCCACATAAGCGGCATCTGCATATTGTCTTATATTTTACTTTCATCGTCACACCCCCAAAACCCTTTTTAGCTTTGCCTTGTACTCGTCTTCTTTTTCTTGCTCTTGCTTGGTAAGCTTCGGCCTTAAAACCACAAGTTCCTTGTTGCGGGACAAGAACTCCTTCTCGTGCTTTTCCAGTTTCTTCCCCTTGTTCAGTTTATCCCGGATTCCCACGATAAAGGAGAAGCTCCCTTCTCCTACCTCGTTGAAATATCCAAGGAACGTCCACCAGTGCAGGTATTCCAGTTCCCTCGTCTCTTTTCCGGCCACTTTGTTTATGGCGGAGAAAATCATCTGCTCGTCTTGCTTCCAATCATATGCCGGCTTTTCCAGGACATCCTTTTCAGGCCGGGCCGCAGAAATGAACTTTTGTATTTGTTCCATGGCTTCTTTTAAATCGAACCCGGATTCTGTCGCCAGAAAGACATCGTCGGCATTTTCGAAGTCCTCGAACAGAAGGAACACGGCCACAATCCATTTCTCCATCGATTCAAGTTCTGGGTCTTGAAACGCTTCGAAGACCTGGAGGACATTTCGGTAGTCGGAACGAATCGAATACTCTTTCCCGTCCACTGTCAGCGTTTCCGGCAACGCACCTATCATTTTGCAGCACCCTTCCTCGGCCTTTTGCGGTCTTGCGGAGCATACTTGGCCATGCGCTTCATGCTGGACAACTTTTCCAGACGTTCCGAATGATCTGACAACCTTTCCGCGACCGGGATAAGCGAATCGAAAAAGTCCGTCCAAGCCTCCACTTTCGGGATAAAGTCGGGGATTACCTCGTAAACGTCTTTCCAGAATTTTCTCGTCGTCCCCTCTCCGAAAACGCCATCCATGATTCTTTCCGATTCTTCCGAGAAATCCCTATAAAGCTTCAAAAGCTCGCGTTCATCCTCTTCGCTGATTTCCGTGTTTTCGTCCCCCTTGTATTTTTCCTTTATTTTGAGTTCTTCTTTTTCCAGGCTATCCGCAAGAGACATAAACCTATTTCTCGCATTCACGAACTTCAAATAGATGGACATGTCGTTTCCGGATACCACGATAAAATCATCGCCGTTCCCAATATACACCTTCGTAAGAGTCACACGATTGTCAATCCGCATTTCTTCCACTTTTACGTTTTCGTTCTCAATCTTCATTTCTTCAATTTCAGCCATTATTAACATCCTCTCTCAAAACGGGACGCGCCTGGTATTACGCGCCCCGCTATTTTTTAGTCGCTTAAGCTCCCGCTCTCCGTTCCGCCCGCAGCCAGACGGTCGGAACGCATGGCCGCTTTTTCCGCAGAAGTCAACGGGGTAAATGTCGGCTTCCCGTCCGCCACCGAAACGGTTCCTTGCGTCCGGCCTCCCTCTTCCGTGACGGTATACGGTATCTGGTAGCCGCTGGTGCCGCCGCCGTCCCCGGTAACCACGACCTTGGCCTTTGTTTGGAATCCGGTTCCGGCAAGCGTCTCCGTGTCAGCCTTGTACACCTCATCGGTCAACGTGGCCACGAGCAGCGTCGCCGTAATCTTGCTGTCCGCCGTGGTCAGTGTGTTCGCGATTTCCTGCAGGTGCGGATAAATGGCATCCTCCTTCCGCGCTATGTAATTCTCATTGCTCAACGACGGGGCGTAATTGTTGATTTCAACCCTCGTCCTCCCCTGGACGTTCGTGAAGTTCTGGCTGTCCGGGTTTGTTTCGATGGACAAGTCATCATCGTCCGCGCCAAGGCACGTCCAGTTCTCGCCGTCAAACGACAGCCAGAACGCCCGGCATCCTCGTAAAATTTTTCCAGATTCCTCTGGCGTTGTAACTTCCGGCATAATCATTCTCCTTTCTTATCTTCTATACTCCATCACCGCATCAGCGGCGTAAACCGTACTCTTGTCCTGCCCCGTCTCGTCCTTGTAAGGAACCGCGTTCGATGCCGTGATTTTCGTTATCGTCCTGCCGCCGGTAAGCAACGGCAAGTCCCTCGTGTTCTCCAACCACCTCATGATTCGCCCGACAAAAGCCTGCGCGTTTATCCGCTGCGGGGACGTTTTGGGGTTGCTCTTATACGCCACCCTGAAACTGATTTCAGCGCTAAATCCGCCCTGCACGTTCCGTTTTTTGTACATCCCTCCGGGCAGCGTGAACACCGCGAGAGAGGTTGACGCATCCAGCGAGTCATACTGCGCGATAACGTCCGGGTCTGTTTCCGCCCTGGGATACTGCTTCACCAGTTCCCAAAGTGCCTTTTCAATAATTTCATATTCGTTCGCGCCTAGGCGTTCAATTTGCTCGTCCATCATCTGCCTCCTATTTCAAACCTCGGAATCAGGTTGTACACGTCCACGGTGTCAACCCCAAAAACATATCCGTACTTGCCCTTAATCCATTCGTAGAAGCCATCCGGCATATAGGTATCGCTTTCCACCAGACCGAGCGGAACATCAATGTCGATTCCGAGCTCCTTTTTCTTGACAATAATGAAAAAATTCTTTGCCGCGGTGTCCAAGGTGAAACTATTCATCATTTCGTCAGTCGTAAGGTCGTTCCACGCCTCTGGCGCCTTGTACGGCTTAGGGAGGTTTCCGTTGTTAGGTATCTTCACCACGCACACACTGGCGTTTTCCATTCCACTTGCTTTCTGGTTTGCTCCCTGCGTCAGCTCCACCCGGACATTATCAAACCTTGTGCCGAAATAATATTCAGCTTCTCCCATTGTGCGGTTTAGGTAGCGGTTATAGACAACAACACTGTCAACATAGCCTATTCCCATAGCAGTCACGCTTTCGGCTTTTGCAAGGCTTGTAACGTTTGCATAAAGCGCACAGTATCATCAACCATTTTCTTTCTGTTTTCGGGACTGAATGTTTCCTCTACAGCTTCTTTGAAAGCTTTTTTAAGCTCTGGATTTGCGTCAAGAGTTTTCTTCAAGTTCGCCCTTGCACAGTCAGTACATATATCTGTACTGGATATTCGTGGAAGTTCTTTTCCGCATTGTCTACAATTCATTTTCTTCGCCCTCGCTTTCCCCTGGTTCCTCCGGCTTCTCCGCTGGCTTGTCCTCCGGCGGTCTGCTTATCGGGGCATTGCGGCGTGGGTAGGGGATTCCGGCATACAGCAGATTCACGCCGTTGGAATCCGGCACAAGTGATAGATATTCCCTAACCGTGTCGCGATATAGCCGCTCCTGTGCCGCCTTGTCGGACAAAACAGCGTCAATCAGGGTACTGCCGCCCTCTGCCTTTGCCGTGTACGATATGGATTCAGAGCCAGAGGAAACGGAAGATACCACTTTCCCCCGGAGTGCGCCGGATTCGTCCGTTATGTACCCCTGCCCCTCTGTCACACGCTTGTTTGCCGCTTCAATCTGCCCGGAAATCTCAATCAGCTTGCAGACGCACCGCCGGACGGCTTCAATGTCGTCCTCATTGGTCGGAAATGCGAATTTCATCTTATTCAGCGTGAGAGTGTCCACCCGGCGGCAGGCTTCCCACGACAGCCGATTAAAATCAGTTTCCGGCATGGATTCCTCGCCGTATATGCTTTTGTAGTAGTCGTAGGTTACATATCCCATGCCGGTTTCCTCCTTATGACAGCTTCGTACTCTTTGCCTTTGTCGTGCCGCCAGATTCCTCGCCGGTTTCGCTTGCGCTGGATGCGCCCGGTTTCTTGCTAAAGAAAATCAGGTCAGGCATAACAACCTTACAGCCGTAATGGAAGAACATGCCGATTGCATACGCATTGGAAAGTTCAATCTGCTTTGCCTGGTATTCGTCTGCCATAACCGGCTCCGCAATCGCCCCGGTACACATAGCGATAATTTCAACACCCTTCGGCTGATGAACATTGGAGTAAATCCATGCGCCGTGGTACCGCCCAAACTCCGCAACGTCCGTCTTGACATTTGCGTTTCCTTTGGTGTCGATGTAATCACGCATTTCCTCGTAGGCTTCTGGGGACAGAACCACATGAATGTCCTCTTTCTCGATACCGTCCACGAACTCATTCTTTACAGTATGCAGCTTCATCACTACTGCCGTTACACGGTCTTTGATGGTATCGCCAGACACTGTGACCTCTGTACCGCCGGCAACAGTTCCAACAGTTCCGTCACTCTCTTTGCGCTTGCCGACAGCCACAAGGAAGAAGTTCTCGTCCAGCTCCCTAACCATAGCACGGGTGATAGCTGTGCGCCTTTCAGACAGCAAGCCGGGGATTCCGCCAAGCCGAATATCCTTTTCCTCGTATTCCTCCATGATCTCCTTGTCGATGTCGATATCAACGGAAACCTCAAAACCCCTTCCA
>Ga0073906_1004381_pt1 | contig 14258 bp, 12 predicted proteins | sample Inofromicrocosms_FD_65485 | JGI IMG/M metagenome (GOLD analysis project Ga0073906, IMG submission 65485) | Mouse cecum microbial communities from Vienna, Austria - Inoculum for glucosamine and mucus D2O microcosms | ecosystem: Host-associated > Mammals > Digestive system > Large intestine >... | reverse complement strand
GCGCCGTTGTCATAGACCTTGGGCCGGGTGTACAGCCAGCCCGCCACAGCCAGCGCCAGGATAAGAAGGGATGCGAGGGCGCTGTACAGCGCCCTCCTTGGCATACGCCAAGGAGAGTAGGCCTCAGTCCGCAAGTTGACGGTCCGGGCGCAGCAGGGGCAGAAGGACGCCTTTTCATGGATGGAGGCGGAGCAGTGAGGACAGGATTTCATCTCAGATCGCCTCCATCCAATGCAGCACATCCTTGTACCGCAAGCGCGATATTTTCCCCGTCCCGCTCCGCAACCTCGTGAATCAGAGGCGGATAGGGACCGGAGCGGTTCAGCAGCCTTTGGCAGGCCTCTCCATTGCCAGTGAACCGGCGGAGGATCAGCCGCACACTGCCACGAAAACTCTCCTTCAAAAGACGGACTTCCTCAAACCCGGTCCGCAGTTGTTCCAACAGCCAGGTATAAATAGCGATCCCCCCGAAATTTCCAACCCTATGCAGCCAGCATATTGTATCTGACAGCAGAATTGGCTACAATAATAGACAATATTATATCAAGGCTCCAAACAAAAGTAAAGGGGATGACAGGGTATGCGGGAGAAATCCACCAGTGATCTGAATCAGGAGCTGATGAGCCAGCCCAACCTGGATCAGTACATCACAGAGAACGAGACGTATTTTTCGGACGCAGACATAGCCGGGCTTCTGGCAGGACTCTATGAGACCTGCAGTCTGTCCAAGGCGGAGCTGGCCCGGCGGGCCGGGATGAGCGAGGTCTACCTCTACCAGGTCTTTGCCGGACGGCGCAAGCCCTCCCGGGACCGGCTGCTGTGTCTGTGCATCGGCATGGAGGCCGGGCTGGAGGAAGTCCAGCAGCTGCTGAAACAGGTGGGCTATGCCCCCATCTATCCCAAGCGGAAGCGGGACGCCATCATCAGCCACGGCATCCTCTACCGCACCCCCCTGGCGCAGATCAACGACAAGCTGTTTTCTGCCAACGAAAAGACGCTGTTTTAGAGAGAACGCCGCTGGCCTTCCGAAGTCTTCCAGACTCAGGAGGCCAGCTCCCAGCTCTGCAGAAAGAAGGCGGCGGCCAGCAGGTCGGCGCAGCCGCCCGGCGAGAGGTTTTCCTGTATAAATTCCCGGTCGAGCCGGGCGATCTCCTCCGCAGCGGGAAAGGGACTGCGCTGGAGCAGCCTTTGGCATCGCTCCGCGGCGGCGGCGGCTCGCTCCGGCCCGCCCCGGCTGATCAGATTGGTATCCGTCCCCTGGGCGATCAGGCGGAGGAGGGCGGCGGTCCCGGCGTCGTTGCGGCTGAGCCCTGCGGCCAGCCCCGCCCGCAGCACAGGGAGGGCGGTCCGGGCTACGCTGGGGAAGCCCTGGGCCGCCTCCCCCCGGACGCCGGTCAGTCCGTGCTCCAGGTAGAGCCTCTGCCCTGCGGTGCGGGCGGAGGCCGGGTCCAGAGAGGCGAGGTCCTCGGTGACAGCGGCGGCTATGGAGGCGCACTCCGTCAGGATGCGCTCCGGGTCCCGGCAGGGGGCCTCCGCGCTCCAGAGGCGTCCGATGGCTCCGCAGAGGACCCCCAGGGTGAAAACGGCCCCCTTGTGGGTATTCACCCCGCCGGTGGCGGCGAACATCGTCCGCTCCGCCCCCTGGCCGGCCCGCCTCAGCGCCGAAAACGTGCTGGCCGGAGGCTGGTCCGCAGTCTCCTGGCCCAGCTGCACACAGTTGGCCCAGTAGGGGAACAGGGCGGCGGCGCTGGCGTGAAAGGTAAAAATATCCATATCCCGGTGGCTGCCGGTGTTGGCCCGGTCCACCAGGCCGGGTTTGGGGGTGGTCCCCACCTCGTCCAGCAGGGCGCGGGTTACCAGAGCGGCCGCCCTTTCCCGGTCGGCAGAGGCAAAGTGCCCCTCCAGCAGGCGGCGGGTGGCCGCTTGGAGCTCCTCCGCCGTGTGTATCCGCCGGGAGGCACAGCCCGTCCCAGGCGCGCCGCAGACAAGGCAGCGCCGGGGAGCGCCGCCCGCCGCCTCCCGGTCCAGCCTGCGGCCCTCCGGGGTGAGAACGTCCAGCTCAAAGAGCCGCCCCAGGGGGGAGCCGTCCTCAATGGAGACGCATGCCCGCTGCAACTCCCGGACCGGACCGTCAACGGCATACTGCGCCTCACAGCCGGTGGGCGCCCGGCGCTCCAGACGGTCCAGCACGGCCAGTCCGGCGGCCCGCAGGCCGGCCTCCAGCTGTTCCAGCCCGGCCTGAAAGGCCCGGCGGATCAGGGGGGAGTCCTTCACCGGCCCGGCGATATTCAGTGTGAAGGAGACCGCGGCGGAGCCATGCCTGGTCCGCAGGGCCTCCAGGCGGCGCGCTCTGTCCTCCCTGGCCTCCAACATCTCCAATAAGGTGACGTCCCGTTCCATATGTCCCTCCTCAGTAGTGAATGACATTCTGCTCCGCCTGGATCGCGGCGATGACAGCCCCGGCCTCTGGGGAGGTGAAGTAGTCCCAGGCGGCGTCCGGTACCAAAGGGCGGATGTCCTCCAGCCGCCCATCATGGATGGCCTGCCGCACCGTGCTGGCGCTCACCGGCTGTCCGTCCCGCTCCAGACGGGGGACCACCCGGCATTCGATCCCCAGCTCGGGGAGGCGGCGGATCATCTCTTCATTGTATAGGGCGGTGACATGGCTGGTCCGCTCCTCCCCCACGTAGCGGCGGGTGAGGTTCAGGCAGGGCGCGATCCTGCCGAAGACGGCCAGATCCAAGGCGGCGTGGGCGCGGATGACGGTATCCCCGTCCTTAAGAAAGTAGCTGGGGAAGGTGGCCCCGCTGATGATGTAGGGACCCGAGTCGTGGCAGATCACGTTGGACAGATGGGCGGTTCCCTCCCGTACCAGCCGCCGCCGGACCGCAAAGGGGATGGGACCCGCCTCCTCGCTGAGGACAAAGAGGTGGACCGCGTTGTTTTCCGCCGCCGCCCGCTCCACCAGATGGAGGTGGCCCAGGGTGAAGGGGTTGGCGTTCATGACGATGGCGGCGGAGGTCCCCTCTTTCCGGGTCCGTTCCAGGGCGGCGCAGTAGTCCGAAAAGCCCCGGCGGCGGTTTTCCATAAAGACCACCCCCTCCGCCCGGACGATCTCATAAAAGCCCAGGTCCCCGAAGAACCGGGCGCTCTGGGGCTTGGTGTACAGGAACAGGTGGGTGTTGCCCCGCTGGGTCTGGACCTCCATCAGGTGGGAGATGATCTGATTGAGCAGGCCCTCCCCCTGGCGGACGCGGTCCACCGCCAGACAGCGGATGGTATTCCCAAAGCAGCTGCCGGTGGCCGCCAGCCGCCAGCTGCTGTCAAACAAGCCGCAGGTATAGTCCAGATTGCCGTCCCGGCGGATGCCCTCCTGCTCCAGGAGAGCGTCGACCTGCCTTTGCCCCCGGGCATCCCCGGGGGAGATCGTAGTCAGCGTATCGCCCATGATGATCACCTCTTATGGATCAGTATAGCAGAGATTTTTCTTGAAAAAAAGTCCCCTGACGCTGCTGTTGGCAAACGCCAGGGAAACAGGTCACTCCAGAGTGAAGGGCTTGATCTTCCGGACTACGTCCAGGATGGTGCCGTCCCGGGCCTCCAGGATGGCGACCACCTGGTCCTCCCACTCCAGATCGTCGGGCCGGCCCACCAGGGAGTAGGCTTTTTCCTTGAGCGCCTCGATGGTGACGTGGGGGATGCCTGCCTCGTCCAGGCACTGGATCAGGTCGGGGCGCAGGGGGTTGACGGCGATGCCGTAGTCGGTGACAAGCACGTCCACGCAGTCGCCCGGCGTGGTAACGGTGACCACATGCTCGCAGACGGTGGCCATCCGCCCCCGGACCAGGGGGGTGACGATGACGCACACCTTGCTCCCCGCCGCCGTGTCCGGATGCCCGCCGGGCGCGCCCCGGAGGACGCCGTCGGACCCGGTGAGAACGTTCACATTGAAGCCGGTGTCGATCTCCAGGGCGGCCAGGACAACGAAGTCCAGCTTGTTGACAAAGGCCCCCTTGTTGGCGGGGTTGGCGTACTGGCTGGCGGACATCTCAAAGTGGTTCGGGGTGCGGTGGATGGAGTTCACCGCGTCCAGGTCGAAGTCCTGCACGTCGATGACCTTTCCCACCTTTCCCTTTTTCAGCAGCTCCACCATGGGGCCACAGATGCCGCCGATGGCCCAGCCCATTTTGATGTTCCGCTGGTCCATGTACTGCTCCAGAAACAGGTTGGCGGCCAGCGAGGGCCCGCCCACACCGGTCTGGAAGGAGAAGCCCTCCTGGAACCAGGGGGTGGAGGCGATGACCTTGGCCACGTTTTCTGCCATCATCAGGTCCCTGGGGTTCTGGGAGATGCGGGCGGCGGCGGAGGCGATTTTTTTCGGGTTGCCGATGGAGTCCACCACTACGACGGCATCCACGTCGATGGCCTCTACGGAGGCGGGAAAGTTGGGGAAGTCCACCAGACAGTCGGTGACCACCACCACATGGTCGGCGTACTTGGCGTCGGTCATGGCGTAGCCCAGGGGGCCGCAGTCCGACTTGCCGCCTATCCCCCGGCAGTTGCCCACGCAGTCGCTGGTAGGAGCGGCGATAAAGGCGATGTCGATGTGGACCTCGCCCGCTTCGATCGCTCTAGGCCGTCCCCCGTGGGAGCGGATGATGGCGGGGGTCTTCAGCCTGCCGGCGGAGACCACCTCACCCATCCGGCCCCGGATGCCGGAGGTTTGAATGCCCACCACTTTGCCGTCCTCAATGTAGCCGGCGATGGGGTCGTGGGCTGAGCCCAGACTGGAGGCGGCGATGGTCAGGTCCGCCAGGCCCAGCTCCTCGATGGCGGCCTTCATCACCATGTTCACCACATAGTCTCCGTCCCGCAGGTGGTGGTGGAAGGAGAAGGTCATGCCGCTTTTGGCCCCGCAGTGCCTGAGGGCCTCCGCGATGGAGTCCAGGAGCTTGCTCTCCTGGGGCTTCTCATACCGCCGGGTGCGGGGGGCGGCCTTTTGGAGGTACTTGCCATCCATATACTGCTTTCCCTGATAGACCTCTCTGCCGTTGACCAGCAGGGAGTCCGGGATTTCTCTTCCAACTGCGTTCTTCATACCAGATCCCCCTCATACATGCCGCAGGCCCTGGCCAGCCGGAGGGTGCGCTCCGCGCCGGGCAGGAAGGCGATGTCGATCATCTTGCCGTCCACTGTAAACACACCCAGGCCCTTTTCCGCGTTCTCCTTGATGGCCCGGACAATCTTTTCCGCCTGGATGACCTCCTTCTCGGTGGGAGCGAAGACCTCGTGGACAAAGCGGATCTGCTTGGGATTGATGAGGCTCTTTCCGTCAAAGCCCATGGCCTTATTCTGGAACACCTCGGCCCGGAAGCCCTCCTCGTCGTCCAGGTCGGTGAACACCGTGTCAAAGCACTGGATGCCCGACGCCCGGGCGGCCAGCAGCATCTGTCCCCGGGCAAAGAGCATGTCGATGCCGTTGTGCTGGGGGGTGGTCTGCATGCACTTCCGGAAGTCGCCGCCAGAGATGGCCACGCCGAACATCCGCTCCGAGGCGGAGCAGATCTCGTAGGCGTTCAGAACCCCCTTGGGGCTCTCCAGGGCGGCCATCAGGAGGGTGCGGCCCACCTCCGCGCCGAACTCCCGCTCGGCCTCCTCCACCGCCTTCTCCACGGTGTGGACGTCCTGAGCGGACTCGCATTTGGCGATGCGGATGCCGTCCACCCCGCCCGCTACACAGACGCGAATGTCCTCCCGCCAGTGGGGGGTGTCCAGGCCGTTGATGCGGACGATGACCTCAGTATCGCCGTAGTCGATGGTTTTCAGAGCATGGTACAGGGAAAAGCGGGCGGCGTCCTTCTGGTTTTCAGCCACCGCGTCCTCCAGGTCCAGCATGATGGAGTCACAGCCGTAGATGTAGGCGTCCTTGATGAGCCCCGGCTTCTGGGCGTTCATGAACATCATGGTCCGCCGCAGGCGGAACCGCTCCGGTTTGGGACGAGGGATCATTGCACCACACCTCCCCAGGGAATATTTTCTTCCGATTGGCCGCAGCTGCGGAACACCGCGCACTCCACCCGTGCCTTCAGGGTGCAGTCCAGCGCCCCCTTGTCCACTACGGTGATCCGGACATGCTGGACGTTCAGCCGCTCCAGCGTTTCCAGCACCGTGGCTTTGATCTGCCGTCCGTACTGGTTCATCACGCTGCTGGTGAGGGACAGCTCAATGCCGTCCTGCCCCGGCTCTACCGTCACCTGGGCGTCGCTGGACTCCAGGGTCCCGGCGATGGCCGGCTTTAAGATCTCCATACTCCGCGCCTCCTTTGACATATTGTTATGATGGACCTTGGCATCTGTATTGTAACACGAAATACGGTGCTGGAACAAATATCTTTCCTGTCCTCCTCCCATAGGATTTTTCCTATGGGAGGACCTTTGTTATTGACAAAAATAGAAGATATACTATAATAAAGATAGGATGATTCCTATGATATTTGGGGATTTTGCAAAAAGCAGGAGGACCGCTCCATGAATCTGAAACAGGCCCGGTATATCCAAACGATCGCACAGGAGGGCAGCATCACCGCCGCCGCCCGGAAGCTCTACATCAGCCAGCCCTCCCTGAGCCAGATGCTCAAGCAGGTGGAGGTGGAGCTGGGGGCCGCGCTCTTTGACCGCAGCGTCTCTCCCGTTCACCTGACCCTGGCCGGGGAAGCCTGCCTTCAGGCGGCGGAGGCAATCCTGGCCGCCAATGACCGGCTGGAGCGCCAGCTTCAGGAGATCCGGGACGAGAGCCGGGGACGGCTCCGGCTGGGGATCAGCGTTCAGCGGGGGATGCAGGTACTCCCCCTGGCCCTGCCCTGGTTTTTGGCCCGGTTCCCCCATGTGGCGCTGGAGATCACCGAGCGGGGCAGCGCCGACCTGGAGGAGCTGGTGCTGAAGGGCGGGGTGGACGTGGCCCTGGCGGTGATCGACTCCACCAGTCCCCGGCTGCGCTATGAGCTGATTGAGGAGGAGGTGACGGGCATTCTGGCCGGAGCGGGGTCCCGGCTGGCCGCCCGCTTTCCCAGCGGCACGCTGGTGCCGCTGGACGCGGCCGCAGAGGACACCTTTGTCAGCCTGAAGGAGGGGCACAGCGCCCGGGTGGTCCAGGACGCCCTGTTCCGCCGTTACGGTCTGCAGCCCAAAATTCTGCTGGAGAGCGATTCCTTCGAGGTGGCCCGGCGGGTGGCGCTGGGAACGGGCAGCTGTATGCTGTGCTCCAACCTGTATATGGACGATCTGGCGCAGCGGCATGGGGCCTTTTATCCTCTGAAAAATTATGAGAACCACCGGCATTTCTACGCCTGTTACCCAAAGGACGGGGAGCTGCCCCGGTATGCGGCGGAGTTCATCCGGATCACTGCGCAGGTGCTCAACCAAAAGGCGCTGTCAGCACAGCTGTAAAAATCGCGCCGGCGGACTGCCGGCGCGATTGCGGTTTGACAGAGGGACTCAGGCGTTCTGCTTGGCCTGTTCAAAGTCCATCCACAGCTTGTCGATCAAACCGGGAGTTTGGATCAGGTCGCAGGCGGTGCCTGCCAGAACCTTCGCGCCGGTGAGAACGGCGTCGTGGGCCTCCTGACTCTTTCCGGCCTCCACGTAGGTCTGGGAGTGGCTGGAGGTCCCAGCGGGGACGAATTTCACCCGGATGCAACAGCCGGGCATGTGGTTGGTCACGTTGCCGAAGTCGGTGCTGCCGGTCTTCTTGCGGGGGGGCGCAATGCCCGGCGCGCCGCAGGCGGCGGCGTTGTCCATAATGATCTCGTTGAGGGCGAGGCAGGGGATCTTGTTGTCCACATCCTTGTCCTTGGCGATCTCATACTCCACATCGGACATCAGGGCTGCGCCCTGGACGATCTGCTCAAAGCGGCGGCAGACGTCGTTGAGCACCTCCCGGGAGTAGCTGCGCAGGGAGAAGGCGCCCACCGCTTTGGCGGGGACTACGTTGGCCGGGCCGGGGGTCTCGTTGATGGTGTAGTGCATCCGGGTGTCCTCCCGGACGTGCTCCCGCAGGAACTCCACGGCGTTGAAGGTGAGCAGCAGGGCGTCCAGAGCGCTGCGGCCCTGGTCGGGGGCCAGGGCCGCGTGGGCCCCTTTGCCGCGGAAGGTCACGATATAATTGGACAGGGCCAGGCTCCTCTCGTCCACGCAGGTGTCCGGGCCGCCGTGCATCATCAGGGCCACGTCGATGTCCCGGAAGCAGCCGTTCTCCCACATGGTGATCTTGGCCCCCCTGGTCTCCTCAGCGGGGGTGCCGTAGACCACCAGCTCAAAGGGCTGGTCGAAGCCGGCGTTCTTCAGGGCAACGGCGGTGCCGCAGATGCAGGGCCCCTGCATCTGGTGGCCGCAGCCGTGGCCCAGCTGGCGCAGGGCGTCGTACTCGCACAGCAGCCCGATCCGGGGGCCGCCCTCCCCCTGTTTCCAGGTGGCGCGGAAGGCGGTGGGCCAGCCGGTCAGGCCGCGCTGGACCTGAAAGCCGTTTTCCTCCAGGTAGTCCTCCAGCAGGCCGGAGGCGAAATGCTCCTCCCCATCATACTCGGGATTGTCAAAGATGCGGTCAGACATGTCCAGCAGCCGCTCGGACTGATCGAGGATGAGCTGATACAGTGTTTCCTTCATGATAAAACTCCTTAATTTGATGGATTTCGAGGCGCAAACCAGGCGAAGACCGGTCTGCGCCTCGGGTTAAGAAGCGTGATTGAGTTTCTTACATGGGGCCGTAGTTGATCATCTGCGCAATGACGACCAGCACAGCGCCTACGGCCAGCCATACCAGGAAGATCTTCCACATGAAGCGCATCCAGCGGTCGTAGGGGACATCGGCCGCGCCCAGAATCCCCATCAGGGCGGTGGAGGTGGGCAGGATGTAGTTGCAGAAGCCGTCACCGAAGTTGAAGCTGAGGATACAGGTCTGGCGGGTGACGCCCAGCAGGTCGGACAGAGGGATCATAATGGGCATGACGGCGGCGGCCTGGCCGGAGCCGGAGGTGAGTACCACATTGATCAGGGTGTTGGCGGCCAGCATACCAACGCCCAGCAGGGCGGCGGGCAGGCCGGTGAGGACCACAGCCATGGAGTGAACGATGGTATCGGTGATGACGCCGGCGGAGAGCACGCTGCCGATGGCCCGGGCAAACATGATGATGAAGGCCGCGCTGAGCATCTTCTTGGCGCCGTTCATGAACTCGGCGCAGATCTTGTTGGCGTCAAAGCCGCCCAGAATGCCCACGGCGATGCTGAGTACCAGGAAGATTCCGCTCTGCTCGGCAAAGTCCCAGTCCAGGTTGATGCAGCCGTAGACAATGGCCACCAGGGCAATCACCAGGGCGATGATGCACAGAATCTTGCGGGTGTCCAGGGTGCCGAACTCGTCCAGGTTGGCGTTTTTGAACTGGCTGGTCTTGTCCAGGTCGTACATGGGGCTGAGCTCGGGGTTCTTCTGGATCTTCTTGGCGTAGCGCACCAGCAGAGTGCAGGTGATAACATAGAACACCGCAAAGCAGACCCAGCGGTAGCCGATGCCGGAGTAGTTGGGCAGCTCAGCGATCTTTTGGGCCACCAGCGTGGTGCTGACATTCAGCGTGCCAGTGGAGAAACCAATTGCGCCGCCCAGCAGGATGATGCCCACGCCCACGATGGAGTCAAGTCCCAGGCTCAGGGCCAGCATCACCGTGATGGGTGCGAAGGCGATAAAGGTGTTTACGCCCTGGGTGGTGCAGATCAAGGCGAACACCAGCATCAGGAGCGGAATAAAAACGCTCACCTTGCCGCTGAACCGGCGCACAATGGAGGCAACCAAAGCCTGGAGGGCGCCGGTGGCCGTCAGCATATGGATGGCCGCGCCGCTGAGGAGGATCAGGGTAATCAGGTCAGCGTTAGCAGAGAAAGCGTTGATGATCAGCATGGGAAGCTGAATTGGGCTGACGCGGACATTGTCCACATAGGTAAAGGAGGTTGCGTCCACGATTTTGCGTCCGGAGATGGGGTCCTCAATACGGGCGTATTCGCCGCTGGGAATCACCCAAGTGAGTGCCGTTGCAATGAGGATGATGACAACCAGGATGACAAAGGTATGGGGCATGGTAAAGCCTTTCTTCTTTGCCTGCGGGGAGGTTCCAGATGACATAAATTCCAACTCCTTTTACAAATTGTTTACACACACCGTCTTTCCGACGATCTTGACAAGTATCAGTATAAAAAGCTTTGGGCAAAAAAGCAATTCACTTTTTTTTATTAGGTGGTTAAAGAAAATTGACATCCCTTACAAAGACGGACTTTTCTTCTAGGAATATCTGTGATATACTATAAAATCAAAGAACAGTTCCAAGGCGTCAGGCAAACGGAGATTCCGAGCTGGAGGTATGACATGAATCTGAAAGAACAGACCTATATCTGCACCCTGGCCCGCTGCGGGACGATTACAAAGGCCGCCGAGGAGCTGTTTATCACAGCCCCTGCCCTGAGCATGTTTTTGAGCAATCTGGAGAAAAATCTGGGCGTGCGCCTGTTCAGCCGGACGGGCAAGACGCTGGAGCCCACGCCCATCGGCTGGGAGTATATCCAGCACGCCAGCCAGATGCTCCTGCTGAAGGAGGACTTTGACCGGAAGCTGAGGAAGGAAGACGACATGCAGAAGCGGACGGTCCGCATCGCGGTGCAGGAGCGGCGGGCCATCTCTGCCGTGCCCTGGCTGCATTCCAGGCTGACCAAGGCGCTGCCCGATGTAAACGTGCTCTTTCAGGACGGGAATTACAAGGAGCTGATGAAAATATGGGAGCAGCGGCAGTCGGACTACCTGTTTTACACCCTGGAGGACGCCATTCCCGGAACGGATCACGTGGTGCTGCAGCAGGAACCGGTGCTGGCGGCGGCGCCGGAGGGCCATCCCTTTGAGCAGCTGGCGCGGCACGATCCGGAGCTGGCCTATCCCTGGATCGAACCGGCGCTGCTGGGCGGCCAGGAGATGATCCTGCCTCCCAGGACCCAGAGCCTGCGGCTGACGATCGACCGGCTGCTGGAGGAGGCCGGCCTGCGGCCCGCCCGGATCACCGAGATCAGAAGCTTTGACACCATCATCGAAATGGTGGCCGAGGGGATGGGCATCGGGTTCAACCGGTTGGGGTATATCAAGGGGATGCGCCGGCAGAAGGGAGTCTGCTACTATTTTTTGGGCCATCCTCCTGCCTGTTCTCCACTGGTGCTGCTGTACTCCAAGGAGAGGAAAAACGCCTTCTATCATGACGCGGTGGTAGAGGTGTTCCAGGCGTATGTAAAACAATGCTGAATTGCGGCTTCAAATAATTTGAATTGCTTTTTTCTCCCTGCCGGATATAATAAAATCAGAAATTTGCTGGCAGAGCAGCCAGGCAGTGGAAAAGGAGGAGTTTGTTTGGCACCGATTCTGGATCTTGTCGGCGTGCAGATGGATCTGGGCGCGTCAAAGCGGGGGGTCAGCATGGGGCCGATGGCGATCCGCTACGGCGGCCTGTGCGAGGGCCTGCGGCAGATGGGCTTTACCGTGAATGACCTGGGCGATATCGTCCCGCCGGTGACCGGCGCGACCGCCAAAAACATGCAGAACTACGAGCAGGTGATCGACGTCAACCGGCAGCTGTTTCAGCTGGTTTCCCGCACGCTGGAGCAGGGGCATTTTCCCATCGTGCTGGGCGGCGACCACAGTATTGCGGCGGGCAGCATCTCCGCGGCGGTGCGGCACGACCCCGGCATGGGGGTCATCTGGATCGACGCCCATGGCGACTGGAACAACGAGGACAGCACCCCCAGCGGCAATATGCACGGCATGCCCTTTTCCGCGGTGTGCGGGTATGGCCCCAGCTGCATGGTGGACTATGGGACGGAGCCGGTTTTTGTGGACGTCAAACGGTGCGTGCAGATCGGCGGCCGGGATATCGACACCATTGAGCGCCAGCGGATGAAGGCGGCGGGGGTCACGGTTTTCCCCATCAACGCCATTGACAAGCTGGGCATGGAGCAGGTGATCGCGCAGGCAATCGAGATCGCGGGTGCGGGCGGCTCCGGCATCCACCTCAGCTTTGACATCGACGCCATCGACCCCCAGGCGGCCCCCGGGACCGGGACGGTGGTCCACAGCGGGCTGACCGTCCGGGAGGCGTTTTTGGCGGTGGAGACGCTGGCCGAAGCCGGAAAGCTGTGCTCCATGGATATGGTGGAGGTCAATCCCATCCTGGACGAGCGGAATAAAACCGGCATCCTGGCCTCTGAGCTGATCCAGTCCGCGCTGGGGAAGACGGTATACTGAGCCGCTCTTGACAGCGGCCCTCGGGCCGCGTTCAAAAAGGAATGACAGGCGCTCACCCCTGGTTCGGGGGTGAGCGCCTGCTGATGTTTGGATGGGTGCGTCGGGCTGGATCAGCCCTTGACCGCCAACAGGGGGGCGCCGGCCTTGATTTTGCCCTCCGCCTGGGGGGTGACGCTCTGGTAGTCGTCGGTGTTGCAGACGATCATGGGGGTGGTCAGCAGATAGCCCGCCGCCTTGATGGCCTCCATGTCGAAGGAGATGAGCAGATCGCCCTTTTTCACCTTCTGGTCCACGGCCACGTGGGCCTCAAAGTGCTTGCCGCCCAGTTCTACGGTGTTGATGCCGATGTGGAGCAGCAGCTCTACACCCTCGTCGGTGATCAGACCGATGGCGTGGTGGGTGTCGAACAGGTTATCCACCACCCCATCGGCGGGGGCGTACAGCTTGCCCTGGTCGGGCTCAATGGCCACGCCCTCGCCCAGCACTCAGGTGGAGAAGGCCTCGTCCTGGACCTCGGCCATGGGGATTACGGTGCCGGTCATGTGGGCGGCCATCAGGGCGTCCTGCTTCTGCTTGGCAGCGGCCTTGGCGGGAGCGGCCGCAGGGGCGGGGGCGGACAGGGCATCCAGACGATCGGACTCGGGGGAGTCGATGAAGTCCACCAGATTGGACTTGATCACCGCCACCTGGGGGCCGTACACCACCTGAACGCCGTTGCCCTTGTGGATGACGCCAGAGGCTCCGGACTGCTTCAGCATGGCATCGTTCACCTTGTCCGCGTCGATGACGGTGACGCGCAGGCGGGTGGCGCAGCAGTCCACGTCGGACAGGTTGGCCTTGCCGCCCAGGCCCTTGAGGATCAGAGCGGAGACAGCATCGGACACGCCCCCCGCCGGGGAGGAGCCGTCGGGGCCCACGCCGGTCTTGGCCTTGAAGTCGGAGCGGGTGAAGAGTTTGGTCTCCTCGCCCTCGTCCTCCCGGCCGGGGGTCTTCAGATCCATTTTGGTGATCATGAAGTAGAAGGTGAAGTAGTACAGCACGAAGTACACCACGCCCACAATGGGCACCCAGATCCAGTTGGTCTTGGCGTTGCCCTGGAGGATGCCGAACAGGGTCAGGTCGATGATGCCGCCGGAGAAGGTCATGCCAACGCCCACGTTAAAGATGTGCATCAGCATGTAGGACAGGCCGGCATACACGCAGTGGACGGCGTACATCAGGGGGGCTACAAACAGGAAGGTGAACTCCAGAGGCTCGGTGATGCCGGTGAGCATGGCGGTGAGGGCGGCGGAGATGAGCAGGCCGCCGGCCACCTTCCGCTTTTCCGGCTTGGCGGTCTTGTACATGGCCAGGGCCGCGCCGGGCAGGCCCAGAATCATGAAGGGGAACTTGCCCGCCATAAACCGGGTGGCGGAGACGGAGAAGACTTCCGTAGACTTGGAGGCCAGCTCCGCGAAGAAGATATTCTGTGCGCCCTGGATGGTAACGCCGTCCACAATGGCGGTGCCGCCCACGGCGGTCTGCCAGAAGGGCATGTAGAACACGTGGTGCAGGCCGAAGGGAATCAGGGCCCGCTCCAGGATGCCGTAGATCCAAGTGCCGGCGTAGCCGGACCGGATGACCAGGTTGCCCAGGGCGGCGATGCCGTTCTGGACGATGGGCCAGAGGTAGAACATGGCGATACCCACCACCAGATAGACCGCTGTGGAGACGATGGGCACGAACCGGGTGCCGCCGAAGAAGGAGAGTACCTGGGGCAGCTGGATCTTGTAAAAGCGGTTGTGGAGGGCCGCCACGCCCAGGCCCACGATGATGCCGCCGAACACGCCCATCTGCAGGGTGGTGATGCCCAGGGTGGAGGTGGTGGAGTTGGCCGCCATGGCCTCCACGCCGCCCCGGGCGGTGATCATGGCGGAGATGGCGGTGTTCATCACCAG
>Ga0073906_1004372_pt1 | contig 14289 bp, 11 predicted proteins | sample Inofromicrocosms_FD_65485 | JGI IMG/M metagenome (GOLD analysis project Ga0073906, IMG submission 65485) | Mouse cecum microbial communities from Vienna, Austria - Inoculum for glucosamine and mucus D2O microcosms | ecosystem: Host-associated > Mammals > Digestive system > Large intestine >... | reverse complement strand
ACAGAGGACTTCAGAAATGGTACACGCCACAGGCATAAACGTGATAGGGATGACCAAAAATGCTTTTGGTCATCCCTATGGCTTTATAGAACAATGTCGATTTACGTGTCTCGCAATCCCTGCGATTATAGAATTGGTAAAATTAGTCTGTTTTTATTGAAGAGCTCCTATTATATCATCAAGCTGCCTGGCAGTGGACGGGCTGTAGTTCATCATATTGTTCACAACCTCGTCTTTGCTCATGTCAGCAATAATTTTGCTGTCATCCGTCTCGGAAAAGAAGCAATAACGTCCGTTTTCCATTCCTACCCCAACTATAAAATAGGCAAGTGCCTGTCCTTTAAATGTAGTTTTCATAAGATCTGAGTTATAACAATAAAATTCTATTCTATTAAAAACTTTTTTCATTTTTATTCAATCATTTGATTATAGCACATAAAACACTAATAATCAAACAAATAAAGCCACATAAAACTCTATTTTTATGTAACCGAATTGGACATAATCAAACAGCGCGCCAAACTTTTTAATAAGAGCAAAAAATTTAAAACGGCAGTAATTTTGTATCTTTGCGCTGCGTTTATATCATTGTCCATACAGTATGAAATTCAAGATAGAATCGGATTACAAGCCATCCGGAGACCAGCCTGGAGCAATAAAAGGAATATGCGAAGCTCTCAACAGCGGAGTCGACGCCGTGACGCTGCTCGGAGTCACAGGGTCAGGAAAGACATTCACCATGGCAAACGTCATAGAGAAACTTCAGCGTCCAGCACTGATTTTAAGCCACAACAAGACCCTTGCAGCCCAGCTTTACGGGGAGTTCAAATCTTTTTTCCCGAACAATGCCGTTGAATATTTCGTATCATACTACGACTATTACCAGCCTGAAGCATACATACCCACGACGGACACATATATAGAAAAAGACCTGAGCATCAACGATGAAATCGAAAAGCTGAGATTGAGCGCAGCCTCTTCCCTGCTTTCCGGAAGGCGCGATGTTGTCGTCATCTCAAGCGTCTCCTGCCTGTACGGCATCGGAAACCCTGAGGATTTCCACGCCCAGACGGTCAAGGTCCGCAAAGGAGAAGAAAGAAGTATGACAAGACTGCTTTACCAGCTGGTGGACGCTTTGTATTCACGCACCGAAGCCGACTTCAAGCGCGGCACGTTCCGCGTCAGAGGAGACACCGTAGACGTCTGCCTCGGCAACGGGGACAATGCCGTAAGGATTGAATTCTTCGGGGATGAAGTGGACAACATTTCGTTGATAGACCCGCTCACAGGAGCTTTTATAGACAACCTCGACGACATAGCGATATATCCTGCAAACAACTTCGTCACGACCAAAGAACGAAGCATAAAGGCCATAAGCAATATCCAGGACGACCTTTACAGGCAATGCGAATATTTCAGCGAAATAGGCAAGCCACTGGAAGCCAAGAGACTGAAGCAGAGGGTTGAATATGACCTTGAAATGATTAAGGAAATGGGATACTGCCCTGGAATAGAAAACTATTCACGGTACTTTGACGGACGTTCAGAGGGTATGCGCCCGTTCTGTCTGATAGACTATTTCCCTAAGGATTTCATCACGTTCATAGATGAAAGCCACGTGACACTGCCTCAGATAAGAGCAATGTACGGAGGAGACCATTCAAGGAAATCAGTCCTTATAGAATACGGGTTCCGCCTTCCTGCTGCAGCCGACAACAGACCTCTGAAATTCGATGAGTTCGAAGCAGTCGCAGGGCAGAAGGTATTTGTCAGCGCAACCCCTGCGGAATACGAACTTGAAAAATCGGAAGGGCTTGTCGTGGAACAGGTTGTAAGACCGACAGGACTGCTTGACCCTCCTATAGAGGTACGTCCTACTAAAAACCAGGTCGACGACCTGCTTGAGGAGATAAGGATCCGTGCAGAAAAAGATGAACGCGTACTTGTCACCACCCTTACCAAAAGGATGGCGGAAGAACTGGAAAAATATTTCACACGGATGGGAGTACGGTGCAGGTATATACATTCCGACGTCGACACCCTTGAGCGTGTAGAGATTATAGAAGACTTCAAAAACGGCCTTTTCGATGTCCTTATAGGTGTCAACCTGCTCAGGGAGGGACTTGATATCCCTACCGTCTCCCTTGTGGCCATCCTCGACGCCGACAAGGAAGGCTTCCTGCGCTCAGGACGCGCACTTACACAGACGGCCGGCCGCGCGGCGCGAAATGTCAACGGACTTGTAATAATGTACGCTGACAGCATCACCAAATCAATGCAGGAGACAATCTACGAGACGGACAGAAGGCGGACAAAGCAGATGGAGTACAACAAGAAGCACAATATAACCCCTACCCAGGTATCCATCAAGAAAAACGCCCTTGCCGGACCTCAGGAGGACGGGAAAATACATAATCCGCGTCTTGCCAACACCGTATCAGGAAAAGTCAGCGCAGCGAACTCGTATGATGATCCGCATTATATACCGGATCCGAGCGAACTCGGCCACGGGAGCGTTTCCGTAGGCCTGGGCCATGATTCCAAAAGGGAAAGCAACTCGGCATATATAGACGGTTATGTTCAGGCTGACCTCGCAGCTGTACTCCAGGACCCTGTAATACGCTCAATGTCACGTCCACAGATCGAAAAAGCCGTAGAACAGGCAAAGAAAAATATGCAGAAGGCCGCAGCTGACCTGGACTTCCTCGCAGCCGCCAGATACCGCGACGAGATGTGGGCTCTGCAGCAATATCTCAAAGTCTGGAAATAAAAAAGAGGCATTCACAGCCTCTTTTTTTTATTTCCCAAACGGGTTTTACCTTGTGGACTTAAGGGCGTCTTCCAGTGAAATGCCGAGAGCCTTGGCCATACCCTTACCGTATTCAGGATCCGCCTTATAGCAATTCCGCACGTGACGCTGCATAATGAAAAGTTCCACTTCACCATTCATGTGACGGGCTGTATTCTCACAGAGCACTTTCTGCTGCTCAGGAGTCATAAGCCGGAACAGGTCACCAGGCTGACTGTAATAGTCATCATCATACTCACGCTCATTGTAGCTGTAGGCGTCTCCACGCAATTTAAGTGCAGGCTCCTTGAGTTCAGGACGTTCTTTCCAGTCGCCATAGCTGTTCGGCTCGTATGAAATCTTTGAACCGTCATTGTCCCCCATCTGCATCAGACCGTCACGATGAAAAGAATGGAACGGACAGCGCGGACGGTTGACAGGTATCTGGTCGTGGTTTACACCAAGCCTGTAGTTCTGGGCATCCCTGTATGAGAAAAGACGTCCCTGAAGCATCTTGTCCGGCGAGAAGCCTATACCGTCAATGATATTGGCGGGACTGAACGCCGACTGTTCAACTTCATTGAAGAAGCTCGCCACATTTTTGTTGAGTTCAAGGACACCGACCTCAATCAGAGGGAAATCACCGTGAGGCCATACTTTCGTAAGGTCAAAAGGATTGATACGATAATTTTCAGCCTCCTTTTCAGTCATCACCTGTATTTTCATTGTCCAGCGCGGATAATCACCTTTCTCAATCGAATAGAAAAGGTCGCGCTGATGTGAATCCCTGTCTTTTCCGATCAGAGCCGCAGCCTCATCATCAGTCAGGTTCCTGATTCCCTGCTGGGTTATGAAATGGAATTTCACCCAAGTCCTGACATTGTCTTTGTTGATGAAGCTGAACGTATGGCTTCCAAAACCGTGCATGTGGCGGTATGAATAAGGTATTCCCCTGTCACTCATACCTATAGTAATCTGATGAAGGGCTTCCGGCAGAAGAGTCCAGAAATCCCAGTTGCTGTTGCGGTTTTTGAGGTTTGTTCGCGGATCCCGGTGCAGAACGTGGTTGAGATCAGGGAATTTGAGCGGGTCCCTTATAAAGAATACCGGAGTATTGTTTCCGACAAGATCCCAGTTTCCCGTTTCCGTATAGAACTTGATGGCAAATCCACGCACGTCACGCTCAGCATCAGCTTCCGCCTTTTCTCCTGCAGCCAGTGAAAAACGGACAAAACAATCTGTCTTCTTGCCTACCTCGGAAAATATTGATGCGCGTGTGTACTTGGTAATATCATTGGTCACCGTAAAAGTTCCATACGCTCCCGATCCTTTCGCATGCATTCTTCTTTCAGGAATCACTTCCCTGTCAAAATGCCCCATCTTCTCAAGAAACCAGGCATCCTGTATAAGCATAGGCCCTCTCGGGCCGGCAGTCTGAACATTCTGATTCTCTGTAACGGGACGTCCTGAAGACGTCGTGATATCTTTCTTTGTTTTCATAACTATAGCATTTTATTGGTTACTCCACATTACAAGGCAATGATGATGCCACAAAAGTCCAACGATGTTTGGCATTATTTTCTTATATTTACACTTTGGTATATGTACGCCTTGTATTTTGAGGCAGTAAGGTATTACGGGCAGGCAGACAACCCGCCCCCAAAAACGAACTATATGGACCGCATTGAAGAGTTATTCCCCAACTACGACGCCAGCGGCAGAGACATAATCCGCAAAGCGTATGAAATTGCAGAAAAAGCCCTCACAGACCAGCAGAGAAGCAATGGAAAACCGTTTCTTGAGCATCCTGTAGGTGTCGCGAAGATTGCTTCCGAAGAAATAGGACTCCCTGCCGAATGTATTGCAGCCGTCTTTCTTCACGAGGCCATGCGCTTCAACGGAGAGATTCCTGCAAAGCTCGATTTCGGAAAGGATATCCTTACTATGGTGGACGGACTGAACAATATTTCATCCATCAAACCCAAGGACACCAGGCTTGAAGCGGAGAACTACAAGAAGCTGATCGTTTCCTACTCAAAGGATCCGCGCGTTATCGTGCTGAAGCTTGCAGACCGGCTTGAAGTGATGCGGTCGCTTTATATGTTCCCGAAACTCTCCAAAGAAAGGAAAATCCTGGAGACTCTGATGCTGTATATTCCTCTCGCCCACCAGCTCGGACTATACAATATGAAGAGTGAGATGGAGGACATATATTTCAAATATGCGGAACCGGAGCAGTACAGAGCCATTACCAACAAGCTGAAAAGTACGGAAAGGGACAGGCAGAAACTGATGACACAATTCATCGAGCCTCTCAAACAACAGCTCTCAGATGCAGGAATAGTCTACAAGCTGAAAATAAGGACAAAGACCGCATACTCCATCTGGAAAAAGATGCAGAAGCAGAAAGTCCCGTTTGAAGGCGTCTACGATGTCTTCGCCATACGTTTCATCATAGACTGCGAACCGGACAGGAAAACAGAGCACAAAATGTGCTGGGACGTGTTTTCATACGTGACAAAAGAATATGACTCAGACACCAACCGCCTGAGGGACTGGCTGTCCAATCCGAAGCCAAACGGCTATGAATCCCTGCATATAACCGTAAAGAACAGGGAAGGCAGCTATCTTGAAGTCCAGATAAGGACAAAAAGGATGGACGAGATGGCCGAGAGCGGACTGGCATCGCACTGGTCCTACAAAGGCATCAAACAGGAAAAGTCACTCGACAGCTGGCTCACGTCCGTAAGATATACCCTGGAGCATCCTGGAAAAGCGATGAGCGAATACTATGGAGACGAGCTCCCGGCTCCGCCTTCAAAGGAAATTTTCGTATTCACCCCTTCCGGAGAACTCAGGAAGCTGACTGCAGGAGCGACCGTCCTCGACTTTGCTTTTGACATACACTCAAATCTCGGGATCAAATGTACCGGAGGACTTGTCAACGGAAAAGCGGTATCGATAAAAGAGAAGCTCAAGACCGGAGATATCGTCGAGATAATGAGCGGCAAGAACCAGAAACCTTCACCGGACTGGCTCACCTTCGCCGTAACCAACAAGGCAAGGACCAAAATACGCCAGAAACTTTCCGAAGCCGAGTTCCAAAAAGCCGCTGACGGCAAAGAACTTCTCAGCAGACGTCTGAAAAACTGGAAACTTGACATCAGCGATGACATTCTTGCCCAGTTTATGAAGAAGAAGTCATACAAGACGCTGAATGCCTTCTATGCCGCCATCGGAGATGAAAGCCTGGACATAACTGAGATAAAGAATTTCATTACCGAACAGCAGTCCGAAGCCAGACCGCAGGAGGAGCAGCCCCAGGAAACCGCCGGCAGGACCGTCCAGTATGTTTCCAAAGTAAAGTCCTCTGACGACATATTGGTAATCGACTCCAGGAACGTAAGGAACCTTGACTACAAAATGGCCAAATGCTGCAATCCGGTGTATGGAGACGACGTGTTCGGATTCGTATCAATAAAGGACGGCATCAAGATACACAGGATGTCCTGCCCCAACGCCGCAAGGCTGATGGATATGTATCCATACAGAATCCAGAAAGTCAAATGGAGCGAAAGCCCTACGACAAACAGCTTCCAGACTACTCTCAGGGTGGTAACCGCACACGAGCCTTCTGCCATAAACAATATAATGGACATAGTCAATGCATTCAAGGCGTCGATCCGTTCATTCAACGTATCCGAAAATGAGCGTGCCGGGACATACGACATAAATATGAGGATATCGGTGCCGAGCAGCACAGAACTGGACAAGGTCATATCACAGATAAAGACAATGAAATATACACTTAAAATCAACAGATTATAATTCAGACATACTATGAAAATACCTGAAGACTTCAATATAGAAGAAAGGGCACAGCAGGCCAGACAGAATTTTCTTGACGGGTACAACTGCTGTCAGGCTGTACTTATGACATTCGCCGACGTACTTGAAATTGACAAGGATGCAGCAATAACGATAGCATCCGGATTCGGAGGCGGTATGGCAAGAATGAGGGAGGTCTGCGGAACAGTCAGTGCACTATGTATGGCAGCGGGATATATATCACCTGCCTCCGATCCCTCCATAAAAGAAGAAAGGACAAAAAACTATGCCCTTGTACAGGAACTTGCGGGCAAATTCCAGGAAGAAAACGGAAGTATCGTATGCAAAGAGCTTTTAGGACTGGTCAAATCCCCTGTGCAGGAATCTCCGGAACCGTCTGACCGCACAGCGGAATATTACAGGAAACGTCCTTGCACGGAACTTGTGGCCTGCTCGGCAAGAATACTTGCCACAAAACTGCAGCAAGGCTCTTAATTATTGCCTGCTTCTTTCTGGCGTCTTGTCAATTCACGCTGGAATGCACGCGCATTCTTCAGGTGCTCACCGTATGTCGCGGCAAAGCGGTGGGTACCGTTGAATTCAGGACTTGCACAGAAATATATATAATCGTGCTCTGCCGGATCAAGCACGGCATCAATACAGGCCTTGGGAGGCACATTTATAGGAGCCGGAGGAAGCCCGGCGTATTTATAGGTATTATACGGTGAATCCACCTGAAGATGCTTTTTCAGCACCCTGTTGATAGAATAGTCAAAACAGAAGACGACAGTAGGATCCGCCTGAAGCCTGATGCCTTTGCGCAGACGGTTCAGATAGACGCCTGCGATTATCGGATATTCAAAATCCTTTCGGGTCTCCCCGCTTACTATGGAAGCAAGGATAGAGACTTCCATAGGATCAAGTCCTTGACGTTCCGCCTTTTCAAGCCTTTCTTCAGTCCAGAATGCATCATATTCCTTTCTGAAACGATCAAAAATCTGCTCCGCCGGATCAGTCCAGTACATCTGGTAGGTATCAGGAAGAAAGAGGGCGAAAACGTTTTCCGGATCAAATCCGTATCCGGCAAGGAATTCATCATTTCTAAGAAGGGAATCCACCAGCACGGAATCAACCATCATCTGGCGTCCTATCGTCTGGGCCAGGCGGCCTTTTGTACGGATGGTTCCAGACAAAGTCAGATTCTGGGGAGTCTGCCAGCCATTGCACATCATCCTCACGGCATATATGCTTGTGGCATCCGTATCTATGACATATTTTCCAGGCTTTATCCTTTCCTGCAGATTCTCCTTATCGGAGCATCTTTCAAGACTGCCTCTGCGGAACACCCCGGCTCCGGCGACAATAGAATCAATCGCCTCCGATGCCGTCATCCCCGGATATACATACAAGACATATTTCTCCCTGAAATTGGGCCTTATGTTATCCGTCCAATATCTTAGCCCCACAAAAGATGCCGCACCGGCAATCACCAGCAATACAGCCGCGACAATGATTTTTCCTTTTTTCATAACTCCTCTTTTTCTTATTTTCTCAGGAGGATCGTGTCCTCCGGCCTCGGAACGTAAGACTCGCTCAACCCGTTGATTTCAAGAATCTTTTTAAGCTTGACACCGAACCTCTGCGAGATTTCCCACAATGTCTCATTCCCGTCAGCTATATATTTGTCCACATATTTTGCGGCCCTGTTCTTCTTTGCCTGAAGATAGACGATGCTTCCAGGAGGCAACGGCTTGTCCTTGTCCACATCATTGAATCTCAGAATCTCCCCGAGGAAAAGGTCATAGTGGCGGGCAATACTTCCGTATGTCTCCCCTTCAACAGAATAGACAAAAGGAACTTTGTTCTGGGAAAACAGCTGCCTTGACAGCGAAAATTTGAATTCCTCGAATCTGCCTTTCTCGACAGGTACCGGCTGCTCAAGAACGTTGGGTGATTCCGGTATCCGGTTCTTTCCTTTCTTGACTTTTCCGTTCCTGTCCTTACGGGACTGACCCTGATGTTTCCCGTCCTGTCCTCCATACGCTCCCGAGTCCTCAGAAGCCGTATCAAAACGAGACAGGTCATATCTTTCAATAAGGCTTATGAGTTTCTGCGGATATTTCGGATCGGTAGCATATCCAGCCTTTTTCAGTCCGTATGCCCATCCCTTGTAGTCCGATGTCTCCAGATCGAACAGGAATTTATACCTGTCCCTATATCTAAGAAAATCTGAATGGTCCTTGAAAGAGGCCTCCGGATGAGCGTATTTCCTGAAGCACTCACCTTTTGCATCATCATCAAAAAACATTCTCGGTCCTTTCCAGTCGTGGCATTTGATCCCGAAATGGTTGTTGCCCTTCACAGCCAGGTCCGAACGTCCGCTTCTTGACTCGAGCAGTCCCTGTGCAAGAGTTATACTTGCAGGAACACCGCTCCGGTACATTTCAGATATGGCAACTGAAGAATATTTCTCTATATAAGCCAGACTCGGATCACGCTCCGGAGCCGCATATGAAACGCACACCAGAGCCATTACAGCCAGACAAATGGAATATATGACTTTCATTCTAAAAAATTTTGGACAAAGATAATACTACCTGCCCGTCCTGACAAGAGGGATTTCCAGAACATCCCCTTCTTTTGCAAGGACAGCATTGTCAAACACCTTACGTATCTCATCAAGAAACGGAGCCACATTCGAAAAACGTGATGAATAATGGCCGACTACCAGTTTGGCTGCACCTGCCTCACGGGCACATTCCGCGGCCTGTACTGTGGTCGAATGGAATGTCGCCGCAGCCATATCACTCATCGACACCGGGAATGTTGATTCGTGATAGAGCAGATCAACCCCTTTGACCCACTGTGCAAGCTCAGGAAAAGGAGCGGTATCGCTGCAATATGCGTATGAACGCGGAACATAAGGCAGATAAGCTGCCTCACTGTTCGATATGACACAGGTATTCCTTACAACATCCTCCCCTCTTTTCAAAGTGCCGATTTCAGCCAAAGACAGGCCATATCGTTCTATCGCATCCTTGTGCACATTGAACATAGGGGGCTTTTCCCTTATGATATATCCGAATGTCTCAATCCTGTGGTTCAACGGGAACGCCAGTATCTCAATACTTTTCGTCTCATATATCACTTCCGGGGACTTCATGGAGAGGGGCTGGAAATCAATCTCGAACTTCATCCCGTCACCGAAATATGAAATATAGAATTTCAATATCGGAGCGAATGATCTCGGGGCAAAAATACGGAGCTTTGCCGTCCGCCCCAGCATCCCCATAGTAGAAAGAAGTCCGAACATCCCGAACAGATGGTCTCCGTGTATATGTGAAATGCAGATCGCCTCTATCTTGAGATAGGATATCCCCATACGTCTCATCTGTATCTGGACCCCTTCCCCGCAGTCAATCAAAAACAAGCGCCCACGTACATCAAGTACATGAGCGCTGGGATATCTGTTTGTAGTGGGCAGGGCCGAAGCCGTGCCCAATATATTCAGAGTGAAGTTCATCAATTACTCACCTCTCTCAAGTTTGCTCTTGAGGGCTGCGAGAGCGTCGATATCTCCAAGGGTAGTCTTCTCGATATTTGAATTGATCTTCTTGACTGCCTTCTTGGTGTTGTCAGACTCTGAAGCCGCCTTTTCTGAAGACCTTGACTCCTCTGCAGCGTATGTCTTCACGTGTGAAACAACGATCTTCTTGGTGCTTCTTCTGAGCTCAACGACTTTGAAAGAAAGTGTCTCGCCCACAGCTGGAACTGTACCGTCCTCTTTTACAAGATCTTTGGCGAAGCATACAGCCTCGATGTCACCAGGAAGTGTAATAGTTGCATTCTTGTCAGCAACAGCAGCAACTGTTCCTTCAACAACTGTTCCTACAGCAAAGTTGTTCTCGATCTCATCCCAAGGATTAGGGAGAAGCTGTTTGTGGCCAAGGCTGAGCTTGTGGTTCTCCTCATCAAAATCAAGGATAACAACATCGATTGTGTCGCCAGCCTGAACGAACTCTGAAGGATGTTTGATCTTGGTCCAAGAAATGTCGCTGATATGCACAAGTCCTTCAATGCCTTCCTCAAGCTCTGCAAACACTCCGAAGTTTGTAACGTTGCGTACAACTGCTGAATGTTTTGAACCTACAGGATATTTCTCACGGATGTTCTCCCAAGGGTTTGCAACGAGCTGTTTGAGACCGAGGGACATCTTCTTCTCATCCCTGTCAAGTGTAAGGATCTGAGCCTCTACCTCGTCACCTACCTTAAGGAAGTCCTGAGCGATGCGGAGTCTTGGAGACCATGACATCTCTGAAACATGGATAAGTCCCTCTACACCAGGCTCAATCTCAACGAATGCACCATAGTCAGCGATAAGAACGACTTTACCCTTAACCTTGTCACCAACTTTGAGGTTAGCGTCAAGAGCCTCCCAAGGATGTACTGTAAGCTGTTTGAGACCGAGGGCGATTCTCTTCTTGGACTCATCGAAGTCAAGGATAACCACACGGATCTTCTCGTCAAGCTTAACAACCTCCTCAGGGTGGTTGATTCTGCCCCATGAGAGGTCAGTGATATGGATAAGTCCGTCAACTCCACCGAGGTCAACGAATACACCATAGCTTGTAATGTTCTTGACAGTTCCTTCAAGAACCTGGCCTTTTTCAAGTTTGCCGATGATCTCGCTCTTCTGAAGCTCAAGTTCAGCCTCGATAAGAGCCTTATGAGATACAACGACATTTCTGAATTCCTGATTGATCTTCACAATCTTGAAATCCATTGTCGTGTCAACGAACTGATCGTAGTCACGGATAGGTTTGATGTCGATCTGTGAACCTGGGAGGAACGCCTCGATACCGAAGATATCCACGATCATACCACCCTTGGTTCGTGTCTTGACATAACCTTTGACAATCTCGTTTGCATTGAATGCATCGTTGACCATATCCCAAGAACGGAGTGCACGAGCTTTCTTGTGAGAAAGGACAAGCTGACCTTTTCTGTCTTCAGCTGTCTCTACATACACTTCAACCTTGTCGCCTACTTTGAGGTCCGGATTGTAGCGGAACTCAGGAGCCATGATGACACCTTCGCTCTTGTAACCGATGTTTACGATCACCTCTCTTTTGCTGATAGCTGTAACGATACCTTCAGTAACGTCATTCTCAACTACCTTTGAGAGAGTCTGATCATACATTTCCTCGATGTGTTTCTTGTCCTCACCGTAGACATCACCGCCTTCAAAAGCATCCCAGTCAAAATTTTCAGGAGCCACTGAAGCGTTCAAGGCAACCTTCTTGGTTTCCTCAACTGCAGGAGTTTCCTCTGCTGCAACTACTTTGTTTTCTTCCATAATCAATAAATAAAACAACTAGCGGGTTAAACATTATACATTGTGCCGTCCTTCGGCAAATAAAAAGCGCGCCTCCGGAACAAAAGCGCGCAAAAATATGTATAATTATCGTTTTTTCAAAGCATTAAAGCATTTTTCTTGATTTGAATATGAATAATATCACAAAGAATGATACAATCATCAGAGAAACAATGATTATCCAGTCCCAGAAAGTATCCGTCATCGGCAGCACGACATTCATTCCGTAGAAACTCGCTATCAATGTAGGAGGCATCAGAAGCAAAGACACAAGAGTAAACATTTTCATGATCTTGTTCTGGTCGAGGTTGATAAGACCGATTACGGTATTCTGCAGATACTCAAGCCTTTCAAAGCTGAAATTGGTATGGTTGATAAGTGACGAGATGTCTTTCAGCATAACATTCAGCTTGGAGGTCAGCTCTGACGGGTATTTGTCGCTTTTCAGAAGGCTGGATATGACCCTCTGCTTGTCCACGATATTCTCCCTCACCAGCATTGTGTTCTCCTGCAGCTGGTTGATGTCCAACAGGAACTCCTCGTTGATGTCCTCACCCAAGCTCACTTTCCTGTTGTACTGCGCAATCTCCTTGGACATAAGCTCGATCATATCCGCATCAAGGTCGATACGCTGCTCCAGGATGCTGACAAAAACGACATTGCCCGTAGAGTAGTTTTTCGGGAAAGCCCCCATCCTGCGCTGCAGGTCCGTAAAGCTCCTGAGCGGGCATTCACGTATTGTCGTAAGCACATTTCCCGTCAAGATGAATGAGACGGTCTCCATAGAGTATTCCTCAGGTCCTGGAATAAGGAAGTTCGTATTGGCAAAAATAGCATCCGCCGTCTCCGAGAAACGTGATGAGCTCTCGATCTCCTCAGCCTGGGCACGGCTCTGGATAGTAGTGCCGAGGAAACTTTCCACAGACCTTTTTTCATCCCCTGTGGGAGAATAAAGGTCTATCCATACGACATTTTCCGTGCTGAGATTCTGAAAGTCCGTCTCCGACCGGGATACCGATATCTGTCCGTCTTCTTTATAATAGATTGAAATCATACCGCTCTCCATCATTAATCCGGCCCAGTCGTCGGAAAGGTTATACAATAGCTGCCACAGCCTGCAAAAGTAACAAATTCCGCCAAAACGGCAAATTTAATCTTTCTACCCCAACAGGATTCTTATGCCTATTCCTATAAGGACTATGCCTCCCGATATGCGGGCTGACTTTCCGAATTTCCTGCCGATGGCACTTCCGGAGATAACTCCGCATACAGCTGCAATTACTGTAACGGCAAAGACAACGGTCAATATAAGATACATATTGGCCAATGCGATTTCAGTCATAGCCAACGACACGCCCACAGCGGAAGCATCGACGCTCGTTGCAACGGAGGCTACCAGAAGTGATTTCATCCCTGCTATGTCAACTTTGTTGTCCTCGTTTTTCCTGAGCGCATTCACTATCATGGTCAATCCCACGTAAAGAAGCAGAAGAAAGCCTATGACAGGAGCAAACTCATCAATATGCGCTACGACAGAATGCCCGAGAACCCATCCGATAAAAAGAAAAGCCGTCTGCATAAGTCCGAATACGACCGCTGCATATCCGATCTTGAGCGCAGCAATCTTTCCTTGTGTGACACTGCTTCCTATGGACACCACCAACGTGTCGACACTGAGCGAAACCGCCAAAAGAAGAATCTCAATAAATGTCATTTCAATAAAGTTTGTTTTAAGTCCAATCAACGTCAATCCGACGGATCATAAAATGTTGTATCAATTATGGGCGGAACTCCTGTCTGTTCACAATTGACCGCCCGAGAGTAAGCTCGTCCGCATATTCAAGGTCATCACCGAATCCGAGTCCGCGTGCCAGAGAGGAGACCCTGACCCCGGTCCCTGATATCTGACGATATATATAGAAGGCCGTAGTCTCGCCTTCAACATCTCCATTAAGGGCAAAAATGACCTCTGCATCATTCCCTTCCTCCACAAGTTTCTTCACCCTCTGTACCAGGTCGCGTATATTGAGATCCGACGGTGAGACTCCGTTTATCGGAGAAATTATCCCGCCAAGAACGTGATATACTCCTCTGTACTGGCCTGTATTTTCAATGCTCATCACATCCCTTACGCTTTCCACCACACATATCGTATTGTGGTCACGTGAACGGTCGGCACATATAGAACACAGATGTTCATCGGCAATCATCCTGCACTCACGACAATATTTCACCTCATCCCTGAGGGCATTTATCGACGCCGTGAAATGATGGACATTCTCCTGAGGCTGCTTCAGAA
>Ga0073906_1004370_pt1 | contig 14297 bp, 13 predicted proteins | sample Inofromicrocosms_FD_65485 | JGI IMG/M metagenome (GOLD analysis project Ga0073906, IMG submission 65485) | Mouse cecum microbial communities from Vienna, Austria - Inoculum for glucosamine and mucus D2O microcosms | ecosystem: Host-associated > Mammals > Digestive system > Large intestine >... | reverse complement strand
CGGAGGAAATACCGCCCCACGCGCACAAGTTCTGGGCCTTGCAGTGGAACCAGGAAATCGGGAACACCACGCTCCTAGAGGGACACGACGTGTCCGGCGAGAACAAAGCCGAGACGGATGTTTCCTGTGGCCTGCCAGGCGGCGGGACGAAGGCACATGGCAACCTGCAGCCGTACATTACCTGCTACATGTGGAAGCGGACGGCATAAAGACAAAGAGTTTCGCTTGCGAAACTCTCGCGCCAAGCGCGGTCGCCTTAGCGACATGTTTCTTTTCGTGCTTGTGCGCATCCCTGGCCGAACTGTAACAATAAAATACTACAACTTTTATGAAAATATGAGGTGATATCATGAATTTCAAGACAATACAAAACTTATCCATCGACTTTAATCAGAAGGGTTACAAGACCATAAACGCGAAGCAGTACGACAAGGAAACGAGATATGTCGTGGTGCACTGCACGGATAACGGGACATTCGTCCCGTTGGATGACACGGTTTACGCGAACGCGCGCACGATGACGGCGGACGGCCGGGCACTGCTCGACCCCGCCACGATCCAGGACGACGGAACCATTTTATTGGAACTGGATGACACGCTGCTGGCCGCGCCGGGAAGGGCGGCCACCCAGATCGACATCTACCAGAGCGGTACCGAGAAACGGCTTACCACGATGAGCTTTTTCATCAATATCGAGCCGTCCGTCTATGGCGATAACGCAATCATAGCAAGCGACGAATTCAACGCCCTGACCGAGCTCATCAAGAAGGTCACGAAAGATTATGAATATGTCATCGAGGAGTCGAAAAAACATGCGGACAACGCGAAAGCGTCAGAGGATAACGCGGCCGGCTTCGCGGCAAATGCGGCCAGTTCGGCGACGGACGCAAAACTCTCCGCAGATAACGCGAACGTGTCAGAAACAAACGCGGCAAACAGCGCGAACGATGCCACGAACTTTGCGGATGCCGCGGCCGACAAGGCAGACGAGGCATCCGCCCACGCGGACATGAGCAGAAGCTACGCGGTTGGCACAAACAATGCGGTGCGGGAAGGGGACGCGGCCGACAACGCCAAGAAATATTACGAGCAGGCCAAAGATATCGCAGAATCCTTCGCCGGGACATTGCGTCCGAAAGGAACGATAACATTTACCAATTTGCCATCTGCCACGGACGCGAAAGAAGGCGACATGTACAACATTTCCAACCAGTTTACCACTACCGCTTCTTTCAAGGAAGGGGCGGGCAACGTCATTCCGGCCGGGGCAAACGTCTACCGTACCGATGACGGCTTTTGGGACGTGCTGGCCGGAAGCCCGGTGACCGGGGTAAAAGGCAACGCAGAAAACTCCTACCGAAGGGGGAATGTCAACATTACTGCAGAGGATATCGGACTGGGAAACGTAATCCAAAACATAACGGACTTACAAAACAAAATGGCCGCGCTTGAAGCGGTATGGCCGCACCTATTGTGGGATACCAGCGGGTGGAACCCGTTCACGGAGACCGCGCAGGCATCGGTGATAAATGATAAAATCGGACAGAATCAGGAGGCAGGACGAAATGAGAATTGACCAGTATGAACAATCAGCAATCGAAGACGGGACGTTGTTCCCGGCAGTCGTGGGAAATCAAACCATGAATATACTTGGGACGGAATTGAAAAGTTTTACGAGTGAAACGGCGGGCGCGGCGGTGGAATCCTACGTCGCACAGCACAAGGAAGAATTGCAAGGCCCGCAGGGGCCGAAAGGCGACACCGGTGCGACCGGACCACAGGGATTGAAAGGCGACACCGGCGCGACCGGACCGCAAGGATCAAGGGGAGCTACTGGCGCGACCGGGCCACAGGGACCGAAAGGCGACACTGGCGCGACCGGGCCGCAAGGGCCAAAAGGCGATACCGGCGCGACCGGACCACAAGGGGCGACCGGCGCGACCGGGGCAACGGGGCCGCAGGGACCAAGAGGAGCTACTGGCGCGACCGGGCCGCAGGGACCAAGAGGAGCTACTGGCGCAACCGGGCCGCAGGGACCGTCCGGATCACCGTGGGGCGGTGGAACATTCACCGGGCTCATAAATATGAACGGAAATATCATATATCTTGGCGGTGGGTCGTCGGGTTCAATGGTTTTTGGTGATGGAAATACTGCCAGCTTATATGGCCCACGATTTTTAAATTTAAGGTCACCAGGAATCCAGTGCAGAAGTGCAGATGACCAAAGCTGGGCAGGAATCGCCGCATCCGGTTTCCATACCATATCTTCAGCAAGATACAAGAAAAATATCAAGCCAATGGCGGAAGAAGAGGCCGATAAAATTCTATTAATCGAGGTGGATTCTTTTGATTATAAAGACGGCGTTATGGGAACCGGCCAGCAATACGACATGCACGGCGTGATTGCCGAAAAAACAAAAGACGTCATCCCGGAAGTCGTCGGATATCGGGAAATCGAGGGCCTTGGAAACGTCCCGGACAATGTGGATTATGCCAAATTCACACCATATTTGATTAAGAAAACGCAAATGCAACAAACAGAAATTGACAAACTGAAAACGGAAAATGCAACTCTGTCCAAACGCCTCGCGGCAATCGAGGGAATGCTTAATATTGCTGGTAACACAAACCAAGAAACGGCAATGACGGGAGCGTGATGAAATGAAAATAAACCAGTATGAAACAACGGATAATCTGCAAAATCTAAAGTTTTTAGGCGCAAACGGCTCCCAAACTGTCGGAGTCCCTTTTGAAACGGTAAAAGAACATGTATTTAAAGACACAAATGCAACGCCGGAAAAGGACGGATTGATGTCAAAGGAGGATAAAGCAAAGTTGGACGGGCTGGGAGAATACTCCGTAACCGGAGTGAAGGGCAACGCCGAGGCAAACTACCGAACCGGCAACGTCAACATCACGCCCGCAAACGTGGGCGCGGTAAGCAAAGCCGGAGACACGGTGGCCGGACATTTGCATATGGGAAACGACACGATGACCAACTCTCCAAACATTTACTGGGATGACAAGAACCGTTCCGTCTGGGCGGGGACAATGAATGGAGAAGGTACTTTTTATATCTGGGACGCGACCAACAACAAGGGCATCATCATTTCGAATCCGGGAGGCGGGGACAATCGTTTTTTAGGAACCGCGAGTGGAAACCTGCCTTTAACTGGCGGAAAAGTAAACGGCACCATACAAGCCGGAGACAAAGCATGGCTGTTCACGGACAGTGAAGGCGGCACGCTGCAAATCTTGTCGCACGACGGGAAATATGGATACCATATGGACGGATTCCTGGACGACGGAGTGAGATTATATGTCTACCAAGTTGACCCGTGGGTGTACAAAGGTGAAATGATACTCGACATAAACGGCGGCCTTCATGCATCCGGCGGGTTCAAAGGGATTGCGGACAGTGCGATGCGTCTAAAAGACGCAAACGGAGCGGCATATAACATCGGTACCCAATACTCGGGAGAACTGGTCGCCGCCGATTGGATTTGTGCATGGCAGGACTTGGGAAATAATGACATCCGCATCAGGGCTGTCAGGCAAGGGAATCTCAGCGTCGCAAACGCGAATACGTGTGCCGGGTTAAGCCCGACATCCGAAGCATCAGGTTCGACCATCATGTCGCGGGACAGGAACGGGGATACAAGCGTGCGTTACCTAAATTGTGCATATCTACATTCTTCCCAAGGCGTTGAGAATTACAACATCGCCCATGTCGTTTACCAGACTGGTGACGGATATTATCGAACGTGCTCACTGTCCCATTTGTTCAACTCATTAGGCATCGGAAACTACTTGCCATTGGATGGAGGAACAATGACCGGGACGTTGGCCGTTTATCAATACGGTGTTACGTCAAGCTTTCACAATGCCGCCGATGCCCTTTGCATTGATGCCCGGGACATCCAATATGTAAAAATATTTTGCCGAGAACAAGTGTTGATGCAACACGGTCCAGACCAGGGATGGGCTTGGGCAGGATGCTCGGCTGGTGGATTTTTTACGCAATCATCTGAAAGATACAAAGATAACGTATCTGATATGCCGGACGATATGGCCAAGAAGATTTTGGATGTCAATATCGTAACATTTGATTACAAGAAAAACGTAAGGATAGAATCAGAACGTTATGGACATTCGGGAGTTCTTGCCGAACAAATAGAACCCATTATTCCAGAGGTCGTGCTATATCAGGAAATTAACGGTGAGAAGGTGGCGGATAGCGTAGATTACTCGCGGTTCATACCGTATTTAATAAAAATGGTACAAGTCCAACAAAACGAGATTGACAAGTTAAAAACGCAAATCGAAAAATTGAAGGGAAATTCCATTTTTACGAACAAAACCATAACGCCAGAAAGGAGGTGATTCTATTGAACAAGTACATATCGGAAAAAGATTTCAATTTCCAGATGAAGGAGATTCAAAAGAGAAACTTGTCGATGGAACGCAAGAGAAGGCTTGACGCGGAGAGAAAGAAAGGCTTGGCCAAGCCCAAGATGCCATCCGCGAGCAAGATGGTTCTTCTCGGGGTAATCGTCCTATGCGTGCAGATCGTGGTTTTCTGCGAGTACGCGATGCTCACGCTCGGCGACGCAAGCGCGATGTACGTTCTGATTGGCATACCCGCCGCCCTCGCGCCGATTGTCTGGGGATATTACAGCAAGAGCAAGGCCGAGAACGTGGCCGGCGGCATCGTGTACGAGTCCGCCATGGCCGAGATGCGGTCGAAGAGTGAAAATGAACCGGCTGATAGCACCGTATACGAATCTGTCACGACCGAAACGCGGTTCAAGAATGAGGGCGGGTATGAAACTGACAATTCGCCTGGCAATGCCGCCGGATAATACAAAAAACAGTTTGTCCGGCAATGCCGCCAGGTAATACGAAAGGAGGAAAACATGAACATTTTAAACGGAATCCAGAAATTTCTGGAATTAATAAACGACAACTGGACGACCATCATGGTCATCCTCGGCCTCACCGTCGCGATAGCCAAAAAAGCGAAGAATTACCTCGCGAAGTCCGATGACGAAAAGATTGCCATCGCGAAAATGCAGATTTGCGAGACGATACTCCGGCTCGTGGCGGAAGCCGAGATGGATTATGAGGAATGGAACGTCGCGGGTAGCATCAAGCGCGCCCAGGTCATCAACCAGATTTATGAGCAGTACCCGGTCTTGTCCAAGATTGTCGACCAGCCCGAACTGGTCGCGTGGATTGACAAGCAGATTGATGACGCGTTGGACACGCTCAGGTGCATTATCAAGGAAAACCAGGACGACGGCCATGTGGCGGCCGTGTGCCAATAACACACGTCTGGCCGGAAGTCTCGCGGAAGTCCAAGAAAAATTAAGATGTCGGGGCCAAAACGCTTTTTGACCCCAACATCTTCAAAAATCAAATGAAAGTATAAGAAACACGAGGTGATACCATGAATTTAAAGACAACACAAAACATATCCATCGACTTCAATCAAAAGGGTTACAAGACCATAAACGCGAAACAGTATGACAAGGAAACGAGACATGTCGTGGTGCGCTGCACGGATAATGGGATGTTTGTTCCGTTGGACAATACGGTTTATGCGAACGCGCGCACCATGTCGGCAGATGGCCGGGCGCTGCTCGACCCTGCCACGATTCAGGACGATGGAACCATTTTATTGGAATTGGATGACACGTTGCTCGCCGCGCCGGGAAGGGCGGTCATGCAAATTGACATCTATCAGAACGAAATTGAGAAGCGGCTTACCACGATGAGTTTTTTCATAAACGTCGAGCCATCCGTCTATGGTGATGATACCATCATGGCAAGTGATGAATTTAATGCCTTGACCGAACTTATAAAAAAAGCCACGAAAGATTACGAATACGTCATTGACGAATCGAAGAAACATGCGGACAACGCGAAAGCATCAGAGGATAATGCGGCCAGTTTCGCGGCAAATGCGATCGATTCGGCGACAGACGCGGCCAATTCCGCCACGGAGGCAACAGAGCAAGCGGCGAATGCACAGAACTTTGCCACTGCTGCCGCCCAGAAGGCAGACGCCTCCGAGAATTCCGCAAACGCCGCGAAAATCTCCGAGGAAAATGCGAAAGTGTCAGAATCCAACGCGGCCAATAGCGAAAACAATGCCGCAAATTCAGCGAAAACCGCAGCCAACAAGGCAAGCGAAGCATCTGCCCACGCGGACATGAGTAAGAGCTACGCGGTCGGCACGAACAACGAGGTGCGGGAAGGAGACGCGACCGACAACGCCAAGAAATATTATGAACAAGCTAGGGATATCGCAGAATCCTTTGCCGGGACATTGCGCCCGAAAGGAACGGTTGTTTTCGCAAACCTGCCCATTGCGGCGGACGCGAAGGAAGGTGACATGTACAACATTTCCGACCAGTTCACCACTACCGCTTCTTTTAAGGAGGGGGCAGGCAACGTCATTCCCGCCGGTTCAAACGTCTACCGCACCGATGACGGCTTTTGGGACGTGCTGGCCGGAAGCCCGGTGACCGGGGTAAAAGGGGACGCGGAAACCTCCTATCGAAGAGGGAACGTAAGTATTTCGGCAACGGATATCGGTCTCGGAAACGTGGACGACACGGCAGATATGGACAAACCGGTATCAACGGCGCAACAAGAGGCGTTGGATGGAAAAGTTAAGAAAGCCGGGGACAAGATGACTGGAGATTTGGAGGTGGATGGCACCGTCACGGCTAAAGAATTTGCCGGAAACGTAATCGGAAACGCAACTAGTGCTACGTGCCTGAAAACCAGTCAAAACATAAATGGAATTGGTTTTAATGGTACGTATAGCGTCATTAATTACGCAATCTGTTCCACGGAGGCCGACGTGCCGGAAAAAACAGTTACGTGTTCGGGATTCTCACTAGTTGTCGGAGCAGAAATAACGGTCAAGTTCACGGCGACGAACAAGGTTGCAAATCCAACATTAAACGTGAATGGCACTGGTGCCAAGCCAATCTATTATCGCGGCTTCCCAATATCTGCTGGAACATTGGCCAAAAACAGAACCTATTTGTTCAAGTACAATGGTGAACAGTACGAGGAAGTTGGGGATATTGCCAGAATAAATTCGCTGAAAAACTCGGGATACGTGGACAAAGGCGAAGGAAACCCAAACAAAGTCTGGGGAACGGATGCGAGCGGGAATCCCGGGTGGATGGATGGAGCTGCCAGCAATGACATCGTAAAGCTAACGAAAGGGGAATACGATGCGCTCCCAGACACGAAGCTGACGGATGGGAAAATCTATTTCATTTCTGGTTCCGGGGAATCTGGTGGCACTTCCCAAATCATTCAAGCCGGTAATGTTATTTATGATAACTCAGGAAGCGGATTATCGGCAGAAAACGTTCAAGATGCAATTGATGAGATTGCGGTTGAGAAATTTGATAAGAATGGTGGCAATTTGAATGGGCATGTGACTATTACTGATCTATCTAACCTTACTTTCTATAATCCAAACGGCTTAAATACGGGCGGCGTAAATTGGACGGATAGCAAACGAACGATTTGGGCAGCGATAAAGGCAGATAATGGGACATTTTACATCAAAGATGATACGAACAATACGCCTATACTAGAATCAAATTCGGACGGAACCGCTACGTTTCATTGCGGAAATAAGGCGGAACTCCGAACTGATAGTGAAGGTGGTAATCTGAGATTAACTGGCCCATCCGCAACCCAATTTTGGGAAATGGATAACTGGAATGATACCCAATTTAGAATATACCATCATAACAATGAAACAGACCAAAATACTTTTCCGTTTACACTATGGCAAGACCATATTGAAGGGATGACCAGTGGAAATGTTCCGTTTTATAAGATAACAGCTGAAAATATTAATAACCCGCCCAGCCCTTATTGGAATGGGAATTATGCAATTGGCATGGGTGTCATTAATGATATCGGATATTTATCCTTTAAACTTGGTTGGATTATTATTCAATTTCACTTAGGTAATAACCAAATAATGGCACGAATGTGCTACGGCGAGAATGGATGGGTAGACTGGAAAACATTGGTATTTTGGTAAATGAAAGGAAAGGAGAGTGGTAAAAAATGGGAGAAATTATAAGAAACGGAGAAAGCTATTCAGGGTTTGATGGGGAGGAATATTTACCTTTATCTGGGGGAGCAATCGTTGGAAACGTAGTACTTCAACCCCCGGCTTTAGAATCTGGCACCGTCAACACTCCAATATTGCAGTGGAAAGATAGTAAGCGAAGTATTTGGGCCGGGATTCGCAACGATCAAGGAGGATTTTATTTGTGGGATGGTACGAACAATAAAGGAATTATTAGTTCAACCAAAGGCAGAAACACGTTCTTTGGAAACGCCTTGGATAGTGTTCCAATGACGCTTGTAACTTCCGATAAAATTGACAAGCCGGTAACAAACGTTATCAATCAACGTGGAATTGGAATGGGAATAGACGACCATGGCGATGGCTCTGGTCTCGTCGCATTCAAAACCCCTGAGTATACTGTTGAATTCCGATTTGGTTATCCTAATCTTGAGGCAAGGTTGTATCACGATATTTTGGGACGGTGGACAAAATGGACCACGGTTTGTACATTCAGTTTTGGATAATTGAAGGAGGGCAAAAACATGTACGAAAATAATTATCAACAAATGCAACAAAACCAACCGATTGGACAGCGTAAGGAACATGATGTGATATGATTTTGGAAAGGGGGTATCCTCCATGTCGGAATGGTGTGTCCTGGATTCCGTAAAGAATTACCTTGTCCTGATGAGGGTGAGGGATACGAAAGGGTAAAACGCATGTCCCGAAAATCGTAACTGAACTGACATGTCGCCTGACGGCGACACCACTATAAGTGCAATATTCCGCAGCAAGCTGCGGAATATCGCACCCTCGCGGCAGTCGCCAAGGTCATGCAAGCATGACTTTGGCTCGTTGCTCGCGGGAATAAAAGTCGATTGCTCCGTGCTTAAGCACTCCCACAATCGCTACCCGAATTCACAATCCGGGCTATCGCCCTACTTGTTCATACGGGTTAGCCCGTCCAATGTCTATGTTATTGCGGATGCAAGCATCCTCCATAACATAGCCGCTGTCCGGGACTTTTATAGTAAATATATTATCATGGGTGCGCCAAACTGCCGCACCTTTTTATTGTCAAAAAATGAAAGGAGAATTACATAATCATGGCAAATTATAACAACTACTACAACAGCACGTCAACACATTACATTTCAAATTCCGGCTCCGACGAAAGCGGAAAATATCACGGAGGGGCCGCGGGGGACCAGACCGGCGGGGAATGGAGCCTGCGTCCATGGTATTCCAGGCCGTGGAGCTGCGTGCTCCGCTATGAAAGGGATGCCCGCGTGGGGCAAAAGCTCGCCGAACTGGGATGTGCCGCCGCGTTAAACGACAAGATTGGATATGACCAGTACCAACGTGACACGTACTGGAACCAGTTGAAATCTGCCGGGTACGACCCGTCAAAAATCACGGTCGCCTGCGAGTCCGACTGTTCCGCCGGCGTTATCGCGAACACGAAGGCCGTGGGAAACCTGCTGGGAATCCCGGCATTGGCAAACGTGAACGCGACATATACCGGCAACATGCGTTCCGGGTTCAAGGCCGCGGGATTTACCGTCCTCACGGACGCAAAATACACCAATGGATGCTCCTACCTCCTCCCGGGAGACATTTTACTATACGATGCCGCCCATACGGCGACCAACATCACCGTCGGAAGCAACGTCCGCAACCATGGCGGCGCGGCCGTCACGCCGCAGCCTGCTCCTGCCGCTCCGAGCGGACCCGGGAAGGACGAGAAATGGAAAGGAGTCGTCACGGTCAACGGGCTTAACGTGAGGAAATGGGCCGGGACGGAACACGGCACTTGTTCATTCAGTCCCTTAAATACCGGCAACAAGATCAGCGTGTGTGACTCCCTGAAGGCCTCGGACGGCTCGCTGTGGTACTATATCAAGTACAACGGAAAGTACGGGTTCGTCCACTCGAAATATGTCGCGCCGGACTCCTCTCCCGCTCCATCCCCTGCCCCGTCACAAGCAAAGCCGGCCAATGGCACGCCCATGAAAAAGACCGCGCACGAATTAGCAAAGAGCTTTTCTGGACAACTTGCAGGGACATATCGAACTACCGCGGATCTCAATATCAGAGCCGGGGCCGGGACGGACAAGCCCTCCATGGTGGTAATACCAAAAGGCACGGCCGTGCAAAATTACGGATACTACACGAACGTGAGGGGAATCAAATGGCTGTACGTACAGTTTACATACGGCAACGTGACGTACACGGGATTCGGATGCGGGACATACTTGCGAAAATAAACTGCTTGTAAATAATAACACTAACACATAAAATCTTACGGAGGTGGTGACATGCCAGAATGGAATGACATCTTACACATGATAACGGCCGCCGCTGACTGGTTCCAACGGCACTGGACGGCGGTAGTTGCCGCCCTCGCGCTGCTCGGCATCGGGATTGACAAGACTCCATGGATAAAAATCAACCCGGTCAAGTCGTTTTTCGAAAAGCTGGGAACATACATCGGCGACTACCTGAACAAGGTGTTCAACGCAAACGAAAGCATGAAACGTTTGGAATCAAAAATTGACGAACAAGCCATAAAAATCGAACAAGTTGAATCGGAAATGCGCAAAAACGACAATGAAACGGCCAAAGACAAAGTGTCCAGGCTGCGGTGGGAAATCCTTGCCTTCGCAAACGCCCAGGACTTTATGGATTATGACATGGAAATGTACGGACACATCATGGACGTCTACGAGGATTACGAGTCCACCCTCAGAGAACGCGGGATGCCGAACGGGCGCGTTGACGCCGCCTATGCGAAAATATGCAGGCGGCGGGAAGAAAAGTTCGGATATTAAACGAGCAATAACTTAAGCGGGTCAAACCTTAGGGTTTGACCCGCTTTTTGTTCGCAACTGTTTGGGTAACCGCCTCGTCATTCATCATGATTTTCAATCTCCCATACAATACAAAATCTATTTCGTTAGATATAAAACAGTTCATCAAAATCCGTCTTTATGTTCGGGAACATGACAAGCTGCAATTCCTCCTTATTTTCCTCCATGACCGTTTTATACAAATAGAAATACGTCGTCCCGTCTTCTCTGCCATCGTTTAAATATATTTCCACCTTCTTCTTACGCCAGTCCACAATCCAATACTCCGAAATGCCGACCCTCCTATAAATCTCCATCTTTTCCCCATAATCATATTCCTCCGTGGCATCGGACAAGACTTCCACGACCACCCGCGGAATTCCGGTCAACGAGACATTTTTTCGATCTCTTGTATTGCAGTTGATGGAAATATCCGGGATTATGATTTGATCGTCATTTTCATGCCATTGGTACTGTACCCCGTCGCCGAGCACGCGGCACAAGGAGTCCTTTATCTGCTTACCAACCATAATGACGAAATTATTGATGACATAAGAATGCTCTATAAACGTGTTGCTCATGTCCCTTATCGGTAACCCACCCATTTTAAACACCTCCATAATTTTAAGAACCGCTATGCTTAGTTTACAAAAATGTTTCTGACATATCTCATGTGAAAATTGTTTTATATCATCTGATATTTGTTTTGATATCAGTAATTTCTTTCTGTATTTGCATACAAAAATCATGTGGTACTGTAATAAATACTTGTGTCTGTTTTTAGATTCCCATGTTCCCATGTCATAAGTATATCATAAACCGTTACTTTTGGCTACCTTGACCCACCGTCTAAAGCCAGTGGGATTGCGGTAGCCATTTTTTCAAAGTCTTTACAAGCTGCAAGAACAATTCCAAGTAAATATTTATAAAAGGAATTGCCCTATGGGCAACTTCCCGTATCTACTTTGCTTGTGCCATTGAGAATAAGGTTTCCTGCAAAAGTTTAGAAAAATTGATATTATTTTTTTCAGCAAAAGTATTCAGCCATGCAGGAATGGTAAGGTTTTTCCTTACAGCTTTTTCACCATATTTTTCTTCATAAGCATCAATGTCTAGTAATAGCATATTTATCATACACCCATTTTCAACAATTATTTCTGAATAATCGGAAGCATGTGGAATTTTCTCTCCATCTTCAAGTTCTCCTAATATCCAGCCACTGGCTGCGTCAATTCCCATTTCAATGGCCTGTTCCAAGTTTTTTCCCTCTGTTACACAACCGGGTAAATCTGGAAATTCTACCACATATCCTCCGCTGTGATCTGTAAAAGGCTTAAATACAGCCGGATAAATTAATTTCAATATATTCACCTCCATTTATATAAAAAGCAAATGGGACTTAAAGCCCCGCTTGTTTCATAATTGATTTCACTGTATCAGGATTCAAATCCCCTCCATGTTCTGGAATTGTAACTTTTCCAGGCTTAATCGGATGTTTGTATTGGTGGTGTGAACCTTTTTGCTTTACTTGATACCATCCGTTTTGTAATCTCATACTTTCAATTTCTCTAAATCTCATCCAATATCTCCTTATTCATTCATGGCATCTCTCCTTTCCATTAATTTAATTATAGTGTAATACGTATTATGCGCATCGTCAAGAATTTTATTCCGTAAAAAAGATATAAAAGGACATCCACCTAAATAAAAGATGAAATGCCCTTTGGCATATACACTATTCAATTTTATATACAAAGCAGTTTGCCGCTGTTACGCCGCTTTCTGCTGGTGTCTCCGTGTTACATTCCTATCGTTGAAAGGATGTATGCAAAGAAAATCATGAATACTAATTCTGTACGCTTTTGGTTCTACCTGCCATTGGATTGTTCATATGGCCATACAGAATCTTATGGAGCTGCAGAATATAGTTCCGGGAAACGGGAATCGCATCAAAACTTTCGTGAATAATATTTAACACGTCACGGTAACCCGCAATTTCTTGTTCATCACGATTTTTAGGTGTTGTTTTTTCCTCCACCAGCTGCTTGATACGAGTGCTTGTTGTTACAATACCTTCCATCGCATTCGATGCCTCCGTACTTTGTATCTTTGCAATCTCGACCAGTTTCTCTAATTTCTCCAATCGTTGTTTCAAATACATTTCCTGCTTTCCGGCTTCTTTAATATATTGCAGCAATCAGACCAAGGATGTCGGAATTCCACTTTTGATTTCAGAATAATTAAATGGTCTCATTGTTTCACCTCCGATATTTTCCCTTAAACCATGGCGCGGAACAAGGGAAAAATCAACGTGTTGAGGGAATATCCCCTTAATAGCATGACTGATTTGAGGGAAAATATTCTGAAATCATATAAACAAATTGGTGCAATATCTAACAAGCAATGCAAAAATATAATAGCAAATTCTCATTCACTTTGATATAATACAAAAATGCACCAATGAAAGGAGATTGCCATGTATCGAACATTAAACGGTTCCTGGTCGTTTTGCCAGGCGGAGGAAGGTCTTTGGCGGGACGCACAAGTCCCCGGATGTAATTTTCTGGACTTGATGCGAAACGACCTCATACCCGACCCATTTATTTCCCTGAATGAAAAGGAAGTGCAGTGGGTGGGACGAAAGGACTGGGAATATAAACGCACGTTTAAGTTGACGGAAAACGAACTTGGGTATGACGAAATTTTGCTCGACGCAAAGATGCTGGATACGCTTTGCGACGTCTATGTCAATGACCAGCATCTATTTCACAGTGACAATTGCTTCACGCCCTATGTGGTTTCCGTAAAATCATTTTTAAAACCCGGTGAAAATGAAATCCGCATCCGCTTCCACTCCCCCGTGAAATATGTGGAGGAGCGGCACGCCGCGTCCCCTGCCCCCAAGAACGCGAACGGGCAGGACGGCATCGTCCACATTCGAAAACCGCAATGCCACTTTGGCTGGGACTGGGGCCCGGTCCTTCCTTGCAGCGGCATCACAAAGGACATCGGACTCACGTTCGTAAACGGTGCGAGAATCGAATATTTGAAACCGGAGCAGGAACTTATAAACGGCATGGCCCATGTCAACGTCACGGTGGACATAAGCGCTTACGCCGACCGGAAATATGAATGCGAAATCTGCCTGGTCCATCCCGACGGAAAAACGGAACGCGCGACCGTGCCGGTTCACGTCAATGCGCAAACAAACCGCGCCGCCGCACCTTGTCTCGATGCGGCAGGGGATGATTCCGCCGTGTCCGCTGACGAAATGCGCCCTTCCCGCCAAAAGGCCAGCACCGAATTTGTCATTGAGCATCCCGAGCTTTGGT
>Ga0073906_1004367_pt1 | contig 14305 bp, 10 predicted proteins | sample Inofromicrocosms_FD_65485 | JGI IMG/M metagenome (GOLD analysis project Ga0073906, IMG submission 65485) | Mouse cecum microbial communities from Vienna, Austria - Inoculum for glucosamine and mucus D2O microcosms | ecosystem: Host-associated > Mammals > Digestive system > Large intestine >... | reverse complement strand
ATACGGCGTCGCCCGGCATGAAGGATTTCTACATGCGCATACTCTCCCCGGAGGGTAGTCTGCTGGGCGGTGGCTCTTCCTTCAGCATGGATGGCCATTCATATCAGGCTACGGCGCACCGCAGCGTGGAATATGCCAATGATGAACTCGCCGTGTCGATTTACTGGGATGTCAATACCACCCTGACTCCCGGCGACTATACCGTAGAGATTTTCTGCGACGGCTACCGCTTGGCTTCGCGTCACTTCACCATGAAGAAGTGACCATGAAGAAGTGACCGTGGATAAGGCCCGGAAGCGCATGTGAGAAGCGCCTGTTCGTGGCCGTTTGCACTTTCACGGATTTATTTGTAACTTTGCAGCGTGTTAGGGACTCTTGCGGTCCTTGCATATATGAGGATTGTCTTATGGTGTAATGGTAGCACTGCAGTTTTTGGTTCTGCCTGTCCAAGTTCGAATCTTGGTAAGACAACGCAAAAAGAGCCGGTTTCCGTCAGGAAGCCGGCTCTCGCATTGCTGGAAGTATTTTATCGTATCACAGCCTTCTCTGTCTTGGAACCTTGGCGGCGTATGTAAATGCCGGGAGTGAGGGCGTCGGCGTCGATGCGGCGCCCCTGCAGGTCGAACCATTCCACAGGCATGTCGTCGTCGGCTTCCATGGCGCTGATGCCCGTCGGCGTGTCTATCTTTACTTTCGCTGCATATGTGAGCGGTATCCACAGGTCGTTGGTGCCGTTACGGACGCTGAGAACGACCTCGTAGTCGCCTTTCTGCAGCTGTCCATCCTCGGCACGGGTAGTAGTAAACTGTTTCAGACCTTCAGTGGTATAGTTGAGCGTGCCCGAGGAGAGCGCGGCTATCGTGAGCTTATTGACATCGCCATAAGCCACTACCTCGTTGTCCTTCATAAGTTCCAGACGGTATTCTCCTTCAAAAGGATTGGCGTCGTTGCTGAAAAGGTTGGCGGTCACTGACACTTTGTCGCCAAGCATTATCTCGGCGGGATATGTTATGTCGTTGACACGCGGCGTGAGAATCTGCACTCTGCTGATACGCGCGTCGGCGCCGTCGCAGTCCACAAGATAATAGGGTGATGCTCCGTAGGCCCAGTGAATCTTGTTGATGCCGGCTTCGGCCGTGTTGATGGCCATGTACAGGGCATGGCGTCCCTTGCCAAGACCAGCCGGAATAGTGTAGGAGAAGATATTTTGCTTCCATCCGTAAAATATTCCGAGATCTTCATCTATGTCTATGTTTGAGCATACCGTGTCGGGGTTCTCCAGAGATTCGAATACAGCCGACACGTTGAAACCGGCAGGAATGGTCCATGGGCCGTAATTGTACATTTCCATAACGGCATTGAAGGATCCGGTGCCTTTCTTGAGATTCTTGTTGAGGTAAGAACTGCTGATGGACCAAGTGCCACTGCCGATCATATTGTATTCTTTTTTTGCATCCTTGGGTCCCTTGGGATTGGGTATGGCGTTGATCACGGCATCTTGGCCGGAGTTGAAGTCCATGTCGGTACCGCCTATGCCCTGGTTCTGGGGGTCAAGGATGTCGAGCATGAAGTAGCCGTCGCTTGTGCCGCCCCATCCCCAGTTGATATGGAAGAGACCATCCTTGTCATAACCGTCGCATATGAAGGAGTGGCCGCCGGCTTCAGCCTGGCCGCCATAGCATATGGGACCGTAATTGGCAAGACTGTTGTACATCATCTCTTCCCAGTCGTAGAGGGAATAGGTGTCGCGGTGCACGAAGCGCACGGCGTCACTGTAGTCGAAGATCTCGACAAGTGCTTTTGCTATGTTGGGGGTGTAGGCACCCGAGGCATCGTAGCTGTACATCATCTCCACGGCCACGCCGCATGCCGACATAAGAGTGGCCACTGCCGTGCGGCTTACCGCCAGGTCGCTGGAATTGCTCTTGTAAGTGTCGAGCATGTTGCTCCAGTCAAAGGGGGTAGCTTCATAGTCGAATGTGAGTTCTTTGCGTCCCTTCTCCCAATAGTACGTTTTGGAGCCTTTCCCCTTTGCGGGATACTCGTGGTATTTGAGGAGCTGAGCCATGCTTGTCGCCACGCATCCCGTCACGCAACGCTTGTTGTAGAGTGTGGGGCATTTGTCGTAATATGGCGATCCCTGGTTCCATTTGGTCTTGCAAAGAGGGGCGATGGATTTGCGGGCGGGACGTTGTATCCTGACGTTGCCCTTTCCATCGGCGGCCATGGCTACCCGTTTGGCCAGGAAGTCCATGAAATAGGAGAAGTTGTCGGGCAGCTGGCCGTTTTCGTCGGCGAGGGTGCCGTAGCCGTATCCGAGAACTGCGGGAGCCGCGTCGTCGGCGGGTGTCACCACAAAGCCGTCGGCGTTTGTGAACAGGTACACTGCGTTGCGGCCTTCAGCCTCGCGGATGTCGGCGAGCTGCAGCGTACCGGTGTTTTCCATGGCGCGTACTTTCTTATGGCGCGTAATTCGCTCCAGTGCCGCCTCCGGATTCACAGGAGCCGCTATAGCGCCCATGCTACCCGCAAGCAGCAGTAGGGTAAATAATTTCTTCATCTAAGGTATTGCTGGTTATATTATGTAAGGTATTTCCGATTATATTATGATTTTTTCGGTGGCCACCTTTATGCGGCGCATTGCTTCGATGATGTTTTCATCGCTGGTGGCGTAAGAGAGGCGGATGAATCCCGGGGCGCAGAATGCGGCGCCGTCGACAGTGCCCACATTGGCCTCTTCGAGAAGATACATCACATAGTCGGCGCTGGTGGCTATCATTCTGTCGCCGGCTTTTCCGCCGAGCAGGGCCGACACATCGGGGAAGAGGTAGAAGGCGCCCTGGGGCTTCTGCACCTTCCAGCCGGGAATCTGCGAGGCAAGCTCATAGATGAGATTGCAGCGGCGTTCGAATGCCTGGCGCATCGTCTCTATGCAGTCCTGGGGGCCGAGGTAAGCGGCTTCGGCGGCTTTCTGAGCTATGGAGCTTGCGCCGGAGGTCATCTGTCCCTGCAGCTTGGTCACCGCTTTGGCCAGTGCCTTCGGGGCGGCGATATAGCCTATGCGCCATCCTGTCATGGCATAGGCTTTCGATACTCCGTTTACGATGACCGTACGGTCGCGCATGCCTTCGCAGTGGGAAATGCTTGCCACGCCGCCCGAAAAGTTGATATGCTCGTATATCTCATCGCTCATCACCACAATCTCCGGGTATTTGCGCAGCACGGCGGCTATGTCGTCGAGTTCCTCACGAGTGTATACCGCTCCTGTGGGATTGCTGGGGGAGTTGAGGATAAGCAGACGGGTGCGGTCGGTTATGGCGGCCTCTATCTGGGCGCCCGTAACCTTGAGACCGTTCTCGGGTTTGGCGGCTACCGTAACGGGTATACCCTCGGCCAGCTTCACCAGCTCCACATAGCTCACCCATGCGGGAGTGGGTATAAGCACCTCGTCGCCCGGGTTGATGAGGGCGAGAATCACGTTGGCCAGCTCATGTTTGGCACCGTTGCCCACCACAATGTCTTCGGGAGCGAAGTCATGGCCGTTCTCGCGGTGAAGCTTCCCGCAGATGGCCTGACGCAGACTCATATATCCCGACACGGGCGTATAGCGCGAATAATTCTCATCTATGGCCCGTTTGGCAGCATCCTTGATGAAATCGGGAGTGTTGAAATCAGGCTCTCCGGCAGTCAGTCCTATCACATCCACGCCGGATGCCTTCAACTCGTTGGTTTTCTGAAGCATGGCCAAGGTGGCCGACACGCTCAGGCTCTCTACTCGGTTCGATATACGTATCATATTCACGGTATTGTTTTATCTCGCAAATATATCACTTAATTTCGACACTTGCAAAGAAAGTCCCAGGCCTTTTTTGCGGTGCATTTACAATTTTGCTCCTCTCAGCCTTCGGCTCCGTTTTGGGAATCACAGGACTGTACCGGGACTGCACGGAGAGTTCACAGAACTTTCAGCCATACTAATTTACAGATGGGTCTCAGAAACGGCAGGTACAGCTATGTACATACAAAAAAAGGAAAGGTTGATTCCGGGAGGAATCAACCTTTCAATGATGACTTTCGTCTATGCTGTCCTTGTGGGTCAGATTACTGAGCGGCGGGAGCCTCAACAGTCTCAGCGGCAGCAGCGTTTACGGTGTCACCGGCGGGGGTAACAGCCTCAACGGCAGCAGCAGCAGCGGTGTCACCGGTTGTGTCAACAACCTCAACAGCCTCAGCGGCGATGATGGAATCTGAATCTACGGCCTCAGCCTGCTTGTTGCCATTGCAAGCAACCATTGCTACGCTGAAAAGAACAGCAAGCGATAAAACTACTTTCTTCATTTCGGTAAGTTTTAAAATAATTGAACAATGTTTGTGTCTTTCCGGAAGCGACTCCGGCGAACTTATCAATCAGACTTTCGGGTCTCCTCTCAAAGCTCTGACTCAAAAACGTCGCAAAGGTAATATAAATTTTGTTATCCGGGATAATTTTTTCGGATTATTTTATTTTTACCCCGAAAATCCCCGATATTTAACTGTTTTAACTTAAATATTCGGGCAATATTAACGATTGCGACGTGCTTGTCATGATTGTCAGCGGACTACCACCTTGCGCGACTGGTCGCCGCTGCGTACCACGTAAATACCGGCGGGAACCTTCACCGAACCGTCGCCCTGGAGTGTGGCGGCCTCGTAGCCCGACAGGCTCCAGACACTTACCGGCGATGTGCTGCCGCTTACCGTGATAGTGCCCGGCGTCACGTTGACCTGGAACATGCTGCCGTCGGCGATGATGTTGTCGACAGCTCCCACATTCTTGCTCGATACCACGGCATAGCAGCCTGCCTCAACGGTTACCGTCTTGGCGGCGGCGTCGTAGACGGGCGTCGAGCCGTAGCTCTTCGACGATACCCAGTAGTCGTCGTTGTTGTCGCTCTTGAAATTGACGGTGATGGTCATCGTGCCGCTGGTCTGCGGGTTGATGGCGCAGTAGAGCTCACGGTCTCCGTTGGTGGTGACGATGGTGCGTCCCTTGGCCCAGCTTACGCAGCTGTTGGCGAAGTTCTCTACAGGCTGGAAGAGCTCCGGGTTGCCCAGACGCAGAGCGATAAGCTCCTTGTAGCTGTCGAAGAGTCCCTTGTTGTCGGGGTCTTCGAGCAGATTCCAGTTCACGATCTTGGGGCCGGTGTTGTTGTTGCTGCCATCGGCTGTCTTGGTGCTCTGTGCGTTGCCCATCTCGGAGAACATCCATATCATGTGGCTGCCGGGCACGAGGAGCATCTGGGCGGCTGCGGAGCCGCAGCGCTGCATGGCGGCGGCATGGTTGTTCTTGACGCCGGTGGCACCCCATTTGATCTGCTTGTAGGCGAGGCGCTCCTCGTCGTGGCTCTCAAGATATGCCACCGTGGAGCCTGCGGTACGGCCATATTTCACGGCGTCCATGCCCGTGAGCGATGCTCCCGAAGAGTAGCCCATGGCATACTGGCAGCCTGCATAGTTGAGGTTGGCCCAGTTGAGCTCGCCATCCTGTGCCATCTCGTTCTCCTCTTTCTGGCCGGCAAGGTTCTCGTTGATGAAATATGCCTGGGGATTCACCTCGCGCATATAGTCGTGGAGACGTTTCATGCGCTCCACGCGGCTCTTGTTGTAGGCGCCGGTGGCGTCGGCCGACGAGCTCGCATATGAGTCATTGTCGCCGAGACCTTTAACCAGGTCAAAACGGAAGCCGTCAACGCGGTATTCCTTAAGCCAGAACTGAAGCATGTCGCGCCACTGCTCCTCCACCAGAGGATAACCCTGGTTCCAGTCGTTGAGCACATTGAAGGCATGGGGAGCGTTGACATTGTAGAAGGGGTTGGTGCCCGAGCGGTAGAGCTTGTACCAGGGATGGTTGCCGTCGCTCTGGTTGAACACCACGTCGAGCAGTACGGCTATGCCTGCCTCGTGACACTTGTCGATGAACTCCTTATAGTCCTGCGGCGTGCCGTAGGCCTTGTCAACGGCAAAATAGTAATTGGGGTTATAGCCCCAGGAGATGTTGCCGTCGAATTCGTTGATGGGGAGGAGTTCCACGGCGTTGATGCCCAGTTCCTTGAGATACGGTATTTTCTCGATAGCCTGGCGGACGGTTCCGTTGCCTTTGGCTGCGCCCTCGGTGCCGGTGAAGTCGCGGAAAAGCATCTCGTAGATCACCAGCTGATCCTTGTCGGGGTAGTTGAAGTTGCCACCCTTCCATTCATAGTCGAGAAGGTTGTCGGCATAGTATGAGAGGAATACGCCGTTGGGCACCTTTCCTTCGGGATACTTGGGCATGCCGGGATATATCTCCTCGGAGATGTAGCGGTCGTTGGAGGGGTCGAGCACCAGGCGGCAGTATGGGTCGGCAACGTTGGTCTTGCAGTCTACATTGTAGTAATAAGAGAAAGGTCCGCTGATCTGTGCGGCGGGAATCGTGGCCACGAAATAGCGGAACTTGGAGCCCTGGATGTCGCGGTCGTAGTATTTGCACTCGTTGGCGGCGGTGGGCTTGAAGTCGTTCCAGGAACCGAGCACCACGCAGGCCTCTTTTTCGGGAGCGGGGAAGCAAAAAGTATAGCTGCCGTCGGCATTCTTGGTGACGCCGTTGGCCGGGAGACTTCCCTCATAAGGCTTGGCCTCGCCTATGTAGAGCATGTTGAAGTTTCGGCTTATGGTCAGTGAGCCGTTGGAGGCGGTGGCCTTCACGACGTATTCGCCGGGACCGGTGAAGGTGTAAGGCACCTTCAGCTCCTTGACCTTTGAGGCGGTGCCTACGGGAGTGTCGTTGATGGAGATGGTTATGTCGGCCTCCTCGGTGGTGGTGGCTGTGAAGGTAATCTTGGAGGTGGCCTCATTGATCACGTAGCTGAGACGGCTCTGGCGGAAAGCCAGCTGGAAGCCGCCGTCGGCGATGTTGACGAATATGTCGCCGCCACCTTCTTCAAGGCCTCTCTTGGAGCCGTTGGCGTTGCGGAACACGAAGCAGAGACGCGTGATGGTCTCCTCGGGGCTTACGCCGTAATATTCGCGCAGATTGCCCAGATAAAGCTTCCACAGATTTTCCGACACATATTCGAGCTGGTATTTCTCGGAGTTCTGCTCCCATTTTGGAGCATACTTCCATGATTCTGCCTGGCCGTCGGCCGACACGATGTCGACGCCGGTATGGGCGTAGATGGCGTCGCTCTGGGTCAGTCCCATAAGGCCTTTGTTGCCTTCGTCGGCGTGAAAATAGATCACGGCGTCGGTGGCATCCTCTTGCAACGGGTCGGGGGAGGTGGTCACAACCTGGGCATATGCGCCGATACAGGGTATCAGCAACCCAAGTAGCGCATAGATGAGTTTCTTCATGATTTTGACTGTTATTTTGATTTTCTATATGATTTTTTCTCTTTGTTCTTTTTGGAGGGGAGAGGTTCGGCCAGGAGGGCCACTTCAAGCACCGGGGTATCGAAATAGAGACCCGGGCTGAAGCAGTGGTATTTGAAGAATTTTGTCTGGTCGATTTTCCTCAAGGCATGCAATGGCTCTTTAACGGCGAAAGGTTTGTCTTTCTTGTATGCTATTGCCTGGAAAACGATTCTTTCGAGCGTCGAGAGGTCATCGCGGGAGAGGCGTTTGAGGTCGGCAATCTCGTTAGGTGCCACTTCGCCGGCGGCGAAGGGTTCCCATTCGCCGCGTTGCGGCGAGGCCGTGAGCAGCTGATAGGCCAGGAAATAGTTGGAGTCGTTCACCAGCGCTATGTTGAACATGGTGGTGTCGAGTTTGCGGGCATCGTCGGGTTCGAAGGCCAGCACCACGTTCATGGCGTCGCCATAGGAGGTTTCCTCTATGGGAAAGTCCTCCTCCTCGGGAGCGTCGGCGGCGGTAATGTCGGCGGGTGCCGGTCGGGCGGCCGATGTCACAGCCGGTGTCAGTTCCGGTTTGTTGCGTTTGGAGGTGCGGCCCGTGTCAAAAGCCTGTTGGTCGAACATCAGCTTGGCGCCCGTGTTGACATGTCCGGCGGGGAGCACTACTACCAGCTCGTTGACAGCCACGGGACGCTCGAAGCCGTCGTCGTCGACATAGGCCAGTTTGCCGTCGACGCGTGTCACCACGCCGCCGCCTACCTCACTAAGGTATCTTACTGTATCTCCGGGTCTTACCATGGCTCATTCTGCTTTGGGGTATTCTCTTCGTAACGGCTTGCCTCCTCGGCTTCGGTCTCTTTCTCGCGGCTTTCGTAGGCATCCACTATCCGCTGCACCAGAGGATGGCGCACTATGTCCTTCTTTTCGTATTCAATCATGCCGATGCCCTTGACGCCGCGAAGGATGCGCAGGGCATTCAATAGGCCGGAACGCACGCTGCGGGGTAGGTCGATCTGGGTGATGTCGCCGGTGACAACCATCTTTGAATTGACGCCCAGACGAGTGAGGAACATCTTCATCTGGTGTGTGGTGGTGTTCTGTGCCTCGTCGAGGATTATGACGGCGTCGTTGAGCGTGCGTCCGCGCATGAATGCCAGGGGTGCTATCTGTATGGTGTCGGAGTCCATGTACTCCTTGAGTTTCAGGGGAGGGAGCATGTCCTCGAGGGCGTCGTAGAGGGGTTGCAGGTAGGGGTCGATCTTATCTTTCATGTCGCCGGGGAGGAAACCGAGTTTCTCGCCGGCCTCCACGGCGGGGCGGCTGAGAATCAGACGTCGGCATTCCTTGTTCTTGAGGGCTCTTACGGCGAGGGCTATGGCTATATAAGTCTTGCCTGTACCGGCGGGGCCGAGGGCGAAGGTAAGGTCATTGTCGGCGAAGGAGCGCACCATCCGCGACTGGTTGGCGTTGCGCGGAGTGATGGGGCGTCCGTTCTGACCGTAGATAATCACGCCGTCGGCATCCATGCGTCGCGGTGCTTCCCCGCGCACAAGGTCGATGATAGCATCTTCGGTGAGCTTGTTGTAACGTGCCGCCCATGCCTCAAGCTCCTTGATCTTCTTCTCGAACTCGGCAGTCTCGTGGTCCTCGCCGATCACCTTGATGACATTGCCGCGTGCCGTGACGCGCAGCTTGGGAAACAGGTTGCGTATCAGCGACATGTTGCTGTTGTTAGGCCCGTAGAAGGTCTGCGGATCCACGGCGTCTATGATTATTATTCTTTCAATCATTTAAATTATCAGCCGACAGAGTCGGCGAGGCTTATCTGTAAAAGTTTCTGGGCTTCGACGGCGAACTCCATGGGGAGTTTCTGCATCACCTCGCGGGCATATCCGCCGACGATGAGAGCCACGGCTTCTTCGGTGTCGATGCCGCGCTGGCGGCAGTAGAAGAGCTGTTCTTCGTTGATTTTGGAGGTGGTTGCCTCATGTTCCACGGTCGACGAGTCGTTGCGTACGTCGATTGTCGGGAAAGTGTGTGCGCCGCAGCGGTCGCCCATCAGCAGCGAGTCGCACTGGGTATAGTTGCGGCATCCAGTGGCCTTGGCGGCAACTCTCACCATACCGCGGTAGGAGTTTTGCGACCTTCCCGCCGAGATTCCTTTGCTCACTATCGTGGAGCGGCTGTTGCGTCCCAGATGTATCATCTTGGTGCCCGTGTCGGCCTGTTGGTAATGGTTGGTGAGTGCCACGGAGTAGAACTCGCTCACCGACTCGTCGCCTTTGAGTATCGTCGAGGGGTACTTCCATGTGATAGCGGAGCCTGTCTCTACCTGGGTCCACGACAGTTTGGAGCGGTGGCCGCGGCAAAGGCCGCGTTTGGTCACGAAGTTGTAGACGCCTCCGCGTCCCTCTGCATCCCCGGCATACCAGTTCTGCACTGTGGAATACTTCACTTCGGCGCGTTCCTCGACAATTATTTCCACCACGGCGGCATGCAGCTGGTTCTCGTCGCGCATGGGTGCCGTGCATCCTTCGAGGTACGACACATAGCTGTCGTCGTCGGCCACTATCAGCGTGCGCTCGAACTGTCCCGTGCCGCTGGCGTTGATGCGGAAATAGGTGCTCAGCTCCATCGGACACCTTACCCCTTTGGGTATGTATACGAAGCTGCCGTCGGAGAATACCGCCGCGTTGAGTGCGGCATAGTAGTTGTCGGTGTAAGGCACCACCGTTCCCAGGTATCTTTTCACCAGGTCGGGGTAATCCTTCACGGCTTCGGAGAAAGAGCAGAAAATCACGCCCAGCTCAGCGAGATGCTCGCGGTGGGTGGTCTTGACAGATACGGAGTCCATCACGGCATCCACGGCCACACCCGACAGCCTTTTCTGTTCTTCGAGGCTTATGCCGAGTTTGTTGAAGGTTTTCACAAGCTCGGGGTCGACCTCATCCATGCTTTTTTTGAGAGGTTTCTGCTTTGGCGCGGCGTAATAGCTTATGGCCTGGAAGTCGATGGGGGGGATGTCGAGGTGTGCCCACGACGGAGGCGACAGGGTAAGCCAGTGGCGGTAAGCCTTGAGCCGGTATTCGAGGAGCCATTCGGGTTCCTGTTTCATGGCCGAGATATGTCGTATCACATCCTCGTCAAGACCGGGCGGCACTATGTCGGTATCTATATCGGAGGTAAAACCGTATTTATATTCGGAGCTGGTGGCCTGGTCAAGTACCTGATCGGCCTCCTTCTTTGCATCGTATTTCATTTTGTCTGAATGGGCTAATTGGGCACACCATACATAGTATACGCAAAATTAGCGAAAAAAGTTGAAACGGCAAAAAAGAGGTGTCCGCCTCTCCTCGGAAGGAAAGACGGACGGGGGTTTGTGGGGAGTGGGCGCTTACGGATTCGAACCGCAGACCCTCTGCTTGTAAGGCAGACGCTCTAAACCAGCTGAGCTAAGCGCCCCTGACTGTGTGTTTTTGAATCGGTCCGGACAGTCTCCGGTGGTGGGCGCTTACGGATTCGAACCGCAGACCCTCTGCTTGTAAGGCAGACGCTCTAAACCAGCTGAGCTAAGCGCCCGATTGCGAGTGCAAAATTACAACCTTTTTTTCTTTCCTCCAAATTTTTTCGTGATTTTTTTCGTAATTTTGCATTGGACTCGCCGGAAATCCTCTCCCAGTTACCTGCTCCGGCTACTTATTCTTATATATAATGAGTGTCAGAGACATCAGAATAGAAGATTATAATTATCCTTTGTCCGACAGTCGGATAGCGCGTTATCCGCTTGCCGACCGCGCTTCATGTCGTCTGTTGGCGGCCGATGATGCCGGAAATTTCAGGCATCTCCATTTTTCAGACCTCCCCGCGCTTCTCCCTGAAGGTGCTCTGCTGGCCTGCAACGATACCAGAGTGATCAACGCCCGTATAGAAATGCATAAGCCTACCGGTTCCCGTATCGAGATATTCCTCCTTGAGCCGGTAAGTCCTGTCGACTACGTGTTGATGTTCCAGGCCAAGGGTAGCTGCCGCTGGAGTTGTCTGGTAGGAAACCGCAAGAAATGGAAGGAGGGCGAGCTCGTAAAGGAGATAGAAGTCAACGGCGTTGCTGTAAGGCTGTCGGCCGTGATTGTGGGTCGACTTCCCGGCAATGCCTTCGAAGTGGAGTTCTCTTGGGATGTGCCGGAAGTCAACTGGGCATCGGTGGTCGAGGCTGCCGGGCAGATTCCCATACCGCCATATCTCAACAGAGAGTCGGAGAAGAGCGATGAGGATGATTACCAGACGGTATATGCCCGGATGCAGGGGTCGGTGGCGGCTCCTACAGCAGGATTGCATTTTACCGATGGACTGATAGCGGAAATAAAGGGCCGGGGAGTGACGATGCTGCCGGTGACGCTGCATGTGGGTGCCGGCACATTCCAGCCTGTCAAGGCCGACACTATCGGCGGCCATCCCATGCATACGGAGACCTTCACCGTGACTGAGGCTGCCGTCAGGGAGCTTGTCGACGCTCTCGAGGCTGGGCGCCCCGTGGCGGCTGTGGGCACTACCACCGTAAGAACCCTCGAATCCCTTCCGCGTCTCGGCTTCAACATCATGTCGGGCGATGAATCGTTGCACGTGGACCAGTGGCAGGCTTATGAAGAACCCGATTACGATACCGCCGAGGCTTTGAGGGCGTTGCTGCGATATATGAAGGAGTCGGGCGTAGGCTCGCTGACGGCCGCCACTTCCATCATGATAGCCCCCGGCTTCAGGTGGCGTGTAGTCAACGCTATGGTCACCAACTTCCATCAACCTCAGTCGACGCTCCTTCTCCTGGTGGCTTCTTTTCTCGGCGACGACACCGGCGACAGCCCGTTATGGAGGCGTTATTACGACGAGGCGCTCGACCGTGGCTATCGTTTCCTGTCGTACGGCGACGCATGTTTTTTCACGCATGCCGCAAGATAAAAGCCTATGGGAGTGCCGGTTGTCGTGAGCTATGACTGTAGAGCTGTCCGGAAGCTTGTGTGTCTTCCTGGCTCTAAGAGCATAGCCGCCAGGGCTTTGGTGAGCCGGTTTGTGCGCGGACTCGACACGCGTCTGGTCAATCTTCCCTCCTGCGATGATACTCGTGAGCTCGCCGGTGCTGTGGCCGCGCTTGCCGAGGCTTATCCATGCCGCCGAGTTGATTAGCGAGTATGGTGAGCTGCCTCCGCGCGAGATGTGCTTCAACCTCGGCAACGGGGCCACTACCCTGAGGTATTTTCTGGCTTTGGCGGCCTCTATGCCCGGGTTGGTGGCGCATATTGACTGTGGCGAAGGCTTGCGACGACGACCCTTGAAACCTCTCATCGACGAATTGAGGGCTCACGGCGCTGAAATTTCCTGCCATGGCATGGAGGGGTATGCACCCCTTACTGTGTTCGGACGCCGCCTCGCAGGTGGCGATATCAATGCCGACACGTCGGTAAGCTCTCAGTTCGTGTCGGCGCTCATGCTCGCCTCTCCCTTGTGGTCGTCGCCCATAGGCGCTCTTCCCTCCGCCAGTGTCTCGGCGCCTTATATAACAATGACCCGGAAGGTGATGGAGCGGTTCGACAGCTCTCCCGCCGAGTATGTCATAGAGAGCGACTGGTCGGCGGCAAGCTATTTATATGAGCTTGCCATGGCATGTCCGGGCAGAGAGATAATGATAGAATCGCTGACTCTGCCGGAAGTGTCGCTGCAGGGCGACGCAATGTGCCAGCAGCTGTTCGGCTGGCTGGGCGTTGAGACACGGCGGCTCGACGGCAACCCCGACGGACCGGCGGAAGTATGCGGCATAGCCTCCCGGATCGCCGACATGCGTAGCCTCAACGTGCCCGTATGCTTCGACTTGGGAAAAGTGCCCGACCTTACGCCGGCTCTTGCCGTGGCCTTATGTATGGCTGGCCTTCCATTTGACCTCTCGGGCATAGCGCATCTCCGTTTTAAGGAATGCGACCGTATAGCGGCCCTCTCCGCAGAACTCGACAAGGCCGGCTATGCCGTGGCTGGTAACGGCGACTCTTTATTATGGAGCGGGCGGCGCTTGCCCGTTGCCGACGACGAGGCTTTCAGCTCGTGGAACGACCATCGCATGGTTATGGCGCTCGCTATGCTGGCTGTCAGTAGAAAATATGTGGCCATCAAGGATGCCGAGGTTGTGGCAAAGTCCTTTCCCGACTTCTTCGTGCAGCTGCGGCGCCTCGGTTTTGATGTAAGAATTCCCGGGTCGGGAAAGATTGTCTAATTTATAAAGGAAATAAAGGATGATAGGAGCTTTGTGGATATTGTTGTTCATCATAGTGGTGGGCATTGTGTTGTATCTCTTCGAGTTGCGCGGCCGCAGAAAGGATGGTGCTTCGGAGTCGGCGTCAGATGAAGCGTTGCAAGAGGAGAGTGCTGAGCTTCCCGAACAGCCGGAAGCGGAGGCCGATAGCGGGCATGAATCGAATGGTGTATGTTGCGGCATGCACTTGGTATGCGAAAAAGATTCCCTTTCGCCGGTATCGACGAAGGTGGAATATTATGACGACGAGGAACTCGACCGCTTCATAGGCAGAGAGGCTGACAGCTATACACCCGAGGAGACTGATGAATTTCAGGATGTTCTGCTGACGTTGCGTCCCGAAGATGCGCCCGGCTGGGCGCGGAGTATTACCATGCGACGCATCAATTTACCCCCTGTGGTAAGGGACGAATTGCTGATGATTGTCAACGAGCAGCGAAATAAATAGAGTCTAAAGGGTAGGGCGACCCTGTTTGAATCCTGATAATCAATAATATTAAACAGAATTTAACATTTATTGATTAAGCTGAAAATCAGCTCGTTAAGGTACCTCTAACAAAATTAAACGGATATTGTTCATGCAAATACTTGACAAAGGGGATTTGAGGTATTAATTTTGCATTCGCGTTTCGGAAGAGACACCACG
>Ga0073906_1004355_pt1 | contig 14357 bp, 12 predicted proteins | sample Inofromicrocosms_FD_65485 | JGI IMG/M metagenome (GOLD analysis project Ga0073906, IMG submission 65485) | Mouse cecum microbial communities from Vienna, Austria - Inoculum for glucosamine and mucus D2O microcosms | ecosystem: Host-associated > Mammals > Digestive system > Large intestine >... | reverse complement strand
GCCAGCAGGGTGCCGTCCATGGCCTGGGTGGCAATATAATCCATATCCTTCCCGGCCAGGAAGTTCAACCCGTCGCCGTCCTTCTCGTCCATAGGCACGCAGAGCTTGTGCTTGGAGGGACCAAAGCGCACCACGGTCTCAAACATGGTCCGCTCGCCCTGCTGGATATACTGCCCCATAGAGTGCAGGTCCGCGGTAAACTCCACGCTGGCGGGGAACAAGCCCTTGCCCTCCTTGCCCTCGCTCTCGCCGTAGAGCTGCTTCCACCACTCGGCGAAGAAGCGGAACCGGGGCTCATAACCGGCCAGGATCTCGATCTTCTTGCCCTGGGCGTACAAATCGCTGCGGGCGGCGGCGTACTGCCAAGCGGGATTGGCGTCCAGACCGGCGGCGCGGCAGGTCTCCATCATGCTGGCCGCGCCCTTCATCAGCTCGTCCAAATCCACGCCGGCCACGGCGATGGGCAGCAGGCCCACGGCGGTCAGCACGCTATAGCGTCCGCCCACGTTGTCGGGCACCACGTAGGTGTCGTAGCCCTCGGCGTCAGCCAGGGACTTCAGCGCGCCTCTGGCCTTGTCGGTGGTGGCATAGATGCGCTTAGCCGCGCCCTCGCGGCCATACTTCTTCTCCAGCATGGCCTTAAAGAACCGGAAGGCCACGGCGGGCTCGGTGGTGGTGCCGGACTTGGAGATAACGTTGACGGAAAAGTCATCGTCGCCGATGAGGTCCACAATCTCCTGCATCGCGTCGCCGGACAGGCCGTTGCCGGCAAAGTAGATATTAGGCGCGTCCTTCTTGATCAAATTGTAGTTATTGGAGTAAAGCAGCTCGATAGCGGCCCGCGCCCCCAGATAGCTGCCGCCGATGCCGATAACGACCAGGGCTTTGCTGTCGCTCTGGATCTTCTTGGCGGCAGCCTGAATGCGGGCATACTCCTCCTTATCGTAATCCCTGGGCAGGTTCACCCAGCCGACGAAGTCATTGCCCCGGCCGGTGGCCTCCTGGAGCCAGGTATGGGCCTGCTGGAGGCCCTGGGCGTACTTTTCAGGCTGGACAGAGGCGCTGGTCAGATCGATCTTCAACATAATGTGTAATCCCCCTTCTGGAAGTAAAAAAAATAGAGTTCACTATGGGAAATTATAACATACCGCCTTCCCGTTCGCAAGTATTAATTTGGCGTGTTCAACAAGCGGCGCCAAGACGGCGCGGCGGCGGAGCGCCATCCCCGCCAGCATATTTTAATTGAATGAATAAAAAATTGCCTGTATATTCAAAAAAGCGATTGATTTTTTAATTGAAGCATGCTATATTGGATAAACCCCTTGAGAATATACAAATTGGAGATGAGCGCATGGCCTATAAAGCCCTTGAAAAGCTCTTTTATGGCGATGAGAGCGTCTATATTCAGACCTACAAATCACGCTTTGACTCTGAGGACACCGTGAAGCTGGATTTTCTTCTATCTCAGCACCAGGCGTTTTTTGTACAGAACACAGAAGTCCTGAAATTGGCGTATGAAATTGTCAAATTGGACAAATCGGTGGCCGCACTGTGTGCGGCGCTGCCTGGTGTGGCCCAGGAGCAATATTCGAAAAAGTGCCTGATCGATGAAATTGTTCTAACAAATACCATCGAGGGCGTTCACAGCAGCAGAAAGGAAATCGGCGACGCGCTGGAAATTTTAGAAAAACAATCCAGCGAAAAGGGGGAGCGCCGCCGTTTTGTCAGCGTGGTCCAAAAATATCTCAAGCTGTTAAAGAGGGAAGACATCCCCCTGACCACCTGTCAGAACATCCGAGATATCTATGACGAGCTGCTTCTGGAAGAAGTGCTGGCGGAAAATCCGCAAAATAAACCGGATGGGGAGATATTCCGAAAGGATATGACCGCCATTCACAGCGCAACAGATAAGGTCCTTCACAAAGGCCTGTATCCTGAGCGGGAGATCATCGCAGCCATGGAGAAGGCGCTGGCATTCCTGCACGACAATTCTGTGGACCAGCTCTGGCGAATCTGCATCTTCCACTATCTGATCGAGTATATCCACCCGTTTTATGATGGAAACGGGCGGCTCGGCCGTTTTATCCTGAGCTACTGTCTGTCTGAACTTCTGGAGCCGCTGCTCTCATACCGGATTTCCGAGACAATCAAGGAAAATATCACAGCCTATTATAAAGCATTTACGGTGTGCAGCAATCCCCACAATCTGGGGGATCTGACCCCCTTTTTGATCATGATGCTTCGTATGATCCACACCGCGCTGAAGGACCTGGAGGAGTCGCTGCACGAGAAGCTCCTTAGCTGGCAGAAGTATGAAGCCCTGGCGTCCTCTTTCCCCGAAGCAGCCAATAAAGGCGTACGCAGGCTGTACAGCTACCTGATCCAGGCCGCGCTGTTCAGCGAAAAGGGAATCTCCACCAAGGAGCTGAGGACCTATTTCCAAGCGAGCTACTATATCATTAAAAATCTGCTGGATCAGGTCCAGCCCAACCTGCTGCTTTCCCAGCAAAAGGGCAAGGCAAAATACTACCAAATCAATCTGGAGGAGCTTGACAGCCGCCTGCTGGAGACCGCGCTGCACGAACTCCACGCCGGCCCTCCCCCGTGCTGATAAACCGGCCAAGATGGGTACAGGCCGAAGCCCGTACCCACCTTGGTACAAAAGAGAGAGAAAAGGGAGGAAAGAGAAAATGCTCTCGGAATCGGATTTAAGCCGCGCCCCGGCCGCCGTAGCCATAGCCGCCGAAGAACTCGTTGAAGAAGTCCTCCATGTCGCCGTACGCATCGCCGCCCTGCTGGGGCGTGGTCTGGCTCTGCTGGGACTGCTGGGGCTGGGCAGGCGCTGCGGTCTCCTCCGGCTTCTCGGCGGTGCTGCCGAAAGTGAGGTCTGTGGTGTAGACCTGTCCGGAGCGGACATAGGTGATGGTGGCCGTGTCGCCGGCCTTGTAGCTCTTGCTGCCCAGCACAGCCTTCACATCCTGGCTGGAGGTGATGGTGGTGGTTCCCACCATGGTGATCACGTCGCCAACCTGCAGGCCGGCCTTTTCAGCGGGGCCGCCCTTGACCACTTCCGTCAGGTAGCCGCCGGAGCGGACGCCGCACCGGGGATAGGCGGATGCGTTGTCCACGGAGATGCCCATATAGGCGTGGGAGGTGACCTGGCCGTTGGTCATGATGTCCTCCAGCATGGACAGCACGTCATCCAGGGGGATGGCAAAGCCCAACCCCTCAATCATGGCGCTGCCGGAGGAGGAGCTGCCGCTGTACTTGGCGGAGACGATGCCCACCACCTCGCCGTAGATATTGAACAGCGGTCCGCCGGAGTTGCCGCTGTTGACGGCGGTGGAGATCTGGATCATGTTGAAGGGGGTCCCGTCCAGGTTGATCTCCCGGTCCAGGCAGGAGACAATGCCCTCGGCCATCGAAAAGGTCAGCTCACCCAGGGGATTGCCGATGGTCAGCACGTCGTCGCCCACCTTCAGGCTGGAGGAGGTGCCCAGGGTGACGGGCTTCAGCGCCGTGTCGCCGGGATCGACCTTGATGACGGCGATGTCGTAGTCCTTGTCGCCGCCAATAATCTGGGCGGGGAAGGATGTCCCGTCGTTGAGGGTAACCGTGACGGTCTCGCCGTTTTCAATCACGTGGTAGTTGGTGACAATGTAGCCGTCCTTGGTGACGATGAAGCCGCTGCCGGAGCTGGCGTTCTGGACGGCCTGCCCAAAGAAGTTGTACCCCACGGGGGTGGTGACCACGTTGATGCTGACGCAGCTGTTGACGTTGGCGTCATAGATCTCCGGGAAGGTCAGCTTTTTCGAGCCAGTAACGCTGACCGTGGTCACCTCCGCCAGCCCCCGGTCCACCATCTGCATCTGGGTCTGGCCCTTCCGTCCGTCCTGCCAGTCGTTGACCAGCCAGCCGACGCCGAAGGATGAGCCCAGCAGCAGGGCTGCGCAGAGGACGCCGGCGACAATACGCCTGCCGGTTTTCTTCGGCTTCTGGAACTCTGCCGACGGCTCCAGGGCGGGGAGCGGTTCACTGTAATCGGGCCGGTAGCGGTAGTGGTACTCGTAAGGGGTCCTGTCCTGATGGTTGTTGTTCTCGTTATACATAACAAGCTGCCTCCTCGTTCATAGCGCTTTTATTTTTTGCTGTTGAGGATAGAATACAGTTGATTTGTGACAAGATTATGAAGAAATTTTGCAATGTTTTTAAACATTCGCTGAATTGAACCTGAAAAGATTTCATCAAGCGATCCCGAAAAACCGCTTTCCGTTTTCCCTTGTCACCCGTGCGCACTCCGCAAAGGACACGCCCTTGATCTCCGCCAGTCTCTCGCAGATCAGGCGCACATAACGGGAGTCGTTCCGCTTCCCCCGATGGGGCACGGGGGCCATATAGGGGCTGTCGGTCTCGATCATCACCCGCTCCAGGGGCACAGCCCGGGCGGCCTCCACGGCTTTTCGGGCGTTTTTATAGGTCAGCACGCCGGTAAAGGACACCATCCACCCCAGCTTCACCAGCTCCTCTGCCATTTCCGCGCTGCCGGAGAAGCAGTGGAACACGCCCCGCACCTGCGGGAACTCCCGAATCATCGCCAGACTGTCAGCGTGGGCCTCCCGGTCGTGCACAATGACCGGCAGCTCCAGCTCCGCCGCCAGGGCCAGCTGGTCCCGGAACACCTGCTGCTGAAACTCCCTGGGCGGATTCTCCTCCCAGTAATAATCCAGCCCGATTTCACCGATGGCAACCACCTTTGGATGCTCCGCCAGCTCCCGCAAAGCCTCCAGGTCCTCCGGCCTATAGGGTGCGCAGTTCTCAGGATGGTATCCCACGGCGGCATATAAAAAGTCGTACCGCTCCGCCAGCGCCACCGCGGCGCGGGAGCTGGGCAGGTCGCAGCCCGGATTGACGGCCAGCGCAATGCCCGCGCCGGGCAGCGCGCCGAGGACCTCATCGCGGTCCGCGTCAAACTGTTCCGCGTCATAGTGGGCATGGGTATCAAAGAGCACGGGAAACATCTCCTTTCCAGGCAGTCAGATTCTGGATACAGCACCGGTGGTGCAGTCCACGAAATAGGGGTTCGTATCGGTCTCAATGCGCCACACAGGCAACAGGCGCACAGTGGCGGCGGTGGCCTGCAGCAGATAGACGCACTGGATGTCCGTCACCTGGCTGCACACGATGCCTGTGGCGCCCCGGTAGTCCAGGAAACGCACCAGCGCCGTCACGCAGTCGATCCGCCCGGTGGACTCCACCGCCGCATTCTCCAGGCTCACATGGGCCCCCGTCACCCCGGTCAGCACGCCCTCCTCAAAGTACAGCGCCGCCGTACAGCCGTATACCGTCACGCCGGCCACCTCCTGCACCGCCGTCACGCTGCCGGTGCCGCCGTCCACGTCGACCACCATATCCCGGTACCCGAATTCGCTGCAGAACTTCTCCGAAAAACCGGCGATATCCTCCACCGCCACCTCCAGGCGGCTGCCGTCAAAGCTGCCGCCGGAGCGGAACTGGATGCTCCCCTTGTCCGACGAATAGCTGTAGATCCCGCCGCCCTGGCTGGAGGACACCGCGCTGCTGCCCAGGAGATAGGAGGCGATGACCCGCTCCGTCTCACCGTGCCGGGAAATGGCCAGGGCGCTGAGGGGCTGCTGGGACAGCTGCAGGCGGCTGTCCAGCGTCAGCTGGCTGGCGGCGCAGAGCTCCTCCAGCTGGCGAACCGTCTCAGACGCGGCCCGCCGGCTCTGCCACCGCTGGCTGCCGATGAGCACCAGCAGCCCCGCGTTGAGCAGCAGCAAAATGAGGATCGCGATATTTTTCAGCCGAAAGGTCTCCAAAGTGCAGCACCACCCTATCCGAGCCGTATGATCAAGGCCCAATACTACAGATCATGATAACCAGCAGGGGGAGAGCCGGGCGCCCCCCGCGTCCACATAGGCCACGGACAGGCCGCTGTCCGGATGCAGGGAGGCGATGGCTGCCGCCATAGCGGGCGGCAGCAGCGGCGCGCCCTCCTCCTCCGCCGGCGTATAGGCCCGGCAGCGGTAGGTGAAGCTGACGGCCCCAGCAGCGCCCACCGTCACGGCCAGGGCGTCCGACTCATCGGGGAAGCACACCGGCACGCCCTCCGCCTGATAGCGGAAGCGCACCACATAAGTCCCCTCCTCGGTCTCCTCCGCCCCGGACAGCCGCAGCGGCGACGCGCCGGTCCCGTTCGTCAGCGCGGAGGCCAGGCTCCACGCGGCGCGCAGGGCCTCCGGCAGCGCCGGTCCCTCGCCGCCGGGCCGGTAGGACGGCGCTGCCGCCGCGCTGGAGTACAGCACCGTGCCGTCCGGGCCGATGCGCAGGGTGCGGGGGGACTCCTCCACCACCACCGCGCCGTCCCGGTCCGTGTACAAGAACTTGGTGTGGGCGTTGAAATCCAGGGCGGTCATCAGGTTGTAATCCGTGTAGCCCGCCGGCAGGTCGGCCTGGAGCTCCGGCGGCTGGGCGACGGAGGCGGCCAGCAGCGTATAGGGCTCCAGCGCCGTATAGTTGGTCTCATAGGCGAAGGAGCTGCCGTTGGGCTGCACGCCGGCGCAGATGGTCTCCAGCGCCGACGCCGGCAGCGCTGTGGCGCACCGGAACAGCCCGCCATCCCCGCCCCGCAGGTACATGGACACCGCGTCCTCCCCATCGGCTGTCAGCGCCAAGGCCCGGACCGGGCGGTCGGAGCCCGCGCTCTCTCCCAGGCAGGCCGCCACCGCCGTCAGGGGCAGCTCCACGGTGAGATCCAGATACACGGCCATTCCCTCCAGGGCGTCCCGGAACTGCTGCTGTGCAGCCGCCTCCAGCTCCGCCGCAGAGCCCAGGGCCTCCCGGAACAGGGGAATGACCTGCTGGACCAGGGGGTCGTCCTCCCCGGCGCACAGCTGCCCAAAGCGGCCATACTCGCTGTCCGCCGTGACCATGATGTGGACGGAGCCCAGCATGGCGCTCAGCTCCCCAGCCGGCTCCTGGGCCGGCTGGGGGGACGCCGCCGGCGAGGCCAGGGCCCACCCGCCCCGGACCATGGGGGTGCGCAGCAGCAGGAACAGGGCCGAGACGGTCAGCAGCACCAGCGCCGCGTTCTGCAGCGCGTTGACGATCCGGTTATGCTCCCTCATGGCGCTCCTCCTCCTGCCGGATGGGCAGCACGATCCGCACCGTACAGCCGGGTCCGTCGTGGCTGGTCAGGCTGATGGTACCGTGGTGGCGGAGAACGATCTCCCTGGCAATGGACAGCCCCAGGCCGGTGCCGCCCTTCTCCCGGCTGCGGGCCTTGTCCACCCGGTAGAAGCGGTCAAAGATCCGCTCCCGGTCCTTGGCGGGGATGCCGATGCCCGTGTCCGACACCTCGATCCAGGCGCTCTTTCCCGTCACACCCGCGTCCACGGAGATGGTCCCGCCGTCGGGGGTGTACTTGATGGAGTTGCCCACCACGTTCATCATCACCTGTTCCAAACGGCTGCGGTCGCCGGTGATCACCGGCAGCAGGCTGCGGTCGCCGTATTTTTGCACCAGGGTGTGGCTGTGGTTCTGGGCGTCCAGGGCCACGGCCCGGCACACCGACTCAATGGCGTCGGCCAGGGGGAAGCGGCTCATGCGCAGGTCCGCCCGTCCGGAGTCCAGGCGGCTGAGGGTCAGCAGGTCCTGGACAATGCGGGTCATGCGGTCCGTCTCGCTGATGATGATGTCCAGGAAGCTGTCCGCCGTGTCCCGGGGGATCTCCGGGTCGTCCCGCAGCGTCTCGGCGTAGGAGCGGACGTTGGTCAGGGGCGTTCGCAGCTCGTGGGACACGTTGGCCACAAATTCCTTGCGCATCTCGTCGTTTTTCCGCTGGGCGGTGACGTCGTGGAGCACCGCCATGGCCCCGCCCTCCTCGTCGGACACCGGGGCCAGGTACAGCTCCAGAATCCGCTCCCCCACGGTCATCTCCCCGGAGACGAAGTTGGGCCGCTGCAGGCCCAGCACCTGCTGCAGGGGGGCCTGCTGGCCGAAGAGGGCGTCATAGTCGTAGAACGCCACTTCACGGCCCAGCATGCGGCTGGCGGCGGGATTGTTGGTGAGCACCGCGCCGTCCCCGGCGAAGGAGACCACGCCGTCGGTCATATGGAGGAACAGGGTGTCCAGCTTGTTGCGCTCATTCTCCACGGCCTCCAGGGTGTCCTGCAGGACCTCGGCCATGTCGTTGAAGGTGGTGGTGAGGATGCCGATCTCGTCGGTGGACTCCACGGCGATGGCGCTGCTGAAGTCCCCGGCGGCCACCCGCTCCGCCCCCTCTGTCAGCCGCTCGATGGGGATAATCATGGTCTTGCTGAGCAGGAAGCTGAGGAGCACGGAGATCAGCAGGCCCACCAGCAGGGCCTGCAGGATGATCAGAAACAGCTGGCTGTTCAAGTTTGTCACCGTGTCCCGGTTGTCATAGATGTAGATGATATAGGCGCTGCCGCCCCCGGTGACCGGGATAGCCAGGTCCATGAAGTTGGCGGCAATGTCGCTCTGGTCCCCCACCTTGCTGCCGCCGGCGGCGATGCTGTTGCGGACTGTCAGCAGGTTGGGGGAGGCGGGCAGGCGCTCAAAGGCATCCTGGCCGTCGGAGCCGGCCAGATACGCGCCGGTCCGCCCGTCCAGGATGAAGTAGTTGCGGGTATTGGTGTTCAGCCCCAGGTCCCCGGCCTTGGCCTCGATCATCTCCTGGAGCTTGGGCACGTTTTCCTCCTCCGCCCAGCTGCGCAGGGAGGCCACAAAGGGCGTGTTGGCGGGATTGGAGTCGCCGAAGACGCTCTCCATCTGCTGATAGAATTCATCGATATAGAACGCCGTGATGCTGGTCATCATAAACGCGCCGACGATGGTCATCAAGGATGTGATGAGCAGCAGCATGATGAGAACCAGCTTCATATGCAGGCTGCGAAACATGGCGCTCTCCCCCTCTGCTTGGCGGGGCTACTGCCCCGCGAAATAGTACCCCACGCCCCGCCGGGTCAAAATCAGCTCCGGATTGGCGGGGTCGTCCTCAATCTTCTCCCGCAGGCGGCGGACCGTCACGTCCACCGTCCGCACGTCCTCCCCCACATAGCCGTAGTTCCACACCTGCTCCATCAGGTCGCCTCTGGAATACACCTTTCCGGGGTGGCCGGCCAGGAAGGCCAGCAGATCATATTCCCGCTGGGTCAGCTCAAGGGGCTTGTCGTGCTTGAACACCTGGTAGCTGTCCAGATGGATGCGCAGGCCCCCCGCCGCCGTCAGCACGTCCCCCGCGCCCTGCTCCATGGCCGTGCGCCGGATGTTGGCCTTGACGCGGGCCATCACCTCCCGAATGGAGAAGGGCTTGGTGATGTAGTCGTCCGCGCCCAGTTCCAGGCCCTTGACCTTGTCGTCCTCACCCTCTCGGGCCGTGAGGATAATGACCGGCGCTTTGTTCCCCTTCTCCCGCAAAATCCTGCACACCTCGAAGCCGTCCAGCTTCGGCAGCATCAGGTCCAGCAGGAGGATGTCCGGGTTTTCCTTCAGCGCCATATCCAGCCCCGCCTCGCCGTCGTTGGCCGTCAGGATGTTGTACTCCTTCTTCAAATTGTACTGGAGGATATCCACAATGCTCTTCTCGTCCTCAACAATCAACACCGTCTTTTTCTCGTCCATTCCCATTACCTCCATCTTCATGCCCGCCGCCGCAGGCGGCGCGTTGCCCGTCCGACAGGACCCGGCAGGACTACAGATTCAGCAGCACCTTCGTCTTCAGCACCGCCGCCATGGTCTTGGCGTCCTTGATGCTGCCGTCCATGACCTCCTGCACCAGCTGGTCAAAGGGCACCCGCTCCAGGGTCAGAAACTCGTCCTCGTCCAGATCCGTCTCGCCGAAATGCAGCTCACGGGCCAGATACATGCGGATAATCTCCCCGCAGTATCCCGGCGACGGGTACAGCTCGCCCAGGGACTGGAATTTCCCCGCCGTGGCGCCGGTCTCCTCCCGCAGCTCCCGGATGGCGGCCTCCCTGGGGTCCTCGCCGTACTCCAGCTTTCCGGCGGGAATCTCCCGCAGCAGCTGCATATAGGGGTACCGGAACTGGCGCACCAGCAGCACCCGGTTTTCATCGTCCAGGGCCACCACGCACACCCCGCCCGGATGGTCCACCACCTCCCGGACGGCCTCCTGGCCGTTGGGCAGCAGGGCCGTATCCCGCCGGATATGCAGGATCTTCCCGTCAAAAATTTTCTCACTGGATAAAGTCTTTTCTGTCAGGTCCATGGTTATGCGTCTCCTTTTTCCGTATCGTTTCCGGCGTTTTCCGCCGCCGGTGTTTCGAAGTCTCCGGGGGTCAGCCTGTCCGTATAAACGCCGCTGACGCCGTCCTCCAGCAGCTGCCTGGCCCGCTCCAGCTCGTTGACCGTATGGGTGTACACCGTCAGACCGTATTCCGCCGCGATGTCCCCATAGACGCTGTTCCACAGCGCCTGGTCTATGGTGATGCCCAGGATGCCGTTTTCCGCGCAGAACGCCGCCTTCCGCCGGAAGGTGTCCTCGGTGCCGTCAAAGCCCTCCAGGTACAGGGTGTAGATATAGCCCGCAAAGTGGTGGACGCTGTCCGCCACCTGGAACATCAGGGGGCTGTAGATCTGCACCACAAAGCGGTCCAGCAGGTAGCTCAGCCCCAGCTCCGCCGCGTCCGCCGCCATCGCGTCGAACTGCAGCCGGACGAATTCTGCCTCCATAAACTTGGAGTCGGTGACAATGCAGACGTCGGGGTATTCCTCCATCAGCAGCAGCAGGTCTTTGAAGGAGAGGGGGGTATATTTGCCCAGGATGGGCGCCTGTAGGAATTCCTCCAGCGTGGGGATGCTGGTCTCCCGGATGCCCCGCTGCCACCCCTTCCGCCAGTCGTGGCGCAGCACCACCTGCTGGTCGCTGGTCAATCGCAGGTCCGCCTCAAAGACCCGCACGCCCTGTTCATACATGGCCTGGAAGCCCTCCAGGCAGTTGAGCACCGTCCGCTGGCCCACCGCCCCCAGGCCGTGGGTGATGACTTGTTCCCGTGCCAAAATTTCCGGTCCGGTCAGCTCCCCCTCCGGCTTCTGTTTCTCCTCGGCCACCTTCTCCGCCGGCTCCAGCCACTCCGGCATAGCCTCCTCGCTGCTGGCCAGGGGTTCCTGCACCGGCTCGGTCCGGGCCGGCTCTCTGGCCTGGCTGTCGGAGGCGAGGACCCCGGCCAGCCCGATAAATTCCAGGGCCGCGATGACCAGCAGCAGATATACGAAGGATGTATAGGGGCCAAAGGGTTTCTTTTTGTAAAAATCCGCCATGCAGAACCTCTCCGATGAAATGAATTGATAGTAGTATACCATGCCGGCGGCAAAAATGCCACCCATAAATTTCTTTCTCAGGGATGGCGCGGCGCTGAAAAACACACAGGCGGTCCCGGAAAAGGGCCGCCTGTCCGCTGGTCAAAAACGCGGAGAGGGCTATCCGACCTCCAGCGTATAGTCCTCCACCCCCGGCATATGCCGCAGCAGCGCGTCCACCGCCTCCGCGGCCTTTTCATCCGCCCCGGTCAGCAAGCCGTTGTCCGCGGCCCGCTGCTCGACGATCTTCTTCTGATCGCCGGTAAAGGAGGTGTAGTCGGTAATGCTGATGCGGTTGAACACATTGTCGCTCTCGTCGAAGACCTCTATGCTGTCCTCAGGGATCTCGTGGGAGAGGATCCGGCTGTCCGGCAGGGTCACGGTGATGCGCCTCCCGGCCTCGTCCACCTCCACCGCCGCCTTGCTCAAATCCACACCGGCCTTGATGATGCCGTCATAGGAGACAATAAAGGTCTTGGTCGTAAACGGCACCTTCCAGCCGTAAAAATCCAGCTGGTTTTCATACCGGGCCATATTGGTGTAATAGTACGACACCGACACCAGCTCCTGGGCCGTGCGCAGCTGCTGGCCCAGCAGGTCAGCCGTCACCACCGGCTCTGCCTGCTGTCCGGCCCGTTTCGCCCCGTACAGGAACGCGCCGAACATCCCCCCGGCTGCCAGCGCCGCCGCCAGAAGGACCAGCAGCGCCTTTGTCCGCAGGCGCATTCCCCGCCGCACTTCTTCTCTTTCCGCCATTGGTACTCCTTTCCCCCTACCGGATGACCTTCCGGATGTCCTCGCTGCGGCCCAGCACCAGCAGGTGGTCCTCCTGGCAGAACTTGTAATCCGGGCTCAGGTTGGGCCGGATGACCCCGTCCCGAATGGCCGCGATCACCGTCAAATGGTATTTCACCCGGAAGTTCAGGTCCTTCAGGCTCTGGCCCAGCCACCGCTGCATGGGCTCCAGCTCATAGATGGAATATTCCGCCGTCAGGCGGATGCAGTCGAAAATACTGTCCGAGCTCTCGCTGACCGCGATGCTGGTGGCCACCTCCAGCTCCGGATAGATGATCTCGTCCGCGCCGTTGCGCAGCAGGAACTTGGCCTGGATGTCGTCCTCCGCCTTGCTGAACACCTTTTTGGCCCCCAGCTCCTTCAGCAGGCTGGTGACCTGCAGGCTGCCCAGCACATCCTCCCCCAGGCACACGAAGCAGGCGTCAAAGCTCTCCACGCTGAATGAGCGCAGCACATCCGGATTGGTGCAGTCCCCCACCCGTGCGCTGGCCACATAGGGCAGCATGTCCTCCAGATGCTCGCTCACCCGGTCCACAATCATGACCTCGCACTTCTGCTCCGCCAGAGCGCGGCAGAGGTGGTGGCCAAAGGAACCCATACCGATGATCAGAAACGTTTTCATGGTTACCTCCTAAAAAAAGCGTACGTTCCGCATTATCCGATGGTGATCTCCTCCGGCGGCAGTGTCACCGGCGGCAGGGCCTTTTTCTCCAGCAGCGCCACGGCAAAGGAGATGCTCCCCACGCGGCCGCAGTACATCAGGAAGATGATCACCGCCCGGCTCACCGGCGCAAGGGAGCGGGTGATGCCGGTGGTCATGCCCGCCGTGCCGATGGCGGAGAAGGTCTCAAAGAGCACATCCTGCAAGGGCAGCGTCTGGACCATGCAGATGACCAGGGCCCCTGCCAGGGCCAGCAGCAGGTTGGTAAAGAGCACCGCCGTGGCCCGCTTCAGGGCGCTGTCGCCGATGCTGCGGCCAAAGGCGTTGGCGCTCTGCTGGCGGCGCACGCCGGAGAAGGTGTGCAGCAATATGACGAAGATGGTGGTGGTCTTGATGCCGCCGGCGGTGGAGCCGGGGTTGCCGCCGACGAACATCAGCATGATGGTGAAGAGCAGGCTGCCGGGGCTGAGGGCGGCGGTGTCTGTGGAGTTGAAGCCCGCCGTGCGGGGCGTCACCGCGTCGAAGAGGGCCCCCAGGACCTGCTCCCGCAGGGGCCGGCCGGCCCCCAGATTGTCCCGCTCAAAGAGGAAGAACAGCGCGCCGCCGCCAACAACCAGCAGCAGGTTCATCACCAGCACGACCTTTGTCTGGAGCCGGTAGTGCCGCCAGCGCAGCTTATTCCGGACCAGGTCGCCCCAGACCAGGAACCCCGACCCGCCCACCAGGATAAGGGCGCACAGGGTGAGGATTACCAGGGGGTCGTCCACATAGCCGCTGAAGGAGGAGAACTGGCCGAAGTGAGCGCCCATCAGGTCAAAACCCGCGTTGCAGAAGGCGGAAACGCTGTGCCAGATCCCGTAATAGACGCCCCGGCCCAGGCCGTACTGCCCCGCGAAGCGGATGGACAGCAGCGCCGCGCCGGCGCCCTCCACCAGCAGCGTGCCCAGGAGGATGAAGCGGATAAAGGGCACGATGCCGCCCAGCTGGTGGTAGCTGACGCTGTCCACCACCACCTCCCGCTCCCGCAGGCCCAGCCGCCGGCGCAGCAGCAGGGAGAAGAGGGTGGCGATGGTCATAAAGCCCAGGCCGCCGATTTGGATGAGGGTGATAATGACCAGCTGGCCGAAGGTGGTCCAGTAGGTGCCCGTGTCCCGCATCACCAGGCCCGTCACGCAGGAGGCGGAGGTAGCGGTAAAGAGAGCGTCGCCGAAGGACGCGCCGCCGGGTCCCCGGCTGGAGACGGGCAGCATCAGCAGCGCGGTGCCGGTCAATATCATGATGAAAAAGCCCAGCGCGATGACCTGCACACTGGACATCTTGGCTTTTCTCTGCCGGTTCATAAGCAATCCCGCCTTACGCATTCAATCAATATAGACAGGATACCACATTTTTTGATTGCTTGCAACCGTCCTGTTCCGCAGGCAGGGATTTCGGCTTAGAGTGAGAAGGGAAAGAAAAAACATGCAAAAAAGGAGAATAAAGCGGGGAGGGCTGGAAAAATGGTGAAGACGTGGAAAAACGCAAAAAGTCCCCCCAGGCC
>Ga0073906_1004346_pt1 | contig 14392 bp, 18 predicted proteins | sample Inofromicrocosms_FD_65485 | JGI IMG/M metagenome (GOLD analysis project Ga0073906, IMG submission 65485) | Mouse cecum microbial communities from Vienna, Austria - Inoculum for glucosamine and mucus D2O microcosms | ecosystem: Host-associated > Mammals > Digestive system > Large intestine >... | reverse complement strand
TTTTCTAATTCTTGGCATAATTATTCCTCCTTATACTATTATTTTAACACAAAAAATGAAAGTAGACTTTTTGTGTCCACTTTCATTTTACCACTTCAAAAATATTCTGAGCTTTCTTTTTAGAAAAGACAAGAAAGGATTTGTTTTGCGAAAAAAATATGATAGGCTATTGAAAATATAACGAAAGAGGAGGGAAGAAATATGAAAGAGCAAAACAAAATCCCAAAAAAAGAAATTGTATATATCCTACTATTAGTCGTTATCCTAATCGTAGCATTTGGATTTCATGCGAATTTACAAATGAAAAGAAGAACAAGAAAATTAGAACTAGCAAGCCAATCCATAGTAGAAACATTGTTCCAATTCGTATAAAAAAAGAAAAAATTTGTAAAAATAGGATAAAAACGCATAATTTTTTTCCCTTTTGTAATAATAAGGACAGATATTTGAAAGTAAAAGGAGGGGAAAAAATGAAAGCAACTGGTGTTGTACGAAGAATTGACGACCTAGGTAGAGTTGTTATCCCGAAAGAAATACGTAAGACACTTCGCATCAAAGAAGGCGACCCATTAGAGATTTTCACAGACAAAGAAGGCGAAGTTATCTTGAAAAAATATTCTCCAATTGGAGAACTATCTGAATTTGCAAGTGGGTATGCAGAAACACTTGCAAAAACAACAGGGCATATTGCTTGTATTACCGACAAAGATACCATTATTGCAGTTTCTGGTGGCTCCAAAAAAGAATACTTAGAACAAAACATTAGTGAAGAACTTGAAAAAATTATGGAAGACAAACAAAACTATACAAGCAAAGAAAACAATAACCTAGCCATTCCAATTATCCAAAACGATAACAAGGAAAAACGCTTTAATGCACAAGTCGTTTATCCAATTATTGCTGATGGCGATACCATTGGAACCGTTATCCTATTATCCAAAGACAGAGAAACAAAAATGTCAGAAGTGGAACAAAAAGTAGCACAATCTGCTGCTAACTTTTTAGGAAGTCAAATGGAGATATAAAGAAAGAAGGAAATGATTGCACATTAAGTTTTCATTTCCTCTTTTTTATGGTAGAAATATTACAAGAAAAAGACATTTTAGAAAATCATGGAAAAATACTTGCTAATTGAAAAAAGTTATAGTATAAATATAATTAATAATCGATTATTGTTACAAAGGAGGAAAGAAAATGGAGGAGAGAAATATAAATCAAAGTGCCGTACCTGCTGAGATTACAACTTGGACAAAAGTAAAGAACTTTTTGTTACAAGAAATCACAGTAGAGTTAACACCAAAACAAGAAAAAGTTTTCAAAGAAGTAAGCGACTTTTGGCACCAAGAAATCACAGGGCAAGATGTACGCAATTTTCTATTCCAACCAATTAGCGGAAAAGATATTCGTAATTTCTTATTCCAAGAAATAGAAATCAAATAAAGCATATAAATTTTAGAAAAGAATACTTGAAAAGTATTCTTTTTTGATATAAAATGAAACTGCTTGTAAATAATATAAGCATAGATGCTAATTTGGCATCAGAATGGAGGAAAAAAATTATGGCAATCAAAATCGGAATTAACGGATTTGGAAGAATCGGAAATTTATCTTTCCAAGCAGCGATGGGAAAGGAAGAAATCGAGGTTGTTGCAATCAACGATCCATTTATTACGGCAGATTATATGGCATATATGGTAAAATATGATACCGTACATGGAAGATATCCTGGAACTGTAAAATCAGAAGACGGAAAACTAATCGTGAATGGAAAAGAAATAAAAGTATACAATGAAATGGAACCAAAGAACATTCCTTGGGGAGAATTAGGAGTAGAATATGTACTCGAATGTTCGGGCGTATTTACAACCATTGAAAAAGCAAATGCACACTTAGAAGGAGGAGCAAAGAAAGTAATCATTAGTGCACCTTCAAAAGATGCTCCGATGTTTGTTATGGGAGTAAATAACAAAAACTATGATTCAACAATGAACATTGTATCCAATGCATCTTGTACTACAAACTGTCTAGCACCTCTTGCAAAAGTAATCAATGATAACTTTGGTATCAAAGACGGTCTTATGACCACAGTACACTCTACCACCGCTACGCAAAAAACAGTAGATGGTGCATCGAAAAAAGATTGGAGAGGTGGAAGAGCAGCAGCAGCGAATATTATACCATCTTCAACAGGAGCAGCAAAAGCAGTTGGTAAAGTTATCCCAGAGTTAAATGGAAAATTAACAGGAATGTCCTTCCGCGTACCAACCGTTGATGTATCTGTTGTAGATTTAACTTGTAATCTAGCAAGACCAGCAAGTTATGATGAGATTTGTTCAGCTGTTAAGAAAGCATCAGAAAACGAATTAAAAGGAATTATGGGATACACAGACGAAGCAGTTGTTTCCTCAGATTTCATCCATGATGCACATACATCAATCTTTGATGCACAAGCAGGTATTGCTTTAACTGATACATTTGTAAAATTGGTTGCTTGGTATGATAATGAATGGGGTTATTCAAACAAACTAGTAGACCTTGCAATTTATATGGCAAGTGTAGATCATAAATAAGAAGAAAGTGACATCATGCTATGAAAAAGAGGAAGAGGAGTATTGGTATACTCCTCTAGGACATTATCCATAGCGCCGATGCCACTTTTCTCGTGAAAAGGAGAAGAGAAAAAATGGAGAAAAAAACAGTTCGAGATATTGAGGTAAGTGGAAAGAAAGTATTAGTTCGTTGTGATTTCAATGTCCCACAAGATGAAAATGGAAATATTACAGATAACAGAAGAGTAGTAGGAGCCTTAGATACCATTCGTTATTTAGTAGATCATGGAGCAAAGGTAATTTTATGCTCTCATTTAGGAAGACCAAAAGGAGAATTCAAAAAGGAATTTTCACTAGCACCCGTGCAAAAAGAATTAGAAAAGTTATTAGGAAAAGAAGTGAAATTAGCAGAAGATATCATTGGTGAAAGTGCAAAAGCATTAACTGCCAATATGAACGCAGGGGATATTGTCCTATTAGAAAATATCCGTTTTGATGCAAGAGAAGAAAAAAATGACCCAGAATTTGCAAAAGAATTAGCATCTCTTGCAGAAATCTATGTCAATGATGCATTCGGAACAGCACATCGTGCTCATGCTTCAACAGCTGGTGTAGCAGACTATTTACCAGCTGTTAGCGGATTTTTGATTGAGAAAGAATTGAAGTTTTTAGGAGAAGCAGTGAGCAACCCAGCAAGACCTTTTGTTGCGATCCTAGGAGGGAAAAAAGTTTCCGATAAAATTGGCGTTATTCAAAACTTACTCGAAAAAGTAGATGTCCTAATCATTGGAGGAGCAATGGCAAATACCTTCCAAAAAGCCTTAGGACATGATGTGGGAAAATCTGTTGTCGAAGAAGATAAGATTGACCTTGCGAAAGAACTCATGGAACAAGCAAAGTCAAAAGGTGTTCGCTTAATGCTTCCAGTGGATGTGAAAATTGGAAAAGAATTTGATGCCAATACCGAAAGCAAAATTGTAAAAGTAACAGAAATACCAGCCGATTGGCAAGTTTTTGATATCGGAACACAAACCATTGACCAATACAAAGGGATATTAGATAGTGCCAAAACAGTTGTATGGAATGGACCAATGGGCGTGTTTGAATTTGACCAATTTGCGATTGGAACCAAAGAAATAGCGGTAAAACTAGCTGAATTAGAAGCAGTAACCGTTATCGGAGGAGGCGACTCTGCTGCAGCAGTGGAAAAAATGAAAGTAGCAGATAAAATGACACACATTTCAACTGGTGGAGGAGCATCTTTAGAATACCTAGAAGGAAAAGTGTTACCAGGAATAGATTGTTTAGCCAATAAATAGGAGGAAAAAAGATGAGAAGAAAAGTAATCGCAGGAAACTGGAAGATGAATATGCTTCCAAATGAAGCAATCGCTTTTATCGAAGGATTGGCACCAATGGTAAAAGACACGCCAAATGAAGTGATTTTATGCGTGCCATATACAGACTTATTTTACGCACTCTTAAATGCACAAGGCACCAATATTAAAATTGGAGCACAAAATATGCACTGGGAGGAGAATGGAGCCTACACAGGAGAAATTTCTGCTAAAATGCTAAAATGTATTGGTGTCGAATATGTTATTATTGGGCACTCGGAAAGAAGACAATATTTTGCCGAAACAGACGAAACCGTGAATAAGAAAGTGAAAAAAGCCTTACAAGAAGGCTTAAAGCCAATCGTATGTGTAGGAGAAACATTAGAACAAAGAGAAGCGGGAAAGACCGAAGAAGTAATCAATCAGCAGGTTGAAGTCGGCTTGCAAGGACTAACAGAAAAAGATTTTGAAACTTTAATCATTGCCTATGAACCAATTTGGGCAATTGGAACAGGCAAAACAGCAACTGCAGAGCAAGCAAATGAAACCATTCAAACAATTCGTAAAAAAGTTGTAGAAATGTATGGAAATATGGCAGGTTCTAGTGTTATAATACAATATGGCGGAAGTGTAAAAGCATCCAATGCACACGAACTATTTACCACTTCCGACATTGACGGGGGCCTTGTGGGAGGAGCGAGCCTAAAGGTCGACGAATTTGAAAAGATCGTAAACTTTTCGTAAAGACGGTTAAGAGAGCAAGCGAGAAGAAAGAGGGAGAGTTATGAGTAAAAAACTTACTATGCTAATGATACTGGACGGTTTTGGTATCAATGAAAATGAAAAAGGAAACGCAATCGCAGAAGCCAAAACACCAAACTTAGACAAACTAATGAAAACTTGTCCAACCACAAAGATTTATACCAGCGGACTACAAGTCGGTCTGCCAGATGGTCAAATGGGAAATTCAGAAGTTGGGCATACCAACATTGGAGCTGGAAGAGTTGTGTATCAAGGATTAACAAGAATTACAAAATCCATTGAAGACGGAGATTTCTTTAGTAATCCAGAATTAACAGGAGCCATCGAAAATTGCCAAAAAAATCATTCCAAATTACACATTATGGGGCTATTATCCGATGGAGGCGTGCATAGCCATATCCGCCATTTATATGCTTTACTAGAATTATGCAAAAGAAAAGATTTTGAAGATGTTTATGTGCATTGTTTCTTAGACGGAAGAGATACACCACCAACATCAGCCGAAGGCTACATTACAGCCTTAGAAGAAAAAATGAAAGAAAAAGGTGTGGGAAAAATCGCTTCGATTTCTGGAAGATTTTATGCTATGGATCGAGATAAGAGATGGGAAAGAATTGGGAAAGCCTACGATGCTTTAGTCAATGGCGAAGGCGAGAAATTTACAGCGGCAACAACTGCAATCGAGCAATCTTATCAACAAGACATTTTTGATGAATTCTTTGTGCCAACCGTTCTATGCAATGGAGATAAACCAATCGCAACCATTGAGGATAAAGACTCTGTTATCTTCTATAATTTCCGCCCAGACCGTGCAAGGGAAATTACAAGAGCCATTGTAGATAAAGACTTTAACGAATTTCCAACCAAGAAAATGGATGTTACCTTTGTGTGTATGACGAGTTATGACGAAAGTATGCCAAATGTATCGATTGCTTTCAAACCAGAAGTGCTAGTCAACACCTTTGGTGAATATATTAGTAAGCAAGGTTGCAAACAATTAAGAATTGCAGAAACCGAAAAATATGCACATGTTACTTTCTTCTTTAATGGAGGAGAGGAAAAACAATACCAAGGAGAGGACCGTATTCTAGTTCCTTCTCCAAAAGTAGAAACCTACGATATGCAACCAGAAATGAGTGCAGAAGAAGTAACAAACAAAGTAATTGGTGCGATTGAAAGTGAAACCTATGACGCGATTATCTTAAACTATGCAAACCCAGATATGGTTGGGCACACTGGTGTATTTGAAGCAGCAGTAGCAGCTATTGAAAAAATTGACGAATGTGTAGGTAGAGTGCTAGAAGCTGTACAAAAAGTAAACGGTGCGGTGCTCATCACAGCAGACCATGGAAACGCAGAGCAAATGATTGACTACAAAACAGGCGAACCACATACAGCCCATACAACCAATCCAGTACCACTTATCTTAGTAGGAATGAATAAAGTTCGCTTAAAAGAAGGAAAACTTGCTGACTTAGCACCTACTATGCTAGAAATGATGGGACTTGAAAAACCAGAAGAAATGACTGGTGCATCTTTGCTTGAAAGAGCAGAATAGAAACCAGGGGGAATGTTTTATGCAAGCAACCGCGAGAATACGAGAATTATTTGAACAAATCCGAAAACAATTATTCTTTATGATACCAGAAAAATGGGACCGCATTGACTTGTATGCTTCTGTCATTGAAATTGTAAAAGATGACCCAGTTGGGGAAATGTTTTTCTACTATTTCCCCAAGGGTTTACTGCGAAAAAATCCAGTTAATGTTTACGAAGTTCCAGCCAAATTCAATATTGAAGAAGAGTCCTACCTAAAACTTGCGGCGAAACTCTATGGAACCATCAAGCAGTTATATTTAGAATGGAAACAATATCCGCAAGAAAAACTGTGGACGAATTTGACCATTCGCATTGAAAATGCAAGGTTCTATGTGGAATTTGATTATGAACCGATTGTAAGCAATGAAAAAGAAAACCAAAAAAGGCGTATCATTTGGCTCTATGAGAATTTGGGATTTCCACTGGAAAAATTTAATCGAGAAGAAAAAGCAATTCTGGAAGAATATGTAGCCTATCGTAGGCACTATCCAAAAGATGTGAGTCATTATGTAGAAGGCATTTATGAAAATCAAAAGAATACCCATAATGTCATCAGTTATGGATACGAAGCATTTGAAAAAGAAGAAAATTGGAAACTGAGGGAACAGAGAAATCAAGAACTCCAGCAAGAATTAGAGGAATTAGAAAATAAACCACGAAAAAGAAATCAAATACTAAATTGAAAGGAGAATACATATGATTTATTCAAAAGAAGTAGAAGAAATGTGTCCAGTAGCAAAAGGAGTAGACCATGGACCAGCACCAATTCCAGAAGAAGGAAAATGGGTAAAAGCAAAAGAAATTAAAGATATTTCAGGCTTAACACACGGAATTGGATGGTGTGCACCACAACAAGGAGCATGCAAATTAACCCTAAATATCAAAGAAGGGATTATTGAAGAAGCCTTAGTGGAAACGATTGGCTGTTCTGGAATGACACACTCTGCAGCAATGGCAGGTGAAATTTTAGTCGGAAAAACCATTCTAGAAGCATTGAATACAGACTTAGTTTGTGATGCCATCAATACAGCTATGCGTGAACTATTCTTACAAATTGTTTATGGTAGAAGCCAATCTGCATTTTCAGAAGGGGGACTTCCAGTGGGGGCAGGACTAGAAGATTTAGGAAAAGGACATAGAAGTCAAGTGGGAACCATTTATTCTACCAAGGTAAAAGGACCTCGTTATCTAGAACTTGCAGAAGGATACATAGTAGAACTTGGTTTAGACAAAGACAACCAAATTATTGGTTACAAATATGTTAATTTAGGCAAAATGATGGAAAATATCAAAGCAGGAATTGAGCCTCTTGAGGCAATTGAAAAAGCAAGTGGAAAATATGGACGCTTTGACGAAGCCGTTAAGAAAATTGATCCACGTAAAGAGTAAGAAAGAGGAGGGAAAAAATATGGCAGTAACATTTGAAAGTTATGAAAGAAGAATTGATCAAATTAAACCAGTAATGGAGAAATATGGAATAAACAGTTTTGAAGATGCATTAGAAATTTGTAAAGCAAAAGGCTTCAATCCTTATGATATTGTAAAAGGAGTTCAAACCATTTGTTTTGAAAATGCTTGTTGGGCATATACCCTAGGAGCAGCAATTGCAATTAAAAAAGGTTGTACCAAAGCAGCAGATGCAGCAAAAGCAATCGGAGAAGGCTTACAAGCATTTTGTATTCCAGGTTCTGTTGCAGATGACCGTAAAGTTGGATTAGGACATGGAAATTTAGCATCAATGCTACTTAGTGAAGAAACAAAATGTTTTGCTTTCTTAGCAGGACACGAGAGTTTTGCAGCAGCAGAAGGTGCAATTGGAATTGCGAAATCTGCGAATAAAGTTCGTAAAGAGCCATTAAGAGTTATCTTAAATGGACTTGGAAAAGACGCAGCACAAGTGATTTCAAGAATTAACGGATTTACTTATGTAAAAACAGATTTTGATTTCTTTACGGGAAAAGTAAAGGTTGTAGAAGAAATTGCATACTCGGACGGAGAAAGAAGCAAAGTAAGATGCTATGGTGCAAATGATGTTCGTGAAGGTGTTGCAATTATGCACTTAGAGGGTGTTGATGTATCGATTACTGGTAACTCAACCAACCCAACAAGATTTCAACATCCAGTTGCAGGTACATACAAGAAAGAATGTATTGAACTTGGTAAAAAATATTTTTCTGTTGCTTCTGGTGGTGGAACAGGAAGAACCCTACACCCAGATAATATGGCAGCAGGACCTGCTTCTTATGGTATGACCGATACCATGGGAAGAATGCACTCAGATGCACAATTTGCAGGGTCATCTTCTGTACCAGCTCACGTTGAAATGATGGGGTTAATTGGTATGGGAAACAACCCAATGGTAGGGGCTACAGTGGCTGTAGCAGTTGCTTGCGAAGAAGCAATGAAATAAAGAAGAAAAAAGACCGTAGGGTCTTTTTTTCTTGCATTGTAATAAGATTTAGCATATAATAGCGAAAAAAGGAGGAATAAAACTCATGGAAAATAGATACCAATTAACATTAGAACAAAATCTGTTTTTAGCCAAAAGAAATTTGGTAGATAATATTTATGCCAATGCAAGAATGGAAGGTCTTAATGTAACCTTTCCACAAACAAAAACCATATTAGAAGGAGTGAATGTTCCTCAATTAAAAGTAGATGAAATACAATGTATCTTAAACTTACGAGATGCGTGGAACTATACCATAACCCATATCAAAGAGCCATTTAATTTAGAATTTATCTGCAAAGTAAATGAATTTGTTGCACGTAATGAAAGTCTTGCGTGGGGGAATTTGCGTAACCGGAAATGTACAGATAACTGGAACAAATTACATACCAGAAATTCCAAAACAAGAAAAAGTAGAAGAAAAATTACAAGAGATTTTGGAAATTTCAAATACAACGCAAAGAGCAATCGAATATATGCTATATGGAATGAGAGCACAACTATTTTGGGATGGCAATAAACGAACTAGCACTATTTGTGCGAATAAAATTATGATTGAAAATGGAGCGGGAATTATAAAAGTACCAGACAGCAAATTAGAGGAATTTAACAGATTATTATCTGAATTCTATACGACCAATGATACAGAAAAAATAAAGGAATTTATTTATGAAAACTGTATTGATGGCATAACCTTTGAAAATTAGAAAGGAAACGGAAATGAAAATCTATGTAACACACTCAAACCAGTGGGAGTATGTCCAAAAGTTATATCAACCGTTGAAACAAAGTAGGTTGGAAAAAGAACATGAAATCTATTATCCACACGATGAAGTACATAAAAATCAACATTCTAAAGAAACGATTAGTAGTAGCGATTTAGTCATTGCAGAAGTATCGTTACCTGCAACTGGTATGGGTGTAGAACTTGGTTGGGCAGAAGATCGAAATGTGCCAATCTTGTGTATTTCGAGGGAAGGTTACCACGTGAGCAGTGCGCTAAAGCATATAACAGAAAACTTTATTGTCTATCAAAACGAACAAGATATGATACAAAAAATAGAAGAGTTTATGGAAAAGAGGAAGAATTAAATTTCTTCCTCTTTCTCATTTTCTGTGTTTTCTTGTTCCTCTTGTGGAACAGGATTGGTTTTACACGCTTTTACCCAAAGAATTCGTTTTTCTGCATATTCTTCTACTTTGTAAGTAACGGTAGGGGTTTCAATGATTGGCTTTTCATTATCCAAAGGAATTCTGCCTAGTTCTTCTAACAGATAACCAGAAAGGGTATCATATTCGCCTTCTGGAATTTCCACTTCTAAAATTTTCTTTAAGTCAAAAATGGAAACACTACCATTGATTAAATAAGTATTCTCATCTATTTTTTCATAATCTTTCTCATAATCGTCATACTCGTCAAAAATATTTCCTACAATTTCTTCTAAAATATCTTCCATTGTAATAAGACCAGCGGTTCCGCCATATTCGTCTAATACAATAGCCATTTGCATTTTGTTGCGTTGTAGTTCCTTAAAAAGTTCGTCAATTGGTTTAGACTCTAAAACAAAATATGCTTTATGAATGAGTTTCTTCAAGACAATTTTTTCGCCTTTAGCAAATTTTTTGAGTAAGTCTTTGACATACAAAACCCCTTCGATATTATCAATGGTTTCGCTATAAACGGGGATACGACTATATTTGAAAGAGTCAATCTCGTTAATTACTTCCTCAATTTTGGAGTTCATTTCCAATGCAAAGATATCAGTTCGAGGTATCATAATTTCCGAACAAATTTTATCATTAAATTCAAAAATGTTATTGAGTAATTCTTTTTCGTCTTCCTCAATGGTGCCTTTTTCCTCGCCTTGGTCAATCATCATACGAATTTCTTCTTCGGTTACAATTTCTTCGTCTTCTTCCGTTACGCCAAAAAGTTTAGAAACAATTGTGGTAGAAAAAGTTAATAGTTTAACAAATGGTGCGGTAAGGAAGGATAGAACGCGAATAACACCAATCGTATGATAAGATATTTTTTCATAATGCTTCATGGCAAGTCTTTTGGGAACCAATTCGCCAAACACCAAAGTAAAGTAAGAAAGGATTAGAGTAATAAGAACAATCGAAATGGATTTCCAGACACTAATACTAAGGGCAGGGAAAGTTTGGTTCAAAATTGGTGCTAAGTGGTCAGCAAAAGTTTCAGATGCAAAAGCTGAAGAAAGAAATCCGGCTAAGGTAATTCCAATTTGAATGGTAGCCAAGAACTTACTTGGGTTTTGCAACATTTTCAAAATTTGCTTATACTTTTTATCGCCAGCCTTTGCCATCTTTTCGACTTTTGCATCATTGAGTGAAATAAAGGCAATTTCAGACGCAGCAAAGTAGGCATTTATTAAAATTAAAATAACTAAAACAAGAATTTGATAAATCATTTTGCAAGTTTTTCTCCTTCTATTTATATTACTCCTTTATTATATATTTTATCCAGAAATTCTGTCAACAAAATTGAAAAGAAAGGAGTAAAAAATACAATAAATGGAAACAATACCAGAAGAAAGCGAGGAGAAAGAATGAAAGATTATTTAGGAATTGAGTCTATTCATGCGATAGAAGTTTTTGACTCGAGGGGAATTCCAACAGTGGAAGTAGAAGTTGTTACAGAAGGCGGATTTTCACGGAAAAGCAATGGTACCGTCTGGCGCATCAACAGGGAGTTTTGAAGCCATTGAACTACGTGATAAAGACAGAGACAGGCTTCGTGGAAAAGGTGTGAAAAAAGCAGTTGAGAATGTGGAAAAAAAGATTGCGAAAGAACTCGAAGGAGAAAATGTATATGAACAAAGAAAATTAGACCAAGCAATGATTGAACTCGATGGAACAGAGAACAAAGAGAAACTAGGAGCCAATAGCATTTTAGCGTGTTCTCTTGCCATTAGCAAGGCTGCAGCAAGTTCGCTAGGAATGCCACTTTACCGCTATATTGGAGGTATGAACCCAGAAAAATTGCCATGTCCCATGATGAACGTACTAAATGGCGGGAAACACGCAGATAATAACCTAAGTGTGCAAGAGTTTATGATAGTGCCAACCGGAGGGAAAACGTTTCGTGAAAAAATGGAAATGGGCTCAAATACTTATTACAAACTAAAAGAATTGCTTAAAGAGTCCAAACACGCAACAGCAGTTGGAGATGAAGGTGGATTTGCTCCAGATCTAGAAAATGAAGAGCAAGCCATTATCTATCTAATGCGAGCCATTGAAGAAGCGGGCTATGTACCAGGAAAAGATATTTGGATTTCTTTGGATGTAGCGGCTAGTGAAATGTATAGTGCAGCAACGAAAATGCAAGGGAAAACAGGCTACTTTTTCTGGAAACAAAATGAGTTGAAAAACAAAGACGAAATGATAGCGTATCTTGTGGAATTAACCGAGAAATATCCAATCTTATCCATTGAAGATGGATTGGACGAAGAAGATTGGAATTCATGGAAACGTTTAGAAAAGCAGATTGGAGATAAAGTAAAACTCATTGGAGATGATCTATTTGTAACCAATCAAGAAAGATTGCAAAAAGGAATTCAGATGGGAGTTGCCAATAGCATTTTAATTAAGCCAAACCAAATTGGAACCTTAACCGAAACACTAGATACGATTGAACTTGCCAAACGAAATGGATACACATATGTTATCTCCCATCGTTCTGGCGAAACAGAAGATACAACCATTGCAGATTTAGCAGTTGCAACTGGAGCAGAATTCATTAAATCTGGTGCTCCAACCAGAACAGACCGCGTTGCAAAATATAACCGATTATTAGAAATTGAAGAGGGATTTTAGAAAGTATTTGTAAATTTTTAGTTGGAGTATAGGCAATTCAAATTTTATATGATATACTGGTCTTAGTCAAAAAGGGAGAAAAAATATGAGTGAAAAAGTTTATACAATAGAAGAAATTAGAACAATATTACAAGATATACTAAAAGATAAACCAGTTTATCAAGTAATCTTATTTGGTTCTTATGCAAAGAAAGAAGCAACGAAGCAAAGTGATATTGATATTGTCATTGATACAAGGGCTGAATTAAGGGGATTTGCTTTATTGAAATTGATTTGTGAATTAGAAGAAAGATTACAAAAAGAAGTAGATGGATTTGAGAAATATGAAATATTAGAAAACTCTCTAATTGATAAAGAAATAAAGGAAACAGGAGTAATTGTCTATGAAAAATAAAGAATATATGTCAATCAAAAAGATGGTAGAATATATCGACAAAGCCTTAAGATATACAGAAGGTTGTGATTTTGAAAGTTTTTCGGAAAATGAAGAAAAAGTAGATGCAACCGTTTTTGCCATCAGCCAAATTGGAGAACTTGTAAAAAATATTAGTAAAGAAACAATGGAAGAATATCCACAAATTGAATGGATTATTCTAAAAAACTTAAGAAACAAAATCGTACATGATTACGAAGGCATTAAGTTGAATTTTATCTGGGACATTATAACAGAAGATATTATAAGTTTAAGAGATAATTTACAAAAAATATTAGATAATGTAGTAGATTAGACGTCGAAAAATTAAAATGTTTCACTATGTGGTGGAACATTTTTTTATGTTCACTTGAAGAAAAGGTGGATTTTGTGGTATAAGTAGATTAGAAAATGATTAGTCGCGAAAACTACATGGACTATAATAGGGGGATAAAGTAAATGAAGTTTAATTTCGATATGAAAAATAAAAAAGTAGGATTAGAAGCAGATGTTGAGAAAATTGTTGAAAAAGGAATGGACCAGAAAGAAAAGGATTGGAAAGATAAATTTAATACGAAGCATAATGCAAACAAAGAAATATTGGAAATAAAACATCAACAAAAAATGGAACGTGAAGGAAAAAATCAAGAAAAGAAAAATTGGTTTCAAAAAATGCAGGAGGAAAAAAGAAGGACAAAGGAACTCGAACTAGAATATAAAAGAAAAGAAGAAGAAGAGCAAATGAAAATTTTGAAAACACGAATAATCATATCGATTGTATTAGGACTCCTTGGAATTATGATGATAACGATTGGCTTTTTATTAGGGTCTGCTTCTGGCAATCCAAACTCTGGTTGGTATGCAGTAGCATGTGTGGGTTTCTTCCCACTAATGATTGGTTTCTTTTGTTTGGGAGATAATTTAGAAAAGCCAGATAAGAATAAGAAGAAAAGGAGATAAGAAAAATGAAAATAGGATTTTACGCAGGAAGTTTTGATCCATTTACCAATGGGCATTTGCAAGTTATCCAAAAATCAGCAGAGCTTTTTGATAAAGTTGTAGTCGGAATTGGTGTACACTCTATGAAAACACGACGCTTTGATAAAGCCAAAATGAAGGAAGCCATCGAGAAAGTCTTAATACGTGAAAAATTAGATAATGTAACCGTTATCGCATACAATAATCTTTCGGTTGATGTGGCAAGAGAATACCAAGCCACTTTCTTAATTCGAGGCATCCGAAATGGGATTGATTATCAAGAAGAAGAAAAAATAGCAGCCATCAATGAAGAAATTTCAGGATTAGACACGGTATATGTCAGAGCAGGAAGCCTTGGCAACTTAAGTTCTAGTATGGTCATGGAATTATTAAATAATGATAAAGACGTTTCGAAATATCTCCCACCAGAAGTAAAAGCTGTGATTGAACAAAAAGAATAAAAAGAACAT
>Ga0073906_1004345_pt1 | contig 14394 bp, 14 predicted proteins | sample Inofromicrocosms_FD_65485 | JGI IMG/M metagenome (GOLD analysis project Ga0073906, IMG submission 65485) | Mouse cecum microbial communities from Vienna, Austria - Inoculum for glucosamine and mucus D2O microcosms | ecosystem: Host-associated > Mammals > Digestive system > Large intestine >... | reverse complement strand
TTACCACAACTGGATGCTCTTTTTTATTCACTTAACAGATGAAATGCAATAAACAGCTTAAATACAGTAACCACGTGGCTTTCAGCCACTTTCACGGCACAGCCGTGAATAATTCAGGTTAAACTTTGTATCAATTTAACCATAATTTCTGATTCAAGAATAGCATTAATCAACTCTTCCAATGCAGCCATTGACTCAACTTCAAACGTATTCCTAAGCTTCCCAAAGCATATTGTTGCTAAATCATCATTCATAACAATCTTTGCCGGATATGAAACTGTACCAAATTGCAAAAACATAATTCTATACTTATAGTGTTTTAATTCTCTTGCCGATAAGTACACTTCAAACCTATGATCTTCACTCCCCTGTTCACCCAAAGATTCTTGAATGTCAACGGAAACTTCTGATGATTTCTGTAAAGCACTTACTGCAGCAGCCCATCCTGTTATTTTTGTATAATTATGGTCCATCATAGGTATCAATGGTGCCACTAACATATCCCTCTGTCACTTCTTCTATCTGTTTTAGAGCATTTCTTATTACAATATCCGGTGCTAATGTATCAACCAACTCAAATGTAAATTTACTCTTATCCATATTGTTCTCCTTTATCTTTATTCTTGAATTTCACATACTATCGGAAAATGATCACTAATTGTTTTATTTGGTCGTCCTTTTGTATTTACCAAATTTGCATAGGTACAATTAGTCACTATTTCCAATTTCTCTTTTACAAACAAAGGCAATAAGTCTTTACTAATAACCACTTGATCCAGCATATACCACATTGGTGTTTTCATTCGTGAATTGCTTAAATAATATGTCCCTGGCGGATAGTGAAAATCGCCCAAGAAATTCCACATCGGATTATAGAATTTTCTATACTGTGTTTTACTAACACTCCTAGTTTCTCTGTCCCTTTTATCAAACACTGGCAATCCATGCATTGCATTCGCATTCCCCCCTCTATCATAAGGCATCTCATTCATATCCCCAAGGATTGCGGATAATTTACTCTTTATTTGTCTCTAATCACAAGATTACTCGATGATTGTCGCCACACGGCCGGAACCTACAGTTCTACCACCCTCACGGTCTGATTTGGTTGTGTTTAAAAACTTATTTGTTACGGTTTTTGCCGTTTTGTGACTCATTTTATGGGTATTTTACCTATTATTTTTGCTTTTTCCGAGGGAAATGTTGCAGATTCGTATCACGATAATCCGCTTTTTTCCATCCACCTAAGCAATAATATAGCATGGGCGAAAATGAATGTAAACGGCAAATTTATATGATTTTTGGTGTGGTGATACGAATTAAGTATGCCGTGATACGAGTTTGATACTCATAGTAAATATACACACGGGACATCTCTATGTGTACATTTACTCAAATACTTTCTCCGCCAATTCCCTATAATGCTTCTTCAGCATCTCATACTCCAAAGAATCCGAAATCAATTTGAGTGTGGTCTCCCAATAATCTTCCTTGTAAAAATCTTCATCACAAACTTTCCGGACTAACTCTAAAATATCAACATCCAGAGGCGCTGCCGGTGCAATTTCACTTCCCATATCAATTCTGTGTGCACGTACTTCTTTTACAAGCTTCAAGAAATCATCGTCAATCTCCACATGCTCTGCCAGCTTATAAATATCATACAAATGTCTTGCATTTCTGTGAGCCTTGCCCTGCAGGTAGTAATCGCATACAGCAAAAACTTTATCAATGAGGGTACGGTTCGATGACTGAACACGCATAGTGAATGTCCTCAAATCATATGTTGTAATAAGCTCCTCTTCTTCAGTTCCAAGGGCATCCAATATATAATTTCCCAGCTCCTTTTCTTCTGTAGGAAATGCATAGGACATCAAGGATGTTTCCAACTTGACATAAGACGGAATTGCATTGATAACTCTATCTCCTACCACTGACTCATAATAAAAATCATAATGATTCAGATTTTTATCACTTTCAATAGAGTCGAAGTTACGAATCACAAGCCCTAACTCATCCGCAATCGGCTTCAATATGTTATATTTCAGTTTCTTTCTTCTAGCTTCGCCCAGATGCTCTGTAAATGTAATGTCGATATCCTCAGAGAATCGGTCAATTACATGAAAGGCCTTGGAAAGAGATGTACCTCCCTTAAACACAACCGGATATTCAATCGTAGAAAGCTTCTTCAAAATCAAAGTGACATAATAATCTTTCTCCACGATATCTTCACTAACTTCCAATTTCTGTGAAGCCAGCAAGATTGCATCGCGAAATAATTCTCTATTTTCTTTATGCAAGTACATAATCTAACTCCAATTCATAATAGTATTTAAATGTAGACATCGGATACTTTCTGATATACAAATCCACATCACTTCTTGTGATTCCATGAATGGATATATATTCTGCGAATTTCTCCCGTGCCTCCACATAGGAATAATCTAAATACGCATCAAGATTTTTCAACAGCTCCAACATCTGTAACACATACACATTCTCTTTTGTTATTTGTACGATTGGTTTTCTCACATAAAATCTTCTGTTACCAATCCGAACCTCTCTGTCTGATGAGTTGGTATTATTACTTACAATCTCAACCACTCGTGGAACCTGTGTAGTAATCCCTATCTGGTTGGCAAATGAATTACCCCCGTAGAAACCATCGATATTATCCCCTTTAGAGATAAAACGATATCTCGCCACCATATCTGCATTAGGACCAATGGTCGAATTTAGTAGTGTCTTCTTGGGAATAAAATATACCCCGGTATCATATTTATGCAACAAACCCTTTTCACAGAGTTTCTTTAACTGCTGATTTAAAGCAGACTTCGTAATATCCTCTCTCTCCAAATCTGAAAAGAAAATCGGCTCTGCTTCTTTGTAATGTTCTTTAATATAATTGTATAGCATCGTCTTTTCCCCTTTCTTAATAATTTAGATTCATATATTCTATTCTGTTAAGTTTATTATATTCTCTGACGAAAACTATGTCAATTATATTCTTCCACAAAATTCTACGTGTTATTACAACATATAAACAAACCTTGTACAGTCCTATTCTCATAGATTATAGCCACCCCTAAATAATGCATTCCTGCTCCAGCTTTACATTTTCTTTCAACATAAATTCAATTACTTCACAAAATTCTTTCTCTTTACCTATTTTCTTCAATCGTTTTCGATCTGACTCAGTCAAGCATTTTCCATATTGTCTATATTGTTTCAACGTATCCAAATCCATGTGATAACTCATAAATGGAATCCCCGTCTTTTCTCGCAAATCCAACAGAATGGAAAATCCTCCCGCATCAATATCTCCAAAATGATAGTACTCGGCATTCGGAATTATCTCATAAACCATTTTTAATAAGGTTCTTCGAATCCTGTTATGATATCCCCCAAGATATATAAGAAAACTATCTTCCTTCCAATATCTGAAAAAGGAAGTAAGATTTTCAATAGTAATCACTTTCTTTATCCTGCTCAGATCAGAGAATCGAATACTCGAAAGATCTTCTCCTGAAATACCCATCCCCTGTTTTAATGGGGATAAATCTACTATTTCTTTACCAATTAATATTCTGGCCTCTCCCTTAAAATACACATAGTTTGGAGTTCTATAAATACCACATTCCGCTAACAGTTCCATAGTATCCATTTCCACATATTCCTCTGAAAATTGCCGAAATACTTTAGCAATACGATTTTCTATCTGCTCAAAATACTTAGAATCACAAAAATGCCTGATAGAAAATTCCCTTATATAGCATGGCTTTCTATTTTTCTCCACAAGTACGCATGCCTGAAGGAACTTCTCTGTTTCCTTCAGATTCTCCAACGCAATATACTCTTTTACTGACTGGTGGTTTCGTAGCCGTTCCAAAAGATATCTGACAAAAGCCTTTATAATGGGCGCTTCCACATCCAAATATTTCTGAAGCAAAGTAATATTTTCTTCTTCCAATCCTCGCTTTGGCCTACGCCCCACATATCGATAAGCCTCCTCTACGTAATCTGTCATTAGTCTGACTTTCTTAATCAGATAATCCTGCTTGTTATCCTTCCAGATAATACGAATCAGCCTTCTGCTTTCCAATAACTTCATCAAAACATGAATTCTTTCATATTCGTCAGAACTCTCATCATAATAAGATGGTATTGCTGTTTTCGTAAAACGAAATTCTATCTGTATCGTCCGCTTATTCTCTCCTGTGGACAACAAACTATTCTCATATGTATCTAACAGATGATTTAATACCTTACGATCATACTGCACCATTGATATACCTCTCTACAAAGCTTACCTTTTCGTCCGTCATTACCAATAACGTTTCTTCAACGAACGGACTGATATACTGTATTTTATCAGGAGGAGCTGCAATCAAAATCTGTAATGGCAGTCTTCTTAGGAATTCCAAAACGCCACCAATCCTTTCGTCATCCATGTTGTTAAAAGCCTCATCAAAAAGCACAAGACCTATTGCTTCTCCACCGATATTATTTTTATAAAGCTGAACAAAAGATGCAGCCACCGTCACATAAAATGGCGTCTGCGTCTCGCCGCCGCTCTTCTCCTCACATACCTTGGAATACAACGAATAATTTCCGTCACTATGAATGATACGGATATCATAATCCATATAGGTTCGATAATCCGTAAATTCGTCTAAAGCCTTCGCATTATTCTCATTATCCAGCGCCAACCGTTCAAACAATTCTTCAATTACTGCTTTGTGATTTTCATGGAACAGCCCACTGAAAATGGATTCTCCCTGCATAGCATTAAAATCATCCATAATCATCTCATAATATTGTCTATATCTTTTACTTGGCATATATAAGAACTCATACTTTTCATTGCTAAACACAATATCATCAAGCGCCTTATTCAGTTCTTTAAACTCTGCCTGCGCAATCTTCATATTTTCCTGCAGTTTGGACAAAAACTGTTCTCTGAACTCTTCCTCCGCTGCCTGTCTGGCAGCATCTACTTTCCCTTCATACTGCAGAAGTTCCGAATTCTTAAGTTTCAAGTATTCTATTTCAAAATCCGGATAACCTTCCATCGTGGCCGGCGCCCCGAAATCATGGGCTGTTTTATATTCGCCCATTGATTCCTTCATGGAATCCACAGCCTTATCCACAATCGTCTGATTCGCTTTTCTCCGTCTCAGATAATTATCCCGAAACTGCGAGAAAGACTTATCCTCCGTCTGTTTCTCATATTCCTGCTTCCAAACAGGCAGGGAATCTCCGGCTTTCGTTCCTAATTCCTCATAAAAGACTGCTTTTTGGGCATGAGCTATCTGCCCATTTGCCACCTGCTCCTTTGTCAGACTGATTCTTTCTTCCGTTTTGCCTGCTGCTCTGTTCAAAGAGTCCAATTTAACAGCCAGCTCTTCCAATATTTTTTCTAATTCTGAAAGTTGTAACTGTTTCATAATCATATTAGAGTTCTTCTCCAAAGTAGCAATATTTTCTTTGCATTTATTGATTTCCAAATCAACATAACGCAAATTACCAATGACATCCAATCTATACTTAATATCTGTATCAGCCTCTGTTTCCAAAGGTTTCAGAACAAATTCCAACTGTTCCAATTTGTCGTGAAGCCGGTCCAATTGTTTTTTAATCTCCTCCCGGCTTTCTCTGGCCTGTTCTAACTGCACCTTCAGTGCGTCCTGACCGATATATGGGGTTTCATAAATAGCCGGCTTTATGGCACTGGCCACATTATTCTGATATTTCATACACTCTTTTGTAATAGAGGTTTTATGTTTTTTTAAATCTCGGTAATGTGTGCACATATGCACTTTTCCCAAAATCATATTGATATAGCGCTTTGCATATTTATTTTTTGAAATTACAACTGCAGCCAGAGAGCCCTCCGGTGCTGAATCATACTGATCCAGATTCTGCGTATTAATGAGTCCAACCCCATATGCCTTTTTCTCTTTCCGAAGTCTGTCATATATTCCCAGCGCAATGTCAAAATTCTCCGGTTCCACCAAAATGTAAAATCTCTGTGTATTCAAATAACCCTCTACTGCGTTTCTCCAGGAATCATCTGTAATTTCTAACATCTCACATAAAATGCGTGGCTCCGGGGTCCTTCCAATGCGCTGAAACTCTTCTTTTATAGCCGTTCTGACACGTTCAACATCTTCTGCATAGAACCGCTTTTTCTTCATCAATTGTTCTATTTTTCTGTCCAGTTCTTTCTTCTGGCTGCTAATCCTTGCTTCTTCGGCAGATACTTCAGCCCTCTTTTTGAATATCTTATCACGCATATCATTTTTATAGGCAATCACATGTAGAAGCGTATCCTTCATATCTGAAAGACGGATATCTTTATCTTGCTTGCAAAGATATTCGTAATATATTTTTACAGAATCATCTACGTCTCTGACTTCTAACAGTTTCTTCAATTGCTCCTTTGCCTCATCCATGCTGCTCTGAAGTATTTTACGTTCTGCCTGCATTTCCTCTCTTTGGCGTACCAATGATTGCAGCTTTCTTTCCTGTTCATCCTTTGCCAGAAAATCCTTATCTGTTGCAAGCTCAGCCCTCAAATCATCCCTGAACCGTTGCTTTTCCGTCTGCTCTGATCTTACCAGACCAATCTGTCTGTTCTGCTCTTCCAATCTGAAAGTATCAGACTGTATTTCCGTTTGTTTCCTATTTATATCTTCGCTAATCAGATCAGCTTCCACTCTGGCAAGATAATATTCGTACTGGCTGTCCTTTCGCATACCATCCACTGCCTGATCATGCATTGCATTGATTTTTTCCAATCTGTTAATACGGATTTTTACATTCTCCAATGTACGTTGTAAATCCTGATATGTACGTACATTTTCGCGCAACACATCAACGTTCACTTCTTTTTCATCTAATACATATGAATAAACAAAATCCTTGATATCATCAATTGGTCTGAAAGCCAGTGCTTTGGGAATCAGTCTGAAAAACTTATCCTCAATTCGTCCAAACCTGTTTTTCATCATAGACCTGGCCTCTTTGTCCGTCGTACACCATTGCTTAATCTTCTTAGCATTCGTTGTTCTGAACTGATTGATTGACTTCGGTGTTTTTCCTTGAAAAAAGAGAAAATCCTCGAGACGAATGCCATCCATCAGGTACCTTGCCGTTTTTTCCTGTCCTTCAGAAGCAGAATCGACCACTGCACCTACCACAAAATACTTATCTCTTTTTTCTTCGTAGAATTCCAACGCAATATGTGCACTGATTTCACCGATACGTTCATACGGTTTGTTTTCCCGTCCCGTTTTACAGCGAATATATCCCGTCAGTTTTCTCTTTCCATTCTCGTGCGCCGCTTTATTGAAATAATTTGTAGAACAGATTACTACAAACTGGATAGCATCTAAAAGAGTAGATTTTCCTGCGCCGTTCTCTCCGGATATCAAAGCAGATTTTTCAAATTCTATTGTTACATTTGTAAAACGATGCCAGTTAATCAGTTTCACTCTCATCAGCTTCTTCACTGCTTTTCCCCCCTTTTCTGTAAATTTCCACTTTCTCATAAGCAGTCTTAATATCTTCCACCCGAACGGCCATCAGGATTGCATCAAAGATAATGATGCGTGCTTCTTCATCTATCAGATCAGAATCGAGGGCTTCAATAATCTGAAATCTTTTTAATGTTCTAATTGCATTGCGAAAAGTTGTTTTATCAATCATCTTATCCCTGATCTTCAGGCTTAAAAATTTTTCATGAATATCCCCCACATTTACAATAACTTCATCCGAAACAGAAAGTTCTCTTCTCTTTTCGTCATAAAGGATTCGAAGAATGAGCAAGAGAATGGATTCAAACAGTTTCATATTATAGCGATTATAATTCTGCGGATTTGTCAGCTGAATGACACCATATTCCTCATTGATTTCCAGACGATATCCCAAAAGAGCAAAACATTCCGAAAATTTTTCTTTGTATTTCATCACAAAATAGTAATCTGACTTAGTTGTCGTATTTCTCTTACAAAGAAAGCAAGAACTTAACAATCGGTTGCAGATTCTTGAGAAATCGTCTTTATCCCGTTGCAGCATCCCGTTCAGAATATCCATTTCGATCAATACTCCTTCCTGTGTATTATAAAATCAGTAAATCGGTAGCCATCTTTTTTTACCATCTCTTTTATGGCAATCCTATACTTCATATTTTTTCTCTGTCCATAAAGCCTGATGTAGATCATCTTGACAAAATCATCTGTGTTTTCCAATGGAAGCTCTGAAGCTGACATTTCCTTTCTGCTCCCAAGCTGTTTTTCCACATAATTATTTATCTTTTCCGGATTTAAAACTCTTGCCATTTTTTCCAGCATCCGTCTCATTTTTTCATTTCGAAGTTCCTGATCCGGTTCTTCATCCAGAAGCATTTCAGGTTCAAATGCTCTCTTCCCTTCAAGCGGCGTATATAGAGACTTTTCATCCAATACGGCAGAACTGTAAATTCGGATTAATTCATCCATGAAGCCAATCCGATAAATCCCATTTAAATCCATATCATGCCGATTGATTTCTTCGTTCATCCCCGATAGGATTTCCTTGATTTGTCCTCTGACATCTTCCCCACCTATCAGATAGAACTTCGCCCGGTTAATTGCCGCTCTTTGATACTGCGTATTCTTGCGATTAATTTCTGACAAAATCTCATCCATATTTTGAAAAGCATCTATTACCTGATGAATGTAATGATAAACCAGTTCCTCCGCCTCATCCTTTGAAATTTCCCGGATGCCCGCCAGTTCTTCACTCGCTTTATCCACGTAAGACTTACTCCGGCTTTTACTTTCCAATCTTTCTATAATCTCCGGGCGAAACTTTGAGACATTGTCCGAGGTAAGTAAGCGATGATAAGCCTTGTCCACTATATTCTCAATATAATCATTAAAGAGCACATCCATAATCTCAGCAGGCGTTTTATATCTGGTCAGTTCATCTATATAATGCTTGATACTGGAGCTCAAGTTTTTCAAACCGATAATCAGCATATCTGTATTTTCAACTATTGACAAAAGGACAATGCCCGGATTATCCGTCGTACTTCGAACCAGACTATATATTGTATAGATATACCCCTGATATTCAATCTGTTTTCCCTCTGCAATCTCAAGGAGCGTCCTGATTACCTTGACTGCATATTCCTTAAAATTAACTCTTTGCACATAACTTTTATCTGTTTCAATATCAATCCATCCATAATTTTCCAGTTTACGAAGCATCCAATTTGCCTTGTCTCTTGAAGACTTTCCTTCTACCTCTTCCCCTTCAAGCTCAGCCGCCTGTGATGCTTCAAAATAGTATTGTAATTCCTCTATCAGAACATCTCTTTCCACACCAAATGAAAGTTGATGATCCATGACGGAAAATAACTTACAAATACATTCCCAATATACCACCTTATTGGGAGATGCCAATGGCACAAAAAAATGTTCATCTATAATATGAAACACATTCGTCTCCTTCCATCATAACCATCAAATGACATCATTATTTGATATCTCTCTACAACTCATTTCAAAATACCCCTTGTACAACTTTCCTTGAAGCCCAACAATTTACAAAGGTCGCAAACATCATACTCTTTTCCATACACATCTTTAGATAATTCATTGTAGCACATTCAAACCAGGGAATCCATATAGACCAGAGCATAATTAACGTAAGCGCCTAATTTGGGTGTATCCCTGAAATTAGGCGCTTACGTAATTGCGGTTATCAAATTTTTTAAAACCAAAATAGAACCACATCATCATTTGTCCATTGCTGATGATATTTTAGGAAAATCCGATTTTACCAAAGTTTGTTGTTAAAAATTTTATAATGTAAAATGGTTGAAGCGATCAAGATTTTACTTTTTAAAACACATTTGAATCCGCGTAAGAAGAATTTATTTAATCATTATTGATAAAATAAATGGGAGAGAAGAACTTTATTCAAATTTCTTCTCTCTGGCTTATTTATCAATTCTTGGAAATAATGGAACCCACTTGAATTCTTTTGACTCAACTCTTAGCCATAATGGAGTTATCGTATATGTAGGAGTATTCCACGAAAAGGCAATTAACTGTTATGCAATAATTTTTACATTATTCAAACCAATTTCCCTCAAACGGGAATAGAAAAAATCTTCATTACTCTTCTCATAATATATATATGTATATGAATTATCTTCCCACTACCAGGGCGTGTTACGGACTTTTACCGATTAGATTGCGCCCATACTGGGCGCACACACAAAAAGGACACCCTCCTAGTTTTCACTTGGAAAGTGTCCATTTGATACAAAATTTTATGAAATTGAATTCACTCACATAATGCTAAAAACGCATTATCACGCATTAATCAGCATTATGCTTTGCAATTTTGTTGCAAAATCCGTTTTAAAAAGCCCGAAATCCTTGATTTTACTGGATTATTCGATGATTGTCGCCACTCGGCCAGAACCAACTATTCTACCCCCCTCACGGTTTTCGGTGGGGGAAATCTGGGTGATTTTGTGTGATTTTCAGGACTTTTTCGGTGTTTTTTTCTTTGATATGCACCTTGTATCTGAGGTTTTGTAAATTTTTGTTATCATGGTGTTATCACGAAAGCATTTCAATCTCTATTGTTATATGCCTTTATCATTTTCAATTTTCCCATTTCAGACACCATAGATATTTTGGGGTAGTTTTGGAGTCATTTTGGGGTAGTTTTGGGGTAATTGGAGTGCAATAGCCAAAATCATTTTACTTCCCAATAGCCTCCCCGTGAAGCACCTATATGCTCGATCAATCCTTTACTTTTCATTTTTTTCAGCTGATATTTCACGCCATCTTCTGAAATCATTAACAGCTTTGATAATTCCTTTCTTGAAATATACGGATTATTACGCAAAGCATTCAGAAATACTTCTTCTGTGCGTTGGACATACTGTTCAGCTGCTTGTGAAACATCATTTATTTCACTTTTATTATCTCTGTTTTCCCCATAATTCAAATTTTTCAATATAACTGTAAATTCCACTCTTGATGAGATAAACTGCGGCTCTTTACTTTCATCATAATTATTTGCATTCTTGTACGCATTTATTATCTTCGTCAGTCCACTGCCCTTACGCTCCATATATCCTAACCGCTGAAACACATCTGCCAGAACAGGATTGCGCCTTGTCGAAGGAATTGCATCTATAACCCGTTCCTGTACCAAGGTTCCGTCCGGCATTCCTCCAGGCGAGTATATCACCATACGATCATCAAACATATCTATATGGACTTCACTGCCATTTACCAAATAATCTCGATGCACCAATGCATTAACTAATGCTTCAAAATAACTCCGTTCACAATATTCCGGCATATCAATCCTCGAATTGGCTGTCTTTTTCCACATTGTTTTCATATTTCTTTTGATAAATGCAGCTCCTTCATTCAAAAGACTGATTAAACTTCCTGAATATTCTGCATCATCAAAAGCATCCATAATGCCGCCACCCTTATCCAATCCATTCCATCTTGTGCAGAAAACCCTTGACCATCTAATAGGCGAATCATCTGCCAGCAATGCTCCGGCATTTGTAAGTTTGCCCTTATCATCTACTAAACCAAATGACACCAGCTCTTTATCTTCCAAGCTTTCTCCTGTCCATGCTTTATACCGCTCACGTAATTTGCTGAACGCATAATCCGATACACTGTAGGTTGTACCCAACGCATCATAGGATGAATTCTTTCCACGCAGCACCAATCGCTTTAATTCTGTTGCATCTGCTTTCACACTCTCATTCCCCAGACGGACATATGCCTCCATTACACCATCTGCCAAATAATAATATGGAGTTTCCTCCCCCTGCCGAATGTTTAGCAAAATTAATGTCTTATCATCTTCCGTTCTATAAAAACTAAGATGAAATTCCGGAATCGGGTCAAGACGTGTCTTTATCTGTTCACTGATTGTTGCAACCCTACCAGATCCAACAGTCCTGCCACCCTCACGAGCTCTCGGAAATGAAATCTAAATGTTTTTACTGTGTTTTCCTGCTTATTATTCATCATATTATCTGATTTAACACTACATTTTTATTGTTCTGAAAAATTTTAGAGCCAAAATAGAGCCAGTGACAAAAGACCGTTTTTTCCTTATCTACCCTTATTACATGGTGCTAGCACCATGTCTTTTATACATCTAAAGGAAAATATGATAAGAACCCTATTCATATAAATCGGGATTGTCAGTTTATTCTCCTAGCAACAATTTTATTTGATGCGTGCAAATGTTTCGGTACGTTTGGATGCTCATCTTCAAATACATAAGATTTAAACTGCAATATCTCCCAATCTGTATACAATTCTTTAATTTCTTCATCTTTTGCCAAGCCAATCGCAAACGGAGCAATATCCTCAGATGCAGGTACAGTATCTGTAAATATTTGAATAATATGAACGCCACCTATATTGGTATACTTTTTCGCATTATTTATAAATCTTTTCCACTCATTCTTAACCACAAAATGCAATGTTCCAAAACAGACAATCATATCATAATTCTGTTCAAACTGGTATGTAGTTAAATCTGCTACAAATGCGTTTACTTGTGCATTAGATAATTCACATCTATGTTTTAGTTTTGCAATCCCATGTTCAGATAAATCAAATGCATCAACAAAATGTCCTTGTCTGGCTAAATATATGGCATTTTGCCCTTCTCCACACCCTACATCTAATACTTTTGACTGGTTGTTAATCAAATGCTCAAATTCAGTCACAGTTGCATTAGGTTCAATGGAAAATGCAACTGTATCATATTCCTGATATGCCTTCTCCCAAAATGGCACTATATCTTTACCCATATTATTTCTCCCTTCAAATATAAATTTTTTCAATTATACTGCTTTGTTCCCTCTCTTGCAACCATAAGATTTAGGACATAGCAATTGCCATACCCCAAATTTCTTATCGTTCCAACAACTTCTCAATCTTCTGTTTCTGCCCTTTCAAATCGTTCTGCTTCTCATAAAGATTATTGCGCTCTTTGCAGAGTTCTTTCATGCGCTCCAACTGCGCCCGTACTCCCTCCCGGCAATCCGGCTCTATCTTCTTATATTCCCCGGTCAGATTGCGGATTGTATTATTATTTACTTTTATCTGCTCCGACAAACATACCCAGTCTATCAGATTTTGCGCTTCTTTGTCCGTTTCGTAAAGGTCTGTATCTGCCACGATTTTAGCGCACAGCCGTACCATAACTTTCTTTTCCATATCCGTCATATCCAATCAATCCTCACTTTCCTATCGGCTAATTTCAAAGGCACGTTTCGGGCGTTTATTTGACCGTTCTGCCTGTTCTAACGCCTTTGACCGTTCCACTATCGACTGCACCTGTTCCCTGCCTAAATGACGCTCCAAACGCCCCAAATCAGACGCTTTTTCCTGCAATCGGTCTATGGTGTCGCTCTGCTCCATAACCTTGTCAGTCAAGCGGCTAATCTGTTTTTGTTGCCCGTCCACTTTGGCGGTCAGCTTCTTGCCTTGCTCCGTAAGCTGTACGCATTTGATAGTTAAATTTTTAACGACCTCTTTCAATTTCTCTACAAGCGGAAGTGCTTTTTTATCCCGATAATTCTTTGCGCTCATCAATGCCCCCGGTTCTGCCAACTGCCATTTCACATCTTCATCATAGGCGTGTATATTTCTCTCCATGACTTCCTTTGACTGTACCATTTTATTTATTTCCTGCTGTAACTTTTTCTGCTGTTTCTCCAACTCTTCATTTTCGGATAACAGCTTTGCTTTATCTCCTGCCAGTGTTTCCATCTGCTCTTTCAAAAGAAGATTTGTAACGGAAAGTTCTGATACTTCCTGCCGGTTCGCTTCGCCCTCTTTCCGTATCTGCTCCGTTTCCTGCCCTGCCACTATCTGCTGATGAAGAATAGAAGATAATTCTTCTTTACTGCCGGAGATTGTCGGTTCCAGTTCCGCAACCTCTTTCTGCCGCTCCTGCTTCTCAAAATCGAGTACGGACAAATGCTTATTATGTGTTCCTAGCTGTTTCCACTGTACGCCATGCCGCCCCATGCAGTAATCTGATTTTGCACCATACGCAAATAAGTCTGCGAATACCCTTTTGCTCTGATAGCGTTCTGCCACTGGATAATATCAGCGGGGCTTATTTCGTTCATTTGCTTATTCTCAAAATACGGTAATACATGGGCTTCTATCATGTAACGCTTATTTTTTATCGTGCGCTCCTTTAGTTCTCCTGCCTTATCCCGGAAATACACATCAACAAATGCGCCTAACATCATATCCATATTGGCAGATGTACTTTTCAGAAATTCTCTTTCCCATTCCAACGCTTCTTTTTTCGTGGCAAAACCACGCT
>Ga0073906_1004343_pt1 | contig 14404 bp, 14 predicted proteins | sample Inofromicrocosms_FD_65485 | JGI IMG/M metagenome (GOLD analysis project Ga0073906, IMG submission 65485) | Mouse cecum microbial communities from Vienna, Austria - Inoculum for glucosamine and mucus D2O microcosms | ecosystem: Host-associated > Mammals > Digestive system > Large intestine >... | reverse complement strand
CGGTCCCCCTCCCCTTTCAGGGGAGGCTTTCCAAAGGAGAAGGAAAAAAGGCTCCCCTGAAAGGGGAGCTGGCACGCGAAGCGTGACTGAGGGGTCCCCTTTCCCGCATATTTCATCGTTCGTGCGTATAATATACTTCTTCGGTCGCCCTGCATCCACTGTAATTGGGGCTTGACAATTCTGCGCAGCCGGGCTATACTAAGCATAGAAAGGGCGCTGCCGGCAGACGGTTGGCCCCCGATTACTTAAAAGAAGTAACCGCGCAGTTGGGGAACTGGGGGCGGTTACTTCTTTTTGCCGTTATAGACCTGAATGAACAGGCTGCAAATGCCGATGATTACCAAACAAAGCTGTAACACTTCTGATGTACTCATATGGGCAGCCCCCTTTCCGAAGATCAGAGGGCAAGAAGCTGCCCCCTGTCACGAGGGCCTACCGCCTACCGTATATGGCAGCGCTGAAAGATTTTTCTTTCCTATCATCAGCATAGCACAAGTTTTTACAAAATGCAACCCGCTGTTCGCATCAAGGTTCATCCTTCAAGCCCAGCAGATAGTCTGTGGAGACATTGAAAAATTTAGCCAACGCAACCAGCTTTTCGAGGGTTGTGGCACAAATGCCGCTTTCTATTGTACTGATAGATTTATGGGTCAGGCCGACTACTTCTCCCAGCTGCTTTTGCGTTAATTTGTTTTGGGTACGTAGTTTACGGATTCTTTCCCCGAAAATTTTTTCAACTTCCATAAAGCTCCCTTGACATTTACGTATTTCAGGAGTACAATAGTCCTGAAATACGTAAATCTGAATTGAGGTGAAAAAAGTGAATGCCTGCTACGAAACGCTTTTTAACTACTGGTGCAAGCCCCATGAAACGGTTGAATTTCCAAGCCATTTAGAAGGCGATCCGATCAAAGCATACGGCGTATACTCCTTTGAGGAGGGCTTCAAACTGGCGCTGAATCTGGCCGCGCCCCTGCTGACCCAGGACGACTTCGACCCACACCAATAGCACAGCAGGGCGGGCGCAGTGCCCGCCCTGTCATACTGTAATCAGGCCTCGATCTGCTCCATGACGAAGCACTCGATAATGTCGCCCTCTTTGATGTCGTTGAACTTCTCGATGCACATACCGCACTCGTACCCGGAGGCGACCTCCTTCACGGAGTCCTTGAACCGCTGCAGGCTGGCCAGCATGCCCTCGTGGATGACCACGCCGTCGCGCACAATCCGCACCTGGCAGCTCCGCTGGATCTTGCCGTCCTGCACGTAGCATCCCGCCACGGTGCCGATGCCGGACACCTTGTAGGTCTGCCGGATCTCCGCGTGCCCGATGAGGGCCTCCCGGAACTTGGGGGCCAGCATGCCCTTGATGGCCGCCTCCACCTCGCCGATGGCGTCGTAGATCACCCGGTACATCCGCATATCCACATGGCTGCGGGCGGCGCTGTCCCGTGCCGCCGCGTCCGGGCGCACGTTGAAGCCCACAATAATGGCCTTGCTGGTGGAGGCCAGCATCACGTCGCTCTCCTTGATTGCGCCCACGCCGCTGTGGATCACCCGCACCCGGACCTCGTCGTTGCTCAGCTTCTCCAGGCTGGCCTTCACCGCCTCGGCGGAGCCCTGCACGTCGGCCTTCACAATGATGTTCAAATCCTTGACCTCGCCGGCCTGGATCTGGTTGAACAGGTCCTCCAGCGACACCTTCTGCACCGGGGCGGCGGCCTTGGCCCGCTCCTCGGCCTTGCGCTGCTCCACCAGCTCCCTGGCCAGCCGCTCGTCGGCCACGGCGTTGAAGGTGCTGCCCGCGCCGGGGACCTCGTTCAGACCTGTGATCTCCACAGGCACCGACGGTCCCGCCTCCGCCAGGCGCGCGCCCTTGTCGTCCACCATGGCCCGCACACGGCCCACAGTCGTCCCGGCGATGATGATGTCGCCCTGCCGCAATGTGCCGTTCTGCACCAGCAGCGTGGCCACCGGACCCCGGCCCTTGTCCAGCCGGGCCTCGATGACCGTGCCCTGGGCGGCGCGGCTGGGATTGGCCCGCAGCTCCGCCATCTCGGCGGTGAGGGTCACCATCTCCAGCAGGTTGTCAATGCCCGTGCCGGTCTTGGCGGAGATGGGGCAGATGATGGTCTGGCCGCCCCACTCCTCGGCAACCAGCTCATACTCCGTCAGCTGCTGCTTGATGCGGTCCGGGTTGGCCTCCGGCTTATCCATCTTGTTGATGGCCACGATAATGGGGATACTGGCGGCCTTGGCGTGGTTGATGGACTCCACGGTCTGGGGCATGATGCCGTCCTCCGCAGCCACCACCAGAATGGCGATATCGGTCACCATAGCACCGCGGGCCCGCATGGAGGTAAAGGCCTCGTGGCCAGGGGTGTCCAGGAAGGTGATGGGCTTGCCGCCGATCCGGGTCTGATACGCGCCGATGTGCTGGGTGATGCCGCCGGCCTCGCCGGAGGCCACGCTGGCGTGCCGGATGTAGTCCAGCAGGGACGTCTTGCCGTGGTCCACGTGGCCCATGACCACCACCACGGGGGCCCGGGGTTTCAGGTCCTCCGGCTTATCCTCAGCGGTGTCGATGAGCTTCTCCTCGATGGTGACCACCACTTCCTTCTCCACCCGGCAGCCCAGCTCCTCGGCAATGATGGCGGCGGTGTCGAAGTCGATGAACTGGCCCAGGGAGGCCATGACGCCGTTTTTCATCAGGCACTTGACCACCTCCGCGCCGGTTTTCTTCATGCGGCTGGCCAGCTCCTGGACGGAAATCTCGTCGGGGATCTTTACCGTCAGGGGCGTCTTTTTGGCGATCTCCAGCTGGAGGCGGCGCAGCTTCTCGGCCTCCTCCTGGCGGCGCTTGCTGGACATCTGCCCCCTCTTCTTGCTGCTGGCGCTGCGGAACTTCTCCTTGCTCTGCTCCCGGTCCCGCCGTCCGCCGCTGCGGTCGCTGCGCTCGGCCATATCCTGGAGCTTCTCGTCGTATTTATCCAGGTTCACATTGGTAGCCTTGCGGGTGTCCACCACCTTCGTCTTGGGGACCCGTGAGGCCACCGGCTGCTGCTGGGGCTGCTGGGACTGACCTTTCTGCTGCTGCTGGGGCTGCTGCCTGCCCTGGGGCGCGCCGGACTGCTGCTTGGCGGGGGGCGTCTGGCTCTTGCCCTTCTGCGGCTGCTGCCTGCCGCCCTTTTTCTGCTGCTGGGCCGGCTGCTCCGGCTTGCCGGCAGGCGCGCTCTTTGCCTGGGGCGCGGGCGCGGCCTGCTCCGCTGCGGGCACGTCCGCGTAAATGCTCTGGATGTTGGAGACCTGGTTGTTCTGCGTCAGGTACTCGAAGACCACCGTCAGCTCATGGTCGCTGAGGTTCTGTCCCGACTTCTTGGGCTTATCGAAGTATTTGCCCAGGATCTCCACGATCTGCTTTGTCTGCATGCCAAAATCCTTTGCCAGATCATTGACCTTATATCTGTTTAAAATGTTTCCCAATAGGGTCACCTCCATAGTGATTCCGGTCTGTACACCGCAGCGTACGTCCGGCAGTCCGCGCCGGGGCGGGGATTCCCGGACGCACGTCATGGCGTCAGGTTCGTTTTGCGCGTCGTTTGGGGGGGCGCTTGTTTCGTCTCTGCCTGGCCCGTTCCGCCTTCAGGCGCAGGCGCTGGGCGGCCTCGCCGTAGCGCTCCGGGTCCTGGGCGGCCAGCTTTTTTGCAAAGGCCTCCGCGAAGCCGGTGTCGGTGACGGCGGCCACCGCGCACAGCTCTCTTCCCACGGCCCGGCCCATCTCGCCGCGGGTGTAGGGGACGGTCAGGCACAGGCACGAGCCCTCCTCAGCGGCGGACATGGCCCGGCGCGCGGTACCCGCGGAGGCGTCCTGCGCCACCAGCAGCAGGCGGCACGCCTTTGCCCTGCAGGCGTCCCTGGCGCAGTCCTCCCCGGCCTCCAGCCGTCCCGCCCGGAGAGCCAGACCGAGCAGGGTCACCGTGTTATCCATTTTCTTCTCTCATTTGTTCCTCCAGCTGTTCATAGACCTCCGGCGGCACGCTGGTGGAAAAAGCGCGCTCCAGCGCCCGGCTCTTCCGGGCTTTTTTCAGGCACTCCGGCTGGGGGCAGACATAGGCCCCCCGGCCGGGCTTCTTGCCCTTGAAATCCAGGCTGATCTCGCCCTCCGGCGAGCGCACCACGCGGATCAGGTCCTTTTTATTTTTCATCTCCCGGCAGCCCAGGCACTGGCGCTGGGGGATTTTACGCGGTTTCAACATGTTGGACGGTTCCTTTCCCATCACTCTGCCGGTACTTCCTCCTGAAAGGACTGGGGCTTGATGTCGATCTTGTACCCGGTGAGCCGCGCGGCCAGGCGGGCGTTCTGCCCCTCCTTGCCGATGGCCAGGGACAGCTGGTCGTCGGGCACGATCACCCGGCAGGCCTTGCCCTCCTCCGCCAGCCGCACCTCCACCACATCCGCGGGGGCGATAGCGGCGGCGATAAACTGGGCCGGGTCCTCGCTGTACTTGATGATGTCGATTTTCTCACCGCCCAGCTCGCCCACGATGCTGTTGACCCGCTGTCCGGCGGGGCCCACACAGGCGCCGATGGGGTCGATGGCCTCGTCGGCGCTCCAAACGGCGATCTTGGTCCGGCTGCCGGCCTCTCTGGCGATGGACTTCACCTCCACCAGGCCGTCGTAGATCTCCGGCACCTCCAGCTCAAAGAGGCGGCGCACCAGACCGGGATGGGTCCGGGAGATCAGCACCTGGGGCCCGCGGGTGCTCCGGCGCACCTCCACCACGTACACCCGCACGTGCTGGCCCTCGGTCAGCTCCTCGCCCTTGATCTGCTCGCTGGCGGCCAGCATGGCCTCCGTGGACTCAGGGCCGGTGCCGATGCGCAGGGAGATGCCGCCGGTGCGGGGGTCGATGCGGCTGACCTCGCCGGAGAGGATCTCATGCTGCTTGGAGTTGAACTCGTCGTAGACCATGCCCCGCTCGGCCTCCCGCAGGCCCTGAATAATGACCTGCTTGCCGTTCCCGGCGGCGATGCGCCCGAACTCCACATTGTCGACGGGGATTTTCACCAGGCCGCCGATGTCCGCCCGCCGGTATTTCAGCAGGGCCTCCTCCAGGGAGATCTGCGCGCCGGGCCGCTCCACCTCCGCCACGATCTCCTTTTGTACATACATCTTCAGATCCTTGCGCGCCTCGTCCACGTCCACCACCACATTCTCCACGCCCTCGTGGTCCTTCTTGTAGGCCGTGGTCAGGGCCTGGATGATCTTATCCATCATAAAGGTGGGAGAGATGCCCCGCTCCTTTTCCAAAAGGGCCAGGGCGGTAAAAATTTCATCGCATTTCATATTTTATACTCCTAATATAATCGCCATCAAAGTATGTCCATCAAAACTCGATCCGCAGCCGGCACAGGGCGACCTCGTTTTTGGGGAAGGTTATGGTCTCGCCGCCTATGGCAACCGTGATCTCGCCGCTGTCCGGGTCGTACCCGGTCAGGACGCCGGCGAACTCCTTCCGGCCGCCGCGGCCCTTGTACAGCTTCACAGCCACGGGGCTGCCCAGAAAGCGCTGGAAGTCGGAGGGGCGCTTGAGGGGCCGCTCGGCCCCGGCAGAGGAGACCTCGAAGGTGTAGCTGCCCGCAATCGGGTCGGCCTCGTCCAGCAGGTCGCTGACGGTCCGGCTGACGCGCTCGCAGTCCAGGATATCCACGCCGCCCTCCTTGTCGATGTAGAGCCGCAGGAACCAGGCGCCCGCCTCCCGGACATACTCCACGTCCCACAGCTCGCACCCGGCCTCCTCCACGGCAGGCCGGGCCAGCTCTGCCACCAGCTCGGTAATTTTTGCCATATTGTCATCCTCCCATTGCAAAACAGGCAGGGTCAGACCGCCCCATTTCAGGGGGAAATTGCCTCATGAAATTAGGTCAAGAAAAAGAGCGGACCCAAAAGTCCACTCCGGCTGCTAACCCCCAAGCAAAGATATCATACCACAAAACTGTCCGCATTGCAAGTGCTTTCTGAGAAATAATCCGCAGTTTTTAAAAAATAAAATGTGGGGCAATGGGAAAAAAGGGCTTTACAAATTCTGGGATGTGTGGTATACTATCATCAAATTTCATAAGATGTCAGCTGCAGCCGTCCAAGCGGCGCATGGAATAGGGTGAGAAGCCCTGCGAGTCGGTCACTGTGATGCTTTTTCGAGAAGCTAAGTCAGATACATGGCAGCGTGACAGCGTTCTGCCGGAACTGGAACTGCGTGTGAAGAAATCCGGCCTCCCGTATAAAAAGCGGCGAGGCTTTCTGCGTCCCATGGGAAGGCATGGGGCGCATTTTTCCTGTGTTTCCGCCGGCGCCGATGGGGCGGCGCTGGGAAACAATACAATACTCCCAATTGCAGCTCGGCTCTATAGGAACGTCGAAAACCGTCCAGGTCTTGGCCTGAGGCGGTTTTTGACGTTAAGGGGGAATGCCCGGATGCCTATGATATTTTTCCCGCGGACTTGTGCGCAGGAAACCGGCTGTGCTATAATAGCTCCAGACGCGCCGGCCCGCCGGCGGAAAGCACAGGAGGAGCGAGACGATGGATACGTTGACGCCGCTAAAGCAATACTTCGGCCACAGCAGCTTCCGGGGCGGTCAGGAGCCGCTGGTGAACGCCCTGCTCTCTAATCGGGACGTGCTGGGCGTGATGCCCACCGGCGCGGGAAAGTCCGTCTGCTACCAGCTGCCCGCCCTGCTCCTGCCCGGCCTGACGGTGGTGGTCTCGCCGCTGATCTCCCTGATGAAGGACCAGGTAGCCGCCCTGAATCAGGCCGGGGTCCCCAGCGCCTTTCTCAACTCCTCCCTGACCGCCGCCCAGCACTGGGACACCCTGCGCCAGGCGGAGCACGACGCCTATAAGATCCTCTATGTGGCCCCGGAGCGGCTGCTGACGGACAGCTTTCTCGCCCTGGCCCAGAGCAGGCCCATCTCCCTGCTGGCTGTGGACGAGGCCCACTGCGTCTCCCAGTGGGGACAGGACTTCCGGCCCAGCTACCGGTCCATCCCGGCCTTTGTGGAAAAGCTCCCGGCCCGTCCGGTCGTCGGCGCGTTTACCGCCACGGCCACCGCCCAGGTCAGGGAGGATATCCGGCGACTGCTGTCGCTGCAGGACCCCCTCTGCGTGACCACCGGCTTTGACCGGCCCAACCTCTTTTTCGATGTGGTCCAGACCAAGGAAAAGGACAGCTGGCTGGCGGAATTCCTCTCCCGCCACGCCGGGCAGAGCGGGATCATCTACTGCTCCACCCGAAAAACCGTGGAGCAGGTGTGCGGGAGCCTGCTGCAAAAGGGCATCTCCGTCACCCGCTACCACGCCGGACTCAGCGATGAGGAGCGCCGGCAAAATCAGGAGGATTTCGTCTTTGACCGGGCCCGGCTCATGGTGGCCACAAACGCCTTCGGCATGGGCATCGACAAGTCCAACGTCAGCTTTGTGGTGCATTACAACATGCCGAAAAATCTGGAGAGCTACTACCAGGAGGCCGGGCGGGCGGGCCGGGACGGGGAGCGGGCGGAGTGCGTGCTGCTCTACTCCCCCGGCGACGTGCGCACGGCGCGGTTTCTCCTGCAAAACGCCCAGGGCAGCGAGGACCTGAGCCCCGCAGAGCGGGAGGCGGTCTTCCACCAGGACCTGGCGCGGCTGAATAAAATGGTGGGCTACTGCACCGCCAGCGGCTGTCTGCGGGCCTGTCTGCTGGACTATTTCGGAGAGGCCCACGCCGGCAATTGCGGCAGCTGCGGCAACTGTACCGCGGAGTATGCGGAGCGGGATATCACCATTGAGGCGCAGAAAATCCTCTCCGCCGTGGCGCGGGTGGAGAAAAAATACCCGTACGGCCTGGGCATCAACGCCATTACGGGCCTGCTGCGGGGCAGCGCCGCCCAGCGGATCAAGCAGCTGGGCCTGGACAAAATCCCCACCTACGGCGCGCTGAAGGAGCTGAAGCCGGAGCAGATCCATATGTACATGGACTTTCTCAAGGAGGCGGGCTATCTGCAGGTGACAGGGGACCAGTACCCGGTGCTGCGGCTGACGCGGGAGGCGGGGGCGGTCCTGTTTCACGGCAGGACCGTGACGTACCGCCAGCGGGTCACCCGGCAGGAGGAGCGGAAGAGCGCCGCCCGGCGGACCATGGACGCGCCGCTGCCGCCGGAGTGCGAGGACCTGCTGGACGCGCTGAAGGCGCTGCGGCTGCAGCTGGCCCGGGAGGAGGACGTGCCGGCCTATATCGTCTTTTCCAACGCGGTGCTCTCGGAGATCGCCAGGCGGCGGCCCAGGGATATGAGCCAGTTCCTGGAAATCCCCGGCGTGGGCTATGTCAAGGCGGCCCGCTACGGCAGTCAGTTCCTGGACGTGGTGGCCGCCTACTCCTGACGAAAGGCTGCCGGAAAAGTCCGCTGGACTTTTCCGGCAGCATATTTTCCCGGCTCAGACAAGCCGGTCGTTGTGCAGGCCAAAGCTCACCGCTATGGCCGCGTCAACACGGTCCATCAGCGCTTTGTCCACTCGTCCCATCTTTTCCCGCAGCCGCCGTTTGTCCAGCGTTCGGATCTGTTCCAGCAGCACCACGGAATCACGGGTCAACCCGTAGCTTTGCGCCGCCAATTCAATATGTGTCGGCAGCTTCGCCTTTCCCGTCTGAGACGTGATTGCAGCGGCAATCACGGTGGGGCTGTATCGGTTCCCTGTATCGTTCTGAACGATCAGCACAGGACGTACGCCTCCCTGCTCGCTCCCCACAACCGGGCTGAGGTCGGCATAATAAATATCCCCGCGTTTTACGCTTGTATCCACTCAGTTCACACTCCGCCGGAAGAAGTGCCCGTTTTTGCGGGCCACTATCATTCTCCCACGCTGGCGCGGAATTTATACTTGCCCGCAGCGCAAAAGCATCCGATTCATTTCCGCCGCCGCGGCCGTATGGTCACCGGGCGTTTCCTGCCCCGCAATATTGTATGCTCCCCCCAGGCGGATGGTGCCCGTTTCCTCTGGGTCAGCCGCCCATTCCCGCAGCGGCTGCGGCAATCAGCGCCGGTATGAGAAACACCAGGCCGGAAAACAGATTGGACGCCAGGACGCAGGCCAGCTGCTGCTCGTCGTCCAGCTCGTCGAAGGTAACGATATGCTCGTCCACAAAGTCGATCATGTCGCGGGAACCAGGGCGGCGGAGCTTCCGGGGTTCCTTGGGCGGACGCGCGATCTTCACCCCGTCCAGACGCAGGTACGACACAAAGGCCAGGGCGAAAAACACCAGCCCCGCCGCGAACCCCCCGTCCCGCACCGCCGACAGCGCCCCGCGGCTGATATACCGGTCCCACAGCAGGACGATCACCAGGGCGATGGCGCACTTGTTGACGCACTTATAGATGATTGGGCGGATCATTTCCCGCGTGTACAGCGACAGCACTTTTTTCATGGACTTGCAGCCTCCGCTCTGTATCAGGATGTTATGACGCTTGGGAGGAAGCCTCTCCGGCTCCCTCCCAAATGCATCAGGTCTTATTTGGTGTTTTCTTTGGCCGCGATCTCCTTCCGGTATCCATCCAGTTCCTTCTCGTTGCCGTAGATGAAGTGTCCGGGCAGGATCTCCTCCCAGATGGGCTTGTTCACGCTGTAGTCGTGGACCGACGGGTCGTAGACCAGCAGCTTTTTCTTCTTCTCCAGCTCCGGGTCCGGGATGGGCACCGCAGACAGCAGGGCCTTCGTATACGGGTGCAGGGGGTGCAGGAACAGCTCCTCTGCCTCCGCCAGCTCCACGATCCGCCCCTTGTGGATGACCGCGATCCGGTCCGAGATGAACCGCACCACCGACAGGTCATGGGCAATGAACAGATACGTCAGCCCCCGGCTCACCTTCAGCCGGTTCAGCAGGTTCAGCACCTGGGCCCGGATGGACACGTCCAGGGCGGAGATGGGCTCGTCCGCCACCACGAACTGGGGCTCCATGATCAGCGCCCGGGCGATGCCGATGCGCTGGCGCTGGCCGCCGGAGAACTCGTGGGGGAACCGGGAGGCAAACTCCGGCAGCAGTCCCACTTCCCGCAGCGCCGCCTCCACCTTCCGCTTCCGGTCGTCCTCGTCCTTGTACAGATGCCAGTTGATGAGGCCCTCGGAGACGATGTAGTCCACCTTGGCCCGCTCGTTCAGGGAGGCCATGGGGTCCTGGAAGATCATCTGGCAGTTCTTGATGACCTCCCGGTCCAGGTCCTTGGAGATCTTCCCGCTGATCCGCTGGCCCTTGAACAGAATCTCGCCGGCGGACACCGGGTTGATGCGGGTGATGGCGCGGCCAATGGTGGTCTTGCCCGAGCCGGACTCCCCCACCAGGGAGAAGGTCTCCCCCTTGTAGATGTCAAAGTTGACGTGGTCCACGGCCACGAACTTCTTCTTGCCGCTTCCGAAGGTAATTTGCAGGTCCTTGATCTCAATTAATTTTTCACGTTCTGGCACAGCAAATTCCCTCCCTTACTTCTTCATCTTTTCCCGCAGCATCTTGATGGACTTCGGCTGCTCAATCTTGGGCGACCGGGGGTCCAGATACCAGGTTTTGGCCTTATGAGTCGGCGAGACCTCGAAAAACGGCGGCTCCTCCTCGAAATCAATGGCCAGGGCCTGCTTGTTCCGGGGGGCGAAGGCGTCGCCCTTGACCTCGTTGAAGAGGTTCGGCGGCGTGCCGTCGATGGTGGGCAGCTCCTCGCCCTTGACCCCCAGCTGGGGCAGGCTGGACAGCAGCGCCCAGGTGTACGGGTGCCACGCATTGTAGAAGATCTCGTCCACGTTGCCGTACTCCACGATCTGCCCCGCGTACATCACCGCCACCCGGTCCGCCACGTTGGCCACCACCCCCAGGTCGTGGGTGATATAGATGACCGTCATGTTCAGCTCCTTCTGGAGGCTGCGGATCAGGTCCAGAATCTGGGCCTGGATGGTCACGTCCAGAGCCGTGGTGGGCTCGTCACAGATCAGGATCTGGGGCCGGCAGGCCGCGGCGATGGCGATGACCACGCGCTGCCGCATGCCGCCGGAGAACTCGTGGGGGTACTGGTTGGCCCGGCGCTCCGGGTCGATGATGCCCACCTTGTGCATCATCTCAATGGCCATCTTTTTCGCCTGCTCGCCCTTGATGCCCTGGTTGAGGTTGATGCTCTCCTCGATCTGCTTGCCAATCTTTTTCAGGGGGTTGAGGCTGGTCATGGGGTCCTGCATGACCATGGAGATCTTCTTGCCCCGGATGCCCAGCCACTCCTTCTCCGTCTTGTACTGGGCGATATCCACGCCCTGGTACATGATGGAGCCGCCGGTGATGCTGCCGTTGGCGTCCAGCATGCCCAGGAAGGACTTGGTGAACACGCTCTTGCCGGAGCCGGACTCGCCCACGATGGCCAGGGTCTCCCCCTCGTACAGGTCCAGGGAGCAGCGGCGGATGGCCTTCAGCACTTTCCCCCGCAGGGTGAACTGAATCTCAATGTCCTTTGCGCTCAACAGTGGTTCTCGTGACATCTCTCCGCCCCCCTTACACATGATTGCGGGGGTCAGCCGCATCGGAAAATGCGTTGCCCACCAGGTAGAAGGTAACCGTAATCAGCGAGACGATGACGGCGGGGAAAATCAGCAGATACGGGTACTTCAGGAAATACTCACGGGCGTTGCGCAGCAGCAGGCCCAGAGACGGGGTGTTGATGTCCAGGCCCAGGCCCAGGTAGGACAGGGTGGACTCCAGGGCGATGGTGGCCGGGATGGACAGGGCCAGGCGCAGGATGATCACGCTGACCAGATACGGGAAGATGTTCTTCACCAGCACCCGCCACACCGGGGTGCCCAGGCACCGGGAGGCCAGGTTGTACTCCCGGTCCCGGTACATGATGACCAGATTGCGCACGTTCCGGGCCATGACCAGCCAGCCGATGGCGATCATGGACGTGGCCATGATGCGGAAGCTCTGGCCCACCACCAGGGCGATCAGGGTCATGTAGATGACCATGGGCACGTTGTTGACCAGATTGTACAGCTCCGTCAGGAAGCCGTCCAGGCTGCGCACGTAGCCCCACAGGCACCCGATGATCACGCCGATGATGCACTCACCGATGGCTACGATCAGGGCCAGCTTGATGGAGGTCTGGGCGGCGTACCACACCTGGCACCAGTAGTCCCGGCCCAGGTTGTCGGTGCCGAACCAGTACTCCCCGTTAGGGTTTGTGAAGGCCAGGGCGTTGTCGCTCATCAGCTCGCTGTACTGGTACTTGCCGATGCCCAGGGCGATGAAGGAGAAGACCACCAGCGCGATGAAGACAAGGGCCATCACCACGGCGGATTTCTTCTTCAGGAAGTTCTGCCACACGGACCGCCAGTAGGAGTAGTTGGAGTAGCCGATCCGCTCCGCCGCGTCGGCGGAGTACTCCACAATGCGGAACAGCTCGTCTTGTTTTTTCATCATCGTCCGGAGCCACCTCCCACCAGTTTGATGCGCGGGTCAAGGAGCATCATCAGGATGTCTCCCAGGAACACACCCAGGATGCCCAGCCCTGCGTAGATGAACACGCACGCCTGCACCACGTTGGTGTCGTAGCGGTTGATGGCGTCGATCATCAGCGTGCCCATACCGGGCACGGAAAAGAACCGCTCCACCAGCATGGAGCCGCCCACGGTCAGCAGCAGGGACGCCGGGATGTACTGGGCCAGGGGCACAAAGGCGTTTTTCAGCACGTGCTTGCGCATGATATCGCTGGACTTCATGCCCTTCACCCGGGCCAGACGGATATAGTCTTTGGTGGACTCGTCCACCATGTACCGCCGGGTCCACAGCGCGTAGTGGGCGATGGACGCCAGGGACAGGCAGATCAGGGGCGGGATGCTGCTCTTGCCCACATTCCGGGTGGAGTACAGGCTGGGCAGGCTCAGCACATGGGCGCAGAACACAAGCACAAGGGAATACGATACCAGCGAGGGCACCGAGTTGACAAATACGGTGTACACCGTGCCGATATGGTCCGGGATCTTGTTCTTATACTGGGCCTGGACCAGTCCCAGTAGCACACCGATTACCAAAGAAATGGCCATGGATATGAGTCCCAGCCGCATGGATACCGTAAACTTGGACTCGATTACCTTCAAGACAGGCACGCCGGTCTGGATCCTCCGGGATTCGCCGAAATCCAGGTGGAGGAGCTGCCTATAAAACCGGAAAAGCTGCGTGGGGATCGGGTCCAAAAGTCCGGCCGCTTCCAGCTGTTCTTCCTTCTGCTGGTCATTGAGCTTCATCATCTGCTCCTCCGTGAAGTACATGTCCGTGGGGAGCATGCGCATCAGAACGAAGGTGACGGAGACGATGATCAGGACCATAATCAGGGACTCTATCAGGCGCCTGACCGTGTACTTGAGCATCAGCCGTTGGCTTCAGCGGCGAAGCGGGCGTAATCCTCGGCGGTATAGGCTTCCGTGGAGGTCTCCCAGTTCTTATAGGTGTAGTTCTGGATGCCGTAGAGGGCGTTGATCTTGGTGTAGTCGTTGATCTTGGTCAGCTGCCAGGTGTTCTCATAGTACTCCGGCCAGGTGAGAGCGTGCTGGAGCAGGAAAGCCTCGGCCTGGGCAAAGGCCTCGTAGCGGGCGTCCAGGTCGTCGACGATGGCCTTGGCCTCGTTGACCTTGTCGGTGAACTCCTGGAACAGGGCGATGACCTCAGGATCCTGGCACTCATTGATATAGGTATAGGAATTGGCGTAATAGGCGTTGTCGCTGCCGTAGACGATCTGGTCGTGGAAGTTCTCCACGTCGCCGTAGTCGGCGCCCCAGCCGCTGCCGGCGATGCTGTGGAGACCGGGGGCGGTGACCTCCTGGGTCTGGCTGTTGACGTAGGTCTTGATATTCAGGTTGATGAAGTCGCTGCCCAAGGTGCCCTCAACGCACTCCTTCAGCACGGTGGCGTTGTCCAGACCCGTGGCGCTGCCGGCCTTGATGTAGTAGTCCATCTGGATGGGGAAGGTGACGCCCTTGGCGGTCAGCTCCTCCTTGGCCTTGTCCCGGTACTCAATGCCCTTGGCCTCGTCGAAGCGGCGGGGCAGGTCGCCGTTGCTGTCGGGATACTCCATCAGCTCAATGACGCGGTCGGTGTAATCCCGGCCGTCGGAGAATTTCAGCAGGCCCTTCATGGTGAAGCACAGGTTCTCGATGCCCAGGGGGTTGATGCGGTTGGTGCGCTCCCAGAAGTTTTTCAGGTTGACGCCGCACAGCAGGGCCTGGCGGAAGTTCTCGTTGGCCACGGCGGTGTTCCAGTTGGTATCCAGGGTGCCGTCCTCGTTCTTCTTGTTGAAGTTCAGCTGGAACTGATAGGAGTACTTTTTGATCTGGGTCTCCACCAGATAGTC
>Ga0073906_1004339_pt1 | contig 14408 bp, 14 predicted proteins | sample Inofromicrocosms_FD_65485 | JGI IMG/M metagenome (GOLD analysis project Ga0073906, IMG submission 65485) | Mouse cecum microbial communities from Vienna, Austria - Inoculum for glucosamine and mucus D2O microcosms | ecosystem: Host-associated > Mammals > Digestive system > Large intestine >... | reverse complement strand
TTATGAAAAGTGCATGACAAGACGCGTTTTCAGAGAACCAATGCAAATGATACAAGAAAAATATCTATGGGTCGATATGCGTACCAAAAGAATGATTAGTGCCATTGGAAAAAGATATCAAGTGAAAAAAGGCTTAGCATTGGAGCAATTCGCAAAATTAGATGCACTAAGCCCATTAAAAACACTAACAAGAGGCTATACCATTACGAAAAAAGGAGATAAAGTAATCAAAAAAGCAACGGAACTTATCAAAGATGATGAAATTACCATCCGATTTTTAGAAGGTGAAACAAAGGCGAAAGTCCTATAAGGAGGAAAAAGTATGAATAAAAAAGCAAGTAACACAGCACTTGTGGTAGCAGGAATTGCAATCGTATTACTCGTTGCGATTATCTTTTATGAGATTTTTCGCACCAAACCAGTTGCAGAAGAAAGTCAAATGCCAAACTTAATTACAGACCCAAATGCTGGTTTAGAAAATATGCTCAATGACATTTATGATATGGGAAATGAAATGGAAAATGAAGTAACCGATGAAATCGAGCCGGAGCCAGAGGAACCCATCCAAACGAAAAAGCCAACTTCCTCCCAAACGACTGCTAGCAAAGAAGATATTGCCTTACAAAAAGCAAAAGATAAATATGGAGAAGAGGAAGGTACTTACTTTAGTGTAGATGCAATCGATAGTCAAGGAAGATATATTGTATCGGTACATGAATTAGAAACTACCATTATGATAACCAGTTATGCAATCGATGTAGACAAAGGAACGATTGTAGAACAATAAAAGCAGGAGGAAAAAAGATGGAAGAAGTAAATTTTGAAGAGGCAATGAAGAAATTAGAAGCACTTGCCCAAGAATTGGAAAAAGGAGATTTAGACCTAGACCAATCTGTTCAAAAATTTGAAGAAGGAATGGCACTTGCAAAAAAATGTAACGATATCTTAGAAAAAGCAGAAAAAAGAATTACTATTCTAATCCAAGAAGAGGAAGGATTAAAAGAGGAAAATTTTGTCCCACAAGAGGACTAACAGAGAAGAAAAAAGGGGAAAAAGAAGAATATGGAACAAATTATGCAATATAAATTTTTAGTAGTACCATTTATGGTCTGGCTTGTGATTCAACTTTTCAAATTTATATGCGATTCAATCAAACAAAAGAAAATAGCGTGGGATCGCTTAATGGGAGCAGGTGGAATGCCAAGTTCTCATTCTGCTGTTGTAACAGCACTTGCTACCTTAATGGTAAAAGAATATGGACCAGAGGCACCGATTACAGCCTTAACTGTTATCTTTGCCTGTGTTGTTATGTATGACGCAGCAGGGGTTCGTAGAGCAGCAGGAAAACAAGCAAGTATTTTGAACAAAATGATTGAAGTGTCAGAACTAAAGCCAGAAGAAAGATTACAAGAGGTTTTAGGACATTCTCCACTTCAAGTATTAGCAGGAGCAATTATCCGGAATTGTAGTAGGCATCCTCGTATAAAGTAAAAAAATATCGGAGGAGGAAGAACAAATGGAAGATATTGAAATTGCACGAAATACCAAATTAGAGAAAATTACAAAAATTGCAGAAAAAATTGGAGTAGTAGAAGACGACTTAGAAGCCTATGGAAAATATAAAGCAAAATTAACAGATGATGCTTATCAGAAAGTAGAAAACAAGAAAAATGGCAAATTAGTCTTAGTAACAGCTATCAACCCAACTCCGCTTGGAGAGGGGAAAACAACGATGGCAATTGGAATTGCAGATGGACTTCGTAAAATTGGAAAAAATGCTGTACTTGCTTTACGTGAGCCATCCCTTGGTCCCGTGTTTGGTATCAAAGGAGGAGCAACCGGTGGCGGATATTCGCAAATTGCTCCAATGGAAGACATTAACCTACACTTTACGGGAGATTTACACGCAATTACTTCGGCGAATAATTTATTATCTTCCATGATCGATAATCATATTTTCAATGGAAATGAACTAGAATTAGAAAAAGTAACTTGGAAACGTTGTGTGGACTTAAATGATAGACAGCTACGAGTAGTAGAAACAGGATTATCTGCGGAGAAAAATATGACACCTCGTACCGATGGTTTTGATATTACTGCAGCTTCTGAAATTATGGCAATCTTCTGCCTAGCCAAAGATATCCAAGACCTACAAAGAAGACTTGGCAATATTGTGATTGGCTATAACAAAAAAGGAGAAATTGTACGAGCCAAAGAACTTCGTGCAGAAGGCGCGATGGCAGTGCTTTTGAAAGATGCTTTCCATCCAAATTTAGTACAAACCTTAGAGGGAACACCAGCGATTGTACATGGTGGACCATTTGCCAATATTGCACATGGTTGCAATAGTATTATGGCAACCAAATATGCCTTGAAATTCGGAGAATATATCATTACTGAGGCTGGATTTGGAGCAGATTTAGGAGCTGAAAAATTCTTAGATATTAAATGTCGTGTTGCAAACTTAAGACCAGATGCGGTTGTTTGTGTCGCAACTTTGAAAGCATTAAAATACAATAGTGGCGTGCCAAAAGAAGAAGTGAAACAAGAAAACGTAGAGGCAATCAAACGAGGCATGCCAAACCTATTAAAACACATCCATAACTTAAAAGAAAACTTTGGACTAAATGTAATCGTAGCCATTAACAAGCATCCATTTGATACCGATGCTGAAATTGCTTGCCTAGAAGAGGCTTTGCAAGAAAAAGGCATTCCAATGAGTTTAGTAGAAAGTTGGGGAAAAGGCGGAGAAGGTGCCGTAGATATTGCCAAGAAAATGGTTGAACTTGTAGAAAAACCAGAAGATTTTCGCTTTACTTATGAAGATACAGACAATATTCAAACGAAATTGGAAAAAGTAGCAAGGAAAATCTATGGAGCAGAAGCGGTAGAATATTCAGAGCAAGCCTTGAAAACCATTCAAACGATTGAGAAATTAGGCTTTGGGCATTTTCCAGTGTGCATTGCAAAAACACAATATTCTTTATCAGATGACCCAAAGAATTTATCTTGCCGTGAACCATTTACCATTCATATCAATGAAGTCATTTTGAAAGGTGGAGCAGAATTTATTGTAGCCATTACAGGAAAAATGATGACTATGCCAGGACTTCCAAAAGTACCAGCAGCAGAAGGCATTGGCTTTGCAGAAAATGGAGAAGTAAAAGGTATCTTTTAGGAATTTTGTATAAAATGTGCCTCTTGTGGGGAAAATATCCTTGCAAGAGGTGATTTTTATGCAAACAAAAAAATCCAAAAATCGAATGATAGCAATATTAATACTTGCATTTGGTGTGTTTTTTGGCTATCAGATATTTATCCGAAACAGTAGTGTAGATGCACTATCTAAATATGGCTCACGAGGAGAAGAAGTACGCCAAATTCAAACGAAACTTAAACGCTGGGGCTATTATAAAGGAAATGTAGACGGGATTTATGGAAGCCAAACATTAGAAGCGGTCAAATATTTTCAAAGAAAAAATGGGTTAAAAGTAGATGGAATTGCAGGAACACAAACCCTAAAAGCAATGGGGATTATGTCCAGTTCAAGCAGTTCGAGCAATAATAATGTAAGTAACAATGACTTAAATTTACTAAGCAAACTCATTTATGCAGAAGCAAGAGGAGAGCCCTATACAGGACAAGTAGCAGTGGGAGCAGTGGTATTAAACCGTGTAAAAAGTAGTTCGTTTCCGAATAGTGTAGCAGGGGTTATTTATCAATCAGGAGCCTTTTCTGTAGTCAATGATGGTCAGATCAACTTAACACCAAATGAAACAGCGAAAAAGGCTGCGCGAGATGCTATGAACGGCTGGGACCCATCTTATGGGTGTATCTATTACTTTAATCCAGCAACCGCAACGAGTAAGTGGATATGGTCAAGACCACATGTGATTACCATTGGAAAACATCGTTTTTGTAAATAGAGAAGAAAAAAAGAGTTGTACATCAAATTGCGTACAACTCTTTTTTTTTCTAAGTTTTATTTCTTTTCGTCCTTAAAGATTTCTTTTGCTGCACCTAGGCTAGCAAGTGTTGAAGTTGCTTCAAATGGAATGAATACTTTGTTAGACTCTCCATTGGCTACTTCTTTCAAGGTTTCTAAAGATTTTAATTGAACTAATTTCTCATTTGGATTTGCTTTCATCATAGCATCATAAACCATATGAATTTCTGCCGCTTTTGCTTCTGCTACTTGTTTGATGGCTTCTGCTTCACCGGCTGCTCTACGAATTTTTGCTTCTTTGTCTGCTTCAGCCTCTAAGATAGCGGCTTCTTTTTTACCTTCTGCTAAGGTAATAGCAGATTGTCTTTCTCCTTCTGCTTGCAAGATTAAAGCACGTTTGTTACGTTCTGCATTCATTTGTTTTTCCATTGCATCACGGATGTCAGCAGGTGGGGTAATATCTTTAATTTCTACACGGTCAATTTTACAACCCCATTGGTCTGTTGCCTCATCTAAGATAACACGTAATTTATCGTTAATTGCATCACGAGAAGAGAAAGTTGCATCTAAGTCCATTTTACCTACGATATCACGAATGGTAGTAATGGCTAGATATTCAATACCTTTTTTCAAAGATTGAATTTCATACACTGCTTTTGCAGGATCTGTAATTTTATAGAACACAACAGTATCGATTGTGATGGTAACATTATCTTTGGTAATAACACCTTGAGGTGGGATATCCATGGTTTGTTGTTTCAAACTAACAACACTACGAACATGATCGAAAAATGGTACGATGATGGTAAGACCAGCATCTGCAATTTTGTGGAATTTACCTAATCTTTCAATAATGTACACCTCAGATTGTTTAACAATTTTAATTGTTTTGAATGCAATAACTAAGACGATAACTAATAGAATAATTAAAAATGGCATAAATATTTCCTCCTTTTATGCGTATATAAATTAAAAACAGATTTATACAGACTCTTCAATGGCATCTGGTTTGGCAGTCAAGTCTGTGGTTACAATGGCCTTTACGCCTTCAATACGAAGCACTTTAACCTCTGCATGAGCAGGGATCACTTCTTCGTTTTCGGTTTTGGCAGACCAAACATCTCCACCAACTCGAATTTGACCAACATTTGCATTAGAGTCAATTTCTTTTGTTACGATTGCATTTTTTCCAATAATGGAATAGGCATTGGTTTTTACATTTGCACCAGGTTTGGCAAATTTCTTAACAAATGGTTTGGTTAAGAAAATAAGTGCAATGGATGTCACAACAAATACGGCTGTTTGAATAATCACATTGCCCACAAAGAAACTAATAATCATAGCGGTCAATGCACCAATTCCAAGCCAGAAGATTAAAAAACCAACAGTTGCCATTTCAAATACGAAAAATATTCCAGAGAGTATTAACCAAAATTGCCACATAAAATACCTCCTTCTCGTATAGATAATACAGTAATATTATACAACAAAATTGCCCAAAAAGGAAGAGTTTTACAAAGAAATACTTGAAATCTCTCTTTTTTTATGATAAAATAGCGCAAAAGTAAATGAAAATCCAAAGGAAAAGCAAAGTAGAATGAGGCAAAAGAAGTGTTACAGAGAAATGAGCAAAGGCTGAGAGCTCATACAATTCGCACCATTTGAAATTTCACTTTTTCGGACTTTTTCTGAAAGACAGAAGTAGGAAAAAGCGGCAAAGCACCGTTATCTGCAATCGAGGTTGATTTCACACAAAATCAATAAAGTTAGGTGGTACCACGACCAATTCGTCCTAAGCAAGGATGGATTGGTCTTTTTGTATGGTACAAGAAAGGAAAAAAGATGCGAAACCTATTAGAAGTAAATTGTTTTGATACCGAAGAAAGCATTGTACTATTGGGAAGTTGTTTAATGGGGCAAGAAATTGTCCAAGAAGTAGAAGAAAAAATTTCGTCCAATTTGTATTCGGTTTGTTTGGAAAGCACCCATTTTAATATGGTTGTAACCAAAGTACTAGACATCATTGCCAGAAAAAAGACGAAAAAAATTGCAGTGGTAACCGTAGATAAATCCCCACATTGTGTGCAATTACACTATCTAACAAAAGAAATTGAAAACATCTTGGAAGATACGGATGTAGAAATAACGGACTATGTGGTAGTCGGTGGAAAACTAGTGGAAATTCCAAAAGAAGTCATTGGATTATCCAAAAATTTAGCAAAACTTACGCAAATTCAGAAAGGAGAAAAATAACATGAAAGAAGAAATTGAGAACCTAAAACAAAAAGCACTTAGCCAAATTGAAGAAGCAAGCACAGCACAAGCCTTGAATGATGTTCGTATTCAATATCTTGGCAAAAAAGGAGAATTAACAGCCATTTTACGAGGGATGGGAGCATTATCTGCGGAAGAAAGACCAATCATTGGTGGTTTGGTCAATGTCGTAAAAGAAGAATTAGAAACTAAAATGAAGGAAAAAGAAGCCAAATTTGCACAAGAAGAATTAGACCGCAAATTGAAAGAAGAAACCATTGATGTAACGCTTCCAAGTGTAAAAGCAAGACGAGGAAGCAAACATCCATTAAATCGTGTGATTGAAGAGGTAGAAGACCTATTCGTATCCATGGGGTATGATGTAGCAGAAGGACCTGAACTAGAAACAGACGAATATTGTTTTGAACGATTGAATTTACCAAAAGGACACCCAGCAAGAGATATGCAAGACACCTTCTATATCACAGCAGAATACTTGCTCCGTACGCAAACTTCTGCTGTACAAGCAAGAGTTATGATGGCAAATGAAGAAAAGAAACCAATTCGTGTTATTGTACCAGGAAAAACCTATCGCCGTGATGATGACGCAACACATTCCCATCAATTTAGTCAAGTAGAGGGATTGGTAGTAGATGAAAATATTTCGCTTGCTGACCTAAAAGGAACGCTCGAAATCTTTGTCCGCAAAATGCTAGGCGAAAACTTAGACCTTCGTTTCCGTCCAAGTTACTTCCCATTTACCGAACCATCTTATGAGGTGGATGTAACTTGTTTCAAATGTAGGGGAAAAGGCTGTAACCTATGCAAACAAACTGGTTGGATTGAAGTACTAGGCTCTGGCATTGTGCACCCAAATGTGCTACGTATGAATGGATATGACCCAGACAAATACAGTGGTTTTGCATTTGGTATGGGACTTGACCGTTTAGCAATGTTCAAATATGGCATTACAGATATTCGTTTGCTATACCAAAATGATGTCAGATTTTTAGAACAATTTAACAGAAAGGATGAGGAAAATGAAATTAAGTGTTAATTTTGTAAAAGAATATATTGACTTAGAAAACACCGATGTAAAGCAAATGGCAGAAGATATGACAAAAGCCGGAAATGAATACGATAGTGCTGGAAAGTTACTACCTGCTACCAAACTTGTCATTGGAAAAGTATTAGAATGTGAAATGCACCCAGACTCCGACCATTTACACGTATGTAAAGTTGATGTGGGAACAGAAGTATTGAACATTGTATGTGGTGCACCAAATGTACGTAAAGGTTTGAAAGTAATTGTAGCATTAGATGGAGCAGAATTACCAGAAAAGACCATCAAAAGAGGTGTTATTCGTGGGCAAGAGTCCAATGGAATGTTATGCTCTATGATGGAATTGGGATTGGAGCATAAATTCTTAGACGAAGTAGATAAAACAGGAATTCATGAACTACCAGAAGATGCACCAATCGGAAAAGACCCATTGGAATATATGGCATTAAATGACGAGGTAATCGATTTTGATTTAACTGCAAATCGTGGAGATTTATTAAGTATCCTAGGAATGGCTTATGAACTAGGTGCTATCTATGATAAAAAAGTAAAGCCAATAGACACGAGTTATACCGAAAACAAGGAAGATTTTGCAAAGAACTTTCAAGTAAAAGTGGATACAGAAAATTGTAGTATTTTCTTAGCTAAAAAAGTACAAAATGTCCAAATTGCAGAAAGCCCAGAATATATCAAGGCAAGACTAATTGCCTCTGGCATTCGCCCAATCAATAATGTAGTAGATATTAGTAACTATGTTATGTTAGAAACAGGGCAACCACTCCATTTCTATGATGCAGATAAATTGCCAAATGGAGTCATTGAAGTTCGCATGGCAAAAGAATGGGAAATGCTAAAGACGCTCGATGGAAACAATAGAACCTTAACCAGTGAAGATATTGTGATTTCTGATGGAAAAAGAGCAATTGGTCTTGCTGGTGTTATGGGAGGTTATGATACAGAAATAACGGAGAATACCAAGAATATTTTAATTGAAACGGCTATCTTTAACCCAATTAAAATTCGTAAAACTGCACAAAAACTACTTCGTAGCGAAGCAAGTAACCGTTTTGAAAAAGGTCTGGATGCAAATCGTACCTATTTAGCTATGAACCGTGCTTGCCACTTGCTTGAAAAAATAGCAGGAGCAGAAGTCGTTGGCGGAATGCCAGCCTATGATACAACCGAAAAAGAAGACAAGAAAATTGCTATCACGTTTGAAAATATTAACCGTATTTTAGGGATGGAAATTTCAAAGACCAGTGTATTAGATGTATTCTGCAAACTAGACTTTGGATGTGAATACAATGGAAAATGTGCAACCTACCAAGAAACAGAAGAGGATTTAGCAAAGGTAGAAGAAATTACGGTTCTAGTACCTCGCAGAAGAGTAGATATTAGTATCAAAGAAGACTTAATCGAGGAAGTTGGTCGTATTTACGGAGTAGACAATATTGTAGGAAAATTACCATCGGTACCAATTAAGCCAGGCAGTTACAACAAAACCATGCGTCAAATCCGTAACAAGATGGTGGACTTAGGCTTAAATGAAACTTTGTCATATATCTTGGTCAATGATAAAGAAGCAAAAATGGGAACCAAGGACGATATGGAACTTGTGAAGTTACTAGACCCAATGACAGAAGATCGAAATACCCTTCGTCATTCTATGATACCATCGTTATATAAGATTTATGAATATAACAAAGCACGAAGTAATCAAGATGTATCCATTTTTGAAATTGGCAAAGCCTTCTATAAAAAAGGTGAGGAATATGGCGAAGAAACCATGCTTGCTTGTTTGATGACAGGAGCCTATTTACAAGGAATTGGACAAAATGCACCAATTGATTTCTATTGTATCAAAGGAATTGCAGAAGAAATCTTAGATTTCTTGGGATATAGTGGTAGATACCGTTTCCAAGTAGAACCAGACAAAATGCCAGAAGCATTTCATCCAGGACAATCCGCGTTTATCAATGTAAATGGACAAAATGTTGGTGTCATTGGTAGACTACATCCAGCAGTATGCAAAGAAGCGGTGTATGTAATGGAAATAAATCTAGACAAATTGCTTGCCATCAAAGTAGGAAAAATGAAATACAAAGAAATTTCAAAATATCCAAGTGTGAAAAAGGATTTAGCGATTGTAGTAGATAAAGCCGTTACGGCACAAGAAATTGAAATGCAAATTAAAAAATCTACTACATCAACCTTAAAAGAAATTACGGTTTTTGATCTATACACCGGAAAAGGAATTGAAGAAGGAAAGAAGAGCCTAGCCTACTCGCTAACTTTTGGAAAAGACGATAGAACTTTAACAGACGAAGAGGTAAATGCAACCTTAGAGAAGATTATCCAAGATTTAGAGAAGAAACTAGGAGCAGAGTTAAGAAAGTAGGAAAAGATATAAGTAGGTTGTTTGAGGTAGACAATTGTGCCATCTACGCACCCTTGTGGTCAAAAGAGATGTAGAAATTGGCACACCTGCCAAATAACCAACGGAAAAGAGTCGTATTATTACAATACGGCTCTTAATTTTGCTAGATAATAGATAAAAATACAAATTTAGATTGAAAAATAGTAAGCACAAAAACGAAAAATTCAACAACCATGACATACACAAAAGGTATACAAAATGTACCTTAAGACCAACGGCAACAGTGGAAAGCACGAGAAGTAACAATAGTCGTGCTTATTATCCTTGCTGGAATAACACTCAATGCAGTCATAGGAGAAAACGGAATAATTTTACAAGCAAAAGATACCAAGAACTTAATTACCAACGAAACAACCTATGATAATCAGCAACTAGCCCAACTGCAAAATGAGTTAAAGGACAATGGCTTGTATAGTGGTATCGGGATCATACCGGGAACCGATACAGGAGGAAGCTCAGAGGGCGGAGAAAATGGAACGGGTAGTACCAACCAAGGTGGCACAAACCAAGGAGGTTCTAACACCGGAACCAATACAGGCGGAAGCAATAGTAGTGGAAATGCAACTGTAAGACCAGGACAAAACCAAAATCCAGGGGATGGAACCATCATAGATGGAAAGACAGATGAAGATCCGAAGTTTTATGTAGTATCAGGAGAAGAAATAGCAGCGAGTTTCTATCAAAGTGATGTAACAATACAAATTTATACAAATGATAGAACGAAGAAAATAAAATATATCTTAACGACGACGGTAGATGCAATAACAAATGAACTTTATCCGAGTGGATTAGTAAGGGAGTTAGATATTGAAAATGGAGGAACATTGACCTTTACAAAAAATGGAGAGTATACCATAACAGCTTATGCATATGATAGTGTGGGAAATAAATCAAACCCAACGATAATGTGGTTTAAGAAACAAGTGGGAGAAGGAATAACAGGAGGAATCGCATTAACGGTAGCAAGCGGGAATATAGGAAGAGATAAGAATAATAACGAAACAGGATGGTATACAAGTAATGTAACATTAAGAATAATGGGAACAGATACAGGTTCGTCAGAGGTAAGATACAGAATCCAAGGGAAAGTAACAGGAACAGGACAATTAGGAGATGTTGAAGTAGAAACACCAGGGAATTATGATTCAGGAGAAGTAAAGATAGCCAATGGAACGACATTTCGAATTGTAGCTGACGGAAGTTATCAGATAACGGCATACAGTTATGATGCAGGAGGGATGAGGATTTCCTCAAGTGAGGTGCTAGAGATAAAGAAAGATTCAACAAGACCAACGGTGAAATCGTATACAGGGGAACAAGTACCAGGAAGTGGATTTAGAGTAACAGTAGATGCGGAGGATAAAGGAGCAGGACTTATAACGAATGCATATACTTACCGATACCGATTAGCGGAAACAAATGGAGAATTTGCTAGTCAAGTAAGTAATGCAAAAACATATACAATTACAGGATTAAATCAACAAAAGACCTACGATATGTATGTAGAGGTAACAGACCAAGCAGGAAACACAGCAGTCTCGGATTTAATATCAAGACCATCGCTATATGTAAGTAGTGGAACAGCAGGAGAGACAACAGGAGAAGGAGGGAGAAGTTATTACAGAAGTAATGTGACAGTAACGTTCCGAGGACAAGATAGTAACAATGTAGATATAGAGAAAACAACATATCAGATAATTGGAACAGTAACAGAGGCAGAGAGCAGTGGTGGAGTAGGAAGTATGGACGGAACGAACACACCAAATGGAACAGTACTACCAGCAAATGAAGTAGAGTTACCAAATGATAAAACAACAAAGACAATTCAACTACAAGCAAATGGGAATTGGATAATAAAGGTAAGAAACTATAACAAAGAAAATAAGCTAGTTACAACAAATATATACGAGATAACGAGAGATACAATTGCCCCAGTGATAACCAAATTTTCGGCAACTTCAACAGGAGAAACGACAGTAAGTTCGACAGTAAGCGCAGGTGATACGACAAGCGGAATGGCCACAAAGAATGATACATATACATATTATGTAGGTGCAACAAAGAAAAATTCACAAAATAGTGCAAGTTATGTATATAGTGGATTAACAAAGACGACGAATTATTCAATATTAAAAGTAATTGCAAAAGATAAAGCAGGAAATACGAGTGAAAAGATACCAACTAACATAACGTACTATTTGGTAGATAGGGTGAATATAGGAGATGCTGTAGCATTTAAGGCTGGAACATGGACTTCAGGTACTATAACAGGTTCTAACTATATAGCAAATAGTGGAGCAACATACTACGGTAATGATAGAAACCAAACATATTTTGGAGGATATACAGCAGGCACGGACAAAGGAAAAAGTATTGTACGGAAACCGGAGGAGATGGCTGGAAAGTGCTTGCTAAAACGGGAGCAGGTATTACGGGCAAGGTAACACTAGTCAGTGTGGGAATGACATGCCGAACATACTTATATAACTATGGACAAGGGGCATCTATACAAGTCCCTGCGATGAACCAATTTTGTTTAGATATGTACGGAAGTGCTCCACATGCAGATTCAGCCAGAGCTTTACAAGGAACTACGGACACGAGCGGAGAACTTAAGACGGTGAAAGATATGGGGTTGCTAGTAAATGGAGATATTGTTATGCTAGGGAGCGGTCTTAATGGAAAAACAGCGTTTTGGAACTATACTAATAACCCGACTGTTAGTGGTTACGTATGGAGTGGAGGGAACAATGGATTTAAGATTGTCGTTGTATTGAAGAGTGGGACGGCAACGGAAGCAACTGCTCAAGAAACATATTTTGGAAGAGCATCTTGGAGACTAAAGTAAATTGTGATAGATTGTATGTAAGGGAGAGCCTACCTATGGTTCTTCCTTGCATTTTTTTCTTTTTGCATTTCTTTACAATTTCTTTTGAAAAAATCTTGCAACCATATTTTTTTGTGATATAATCTACCTAGGAAAATTTTAGCAAAGGAAAAAAGGTAATGGATAGAGCAAGCGATGCAATTCGAGAAATTGATGTCATAACCAACAAAGAACATAAAATTTATCTAAAATATGCTTTTGATGTGAGCCAGTTTCAATCTGTAGAAGATATCTTATCTTTTGGCAAGACTGGAATTCGAGTTGCCCGTGCATCATTAACAGAGATGACGGAAGAACTTGGCATGTTAGATAATCTGAAAAAATATCGTCCAGAACTATTACAAGCATACCTAGGTGGAAGAGAATATGACCCATTTAGTATGGGAGCAGAAGCAGACCTAAAAAAAGCTATTGCCGAATATGCAATGGGAAACTACAATAAAATAACTTGTATTTTAGAAATTCCAAAGGAATGCAGATATACCAATAGTTTAACATCACTTGTACCAGTCTTTGAAAAAGACGAAGAAGGCAATATTACCGTCCCAAGCCAATATATCAAAGCAATCGTAACAGTAGCACAAGATGGGTATCAATTGTGGAAAGGTCCAAATTATGACCCGAGTTATGTCCCAGAAAAAGGAATCATAGACGAAAAAGAGGTCAATCGAATTTTACATGGATATAATATTGCAACAACAAACCCAGCTGTTATCTCCTACGCATTTCGTTTTGTCAAACAAGACTTTGTTCGAACTGGAGATATGGGGGCATATAAACGAAGATTAGAGATTTTCAAAAAGATTTATGAGGCAAAAAGAAAGACGAGAAAAGTCATAGAAAAAAAGCCGGAAATAGCAGAAACACAGGAACCAGAAGAAAAAGAAGTAGAGCTAATTCCATATGAAAAAAAAAGAAAAGGTTTTTTCACAACATTTTTTAGTCTATTAAGAAAATGCTTCTTTGGAAAATCTACTGTACAAAGTAAACACTAAGAAAGTAGTCCAATCAATGGTTACTTTCTTTTTTCATACAAATGGCTCGTTTCGGGTATAAAAGACTTGTTTTTTTTTCCAAAAGACTATATAATTACCCAAGATAAAAAGACAAATTGGTAAGGAGATGATTGAAATGGCAGATGTCAGTAGAGAAGAAATATTACACATTGCAAAACTTGCAAATTTAGAATTGAAAGAGGAGGAAGTAGATACCTACTTACTTCATCTACAAGATATTTTGAATTTTGCTAATATTGTAAATAAAGCGCCAACGGATGGATTAGATATTACAATAGGGGCAAACCAGAATTGTAATGCTTTTCGCAAGGACGAAGTAAAACAAGAAACAACTAGAGAAGACTTACTACAAAATGCACCAGAACAAGAAAGAGGAATGTTCAAAATTCCAAAAGTCATTCAATAAAGGAGGAAAGAAAATGGCTAATCTTACTGAATTAACTGTACACGAGTTACAAGAAAAACTTGCTTCTGGTGAACTAACTGTTTCGGAAATTACAAAAGCATATATTGATCGAATTAACCAAAAAGAAGGACAAGTAGAGGCTTTTGTAACGACGAGAAATGAAGAAGCTATCGCGGAAGCAAAAGAGATAGAAGAAAAGAGAGTAGCAGGAGAGTTGAGAACCAGCCTAGCAGGAATTCCAATTGGAATTAAAGATAACATGTGCACGAAAGGGATTCGTACCACTTGTAGTTCCCGTATGCTAGAAAACTTTATTGCACCATATGATGCAACAGTTATTGAAAAATTGAAAGCAGAAGGGATAATCAACCTTGGCAAACTTAATATGGACGAGTTTGCG
>Ga0073906_1004334_pt1 | contig 14427 bp, 12 predicted proteins | sample Inofromicrocosms_FD_65485 | JGI IMG/M metagenome (GOLD analysis project Ga0073906, IMG submission 65485) | Mouse cecum microbial communities from Vienna, Austria - Inoculum for glucosamine and mucus D2O microcosms | ecosystem: Host-associated > Mammals > Digestive system > Large intestine >... | reverse complement strand
ACATTCAGCTCCCCGTCGGTCATCTGGGCCATCACGTCGTCAATGGCCTCCTGGGTCATCCGGCCGTGGGCCACGCCGATGGCGGCCTCCTCCCCCAGGAGCATTTGAATGCGGGCGGCACAGCGGTCAATGGTCTCGATACGGTTGTGAAGGTAAAATACTTGCCCCCCTCGATCCAGCTCCCGGCTCATGGCGTCGGCCAGCAGGCTCCAGTCGTGCTCCAGCACGTAGGTCTGCACCGGCTGACGGTCGGCGGGAGGTTCCTCCAGGGTGGACATGTCCCGGATGCCGGACAGGGCCATATTCAGCGTCCGGGGGATGGGAGTGGCGGACAGGGTGAGCACATCCACCTGCTTAAAATTCTCCTTCAGCTTCTCCTTGTGCTGCACGCCGAACCGCTGCTCCTCGTCCACCACAAGAAGTCCCAGGTCCTTGAAGCGCACGTCCTTGTTAAACAGCCGGTGGGTGCCGATGAGGATGTCCACCTCCCCCGCCTCCACCCGGCGGAGGGTCTCCTTCATCTGGGCGGAGGTGCGAAAGCGGGACACCACGTCGATGTTGACGGGGTATTTCTGAAACCGGCGCAGGGCGGTGAGGTAGTGCTGCCGGGCCAGCACGGTGGTTGGCACCAGAATGGCCGCCTGTTTGTTGTCCAGCACGCACTTCATCATGGCCCGGAAGGCCACCTCCGTCTTGCCGTAGCCCACGTCGCCGCACAGCAGGCGGTCCATGGGGGTGGGGCGCTCCATGTCCCGCTTGATCTCCTCAATGCACCGCAGCTGGTCGTCCGTCTCGGTATACTCAAACTGCTCCTCAAATTCCCGCTGCCAGGGGGAATCGGGGGCAAAGGCGTAGCCCGGCTGGCGCTGGCGCTGGGCGTAGAGCTGGATCAGCCCCTTGGCCAGGTCCTGCACCGCCTTTTTAGCCTTCTTCTTGGCCTTTTCCCACTCCTGGCCCCCCAGACGGTTCAGCTTTTTTGTCTCATTGGCGTCCTCTCCGCCGCCGATGTACTTGCTCACCAGGTCCAGCTGGGTGGCGGGTACGTAGAGCACATCGGTGCCTGCGTAGGCGATTTTTACATAATCCTTCTCAATGCCGTCCACCGGCATCTTCACCATACCCACGTACCGGCCCACCCCATGGTGCTCGTGGACCACCAGATCGCCGGGGGTCAGGTCGGCGTAGGACTTCAGCTTCTGCCGGTTGGTAGCCTCCTTCTGGCGGCGGGGCTTTTTTCCGGCGGCCTTCTCCCCCTCGGTGAGGACGGCCAGCTGAATAGCCGGATACTCGAACCCGCTGGACAGTCCGCCCACGGTGATAACCACCTGTCCCGGCTGGGGCAGGGCGGTCAGGCGGAAGTCCACCGCGGCTTTCACCTTCTGCTCCCGCAGGAGGGTCTGCAGGTCCAGCGCCCGCTGCTCGCCAGACACCAGCACCAGCGAGGCGAAGCCGCTGTTCTGGTAGTGGGCCAGGTCCTGGACCGCCGTCTCCAGGCTGGCCAGGAAGGGGGGCAGCTGCTTGGCCGTGATGGACAGCAGCGCCTTGGGGGGGATGGGATAGCTGGCCGTGGTGAAGGAATCCAGAAACACCAGGGGCCATTCCTCCAGGCGGTTGAGGAACTGGGGGAAGGTAAGGGCCAGCTCGCCGCAGGAGGGGTCCAGCTCTCCCTGCTCCAGCAGGGTTTTTATGTCCTCCTCCAACTGCCACTGCCAGGATCTGGCCCGCTCCGCCGCCCTTGGGCCCTGGTCGAAGAGGACGCAGGCGTCGGGGGGCAGATAGTCCACCGCCCCGGCCAGCTCCGGGTAGATCAGGGGGAGGTAGCGGTCCAGAGCGGGAAAGGTCCGCCCCTGGGCGATGGCCTCGCCGTCGGCCTCCAGGGTGGCGGCCAGAGGCTTGTTCCCCCTTTGCAGCGCCTTGGCCGCCAGCTTGGACAGCTGCCTGCTCAGCCCGGCCAGCCCCTCCGGGGCCAGCTGGGGCAGGACCTCAGCGGCGGGGAGGAGAAGGGCGGTTTCGATGTTCTCGGTCCGCCGCTGGGTGGCCGGGTCGAAGACCCCCATGGCGTCCACCTCGTCCCCGAAAAACTCCACTCGGACGGGCTGGGCCATTCCTGGTGAGAAGACGTCCAGAATGCCGCCCCGCAGGGCGAACTGTCCCACGCCCTCCACCTGCTCGCACCGGACATATCCGGCGGCGGCCAGCCCCTCGGCCAGCTCGTTCAGATTATAGGCCCCGCCGGTCTTCAACTCCCGGCAGCAGTGCTCCAGCGTCTGAGGGGGAATGGTCCGCTGGAGCAGGCCCTCCACGGTGGCCACCAGGAAGGGGTACTTCCCGTCCGCCACTCCCTTCATCAAGGCCAGCCGCCGGTGCTCCCACTGGCGGGAGACGGAGGAGGCGTTGTGAAAGGTGAAGTCCCGGGGGCCCAGCACGGGAACCGCCGTCCCGGCAGCGAAAGCCCCCAGGTCCCGGGCCAGCTTCTCCCCCTCGCTTTCACCGGCGCAGATCACCACAACAGGACGTTGGGTGGTCAGCCCGATGGCGGCGGCGGCGTGGACCCGGTGGATGGCCGCCGCCCCGGACAGGGCCATAGGGGAGCGGCCCCCCTCCAGGGCGGAGAGGAGCTGCTGAAATTCCGGAAGACGGCTGAAGGCGGCGGTAAGCAGTTTCATGGAAAAAACCTCGATTTTCAACAGGGTTTGGGAACGCGGCAATGCCCCTGCCCCCAAAAGGGGGAGGGGTCGGTCAGGTACCCTTTAGTATACCGGCAGGCGGGAGCGCCGTCAAGGGGAATTTTGGCAGGCGTTCATATTGGAAGATTTTATAGTTGGTCCGCAATGGAATGAATATCAGCCTTTCCATGAAACAGCAGCAGCGACACGGGATTACGAAGGGACAGGGATAAAACCGGCCTGGAGCGTCGTTGCTCCAAGCCGGTTTTTCCAGTCAGGTAATCTCGTAGTCCTGTCCAAACTGAAGCTCACCGAAGTTGATGCGGCTCCCGGTGGGGGGACGGCGGTGGTCCTCCTCGCCGTAGTCCTCCTCGGGGGGAAATTCCTCATCCTCGTAGGGGCCGTCCATGGGGAACTCGGCGGTGTCGGACAGATCCGAATCCTCCTCCTGCTCCGCCCGGGTCCGCCGATTCTCTGCGGCGGCGGCCTCCATGGCCTGGGCCAGCAGGCGCTGGACGTTGTCGTCAATCTCCGAGGCCTTTTCCGCCACCGGGTCGGGGGCGGGGGCCAGATCGGCGGGACACAGCTCCTCCAGGTGGGAGAGGTACTCCGCCTCCTGAGCGTGGAGGGCGCGCACCTTGGCCACAAAGGCGGCGGTCTCCTCCTGAGCCTTTTTCAGCCGGTACTCCTCCGCCTCCAGCTCGCGGGACAGCTCCGCCCGGCGGGCGTCCACGTCCTTCTCCGTTTGGGCCAGCATGGCGTCCTTCTTCTGCTCGGCCTCCCGCACCAGGTCGTCCGCCATCCGCTGGGCGGCCAGCAGAGCCTTTCGCATGGCCTCCTCGGTGGAGCGGTACTCCTCTACCTTGTCCACCAGCACCTTCATCTTATTTTTCAGCACCGCGTTCTCGTTGAACAGCGCGGAGTAGTCTCCGGTCAGGATGTCCAGAAATTCGTCCACCTGGCCCATGTTATAGCCGCCGAAGGACGCCTTCTGAAAGGCGCGCTCGGATACCTCCTGTGGCGTGAGCATATGCAAAGCCTCCCTTCTCTATCTTCTAAGTATACCATTCAGACCAATGGTCCGGCTCGGCCTGAAACTCGCCCTCGGGGACGGGCAAAAGAACCGGTTTCCCTCCTTGAAGTCCCAGAGCGTAGATGTCAAGCACCCGGGAAAAGGAGTCAAACCAGAGGACCAAAACCGGTCGCCCGGCCCGGTCCTGGGTCCAGCCCCGCCCGGTCCGCTCCTCATCCCAATAGATGGGGCGCAACGGAGGAGAACCGTTGTCTTCCCAGCCCAGGGGCAGTTCCCAGACGGTCTCCCCCTGGGTGACCACCAGGGTGTAGGGATGCATTACCCCATCTCCCTCAAACCACTTGTCCGGCTCGGATTCGTTGCCGAAGTAGGTCTTCTCCGCCCGCAGCTCCACCAGCTCGTCCACGCCGTCCCCGTCCAGGTCCACCGACCAGCTATCCACCACCATGGGGTAGGGGGAGGCGGGGTCGTCCACGAAAAGCACCTCTGCGGGCTTGTCCGACACCGTCTTCAGCGCGGGAGCGGATCGATCCGCCGCGGGAGACTGGTCCGGCTGAGAAGCGGTCTCCCCGGCGGCGCACCCGGCCAGCAGGGCGGCGGCAAGGAACAAAACAGCGGGCGATTTCAGTCTCATAAGTAATATTCCTCTTTAGAAATACAATCCGTTGTTCTCCAGCTCGTCAATCAAGTCGCCCAGAATGTCCACGTTGTAGGGGGTGATGATGTAGGTGGAGATGGCCACCTTCTTGATTTTGCCCTCGTTGGCGTAGGAGACGCCGGCCAGAAAGTCCAGCAGGCGGCGGGCGATTTCGCCGTTGGTGGACTCCAGGTTGAGCACCACAGTGCGCTTTTCCCGCAGGTGGTCAGCGATGGAGGAGGCGTCCTCAAACCGCTCGGGCTTCACCAGCACCACCTGCAGCTGGGTGGCCGCCCGGATGTTGACCACCTTGTTGGAGCGGCGGTCGTCGTCAGGCGGGGAGGAGCTGTAGCTGCTGTAGCCGCCGCTGTAGCTGCTGTCCCGGGGAGGACGTTCGGCGGCGCGCTCCCGGCGCTCTACCGGGCGGGGGGAGACATCAAAGTCATCATAACCGTCATCTTCCTCGTCCTCGTAGGGGTGGGCCAGGCGCTTGAACTCGTCAAAAATTCCCATCAATGAATCCTCTTTTCCTCGAAGTAAATGAAATATGGGCAGATAGCCGCTCAGTGGGCGGACCCCGTCATGGGGGGACGGGGCCCGAAGAGAGCGGTGCCCACCCGAACCAGGGTGGCGCCCTCGGTGATGGCGTCCTCATAGTCGCCGCTCATGCCCATAGATAGACAGTCCACAATACTATGATTATCCGCTATTTTCCCTATTATGTCAACAAGAAAATGGCGCATTTGGGCAAAATATTTTCGGTTATCCCCCGAAACCGCTGCAACAGGCGGGATTGCCATCAGTCCCCGCAGCCGGACGTGGGGGCAGCTCAGGGCTGCCTCCGCCAGGGCGGGCAGCTGCTCGGGCAGGATGCCCCCCTTGCTCTCCTCCCGGGCCACGTTCACCTCCAGCAGGATGTCCTGGACCAGGTCCAGCTTTTCCGCCTGTCCGTCGATGGCCCGAAGCAGCTTTTCCGAGTCCACCGAGTGGATGAGGGCCACCTTGCCCACCACCTGCTTCACCTTGTTGGTCTGGAGGTGGCCGATAAAGTGGACCTCCGCCCCGGCATAGGCGCCGGCGGCCAGATGGGCGGTGAGTTCCTGCACCCGGTTCTCGCCGCAGACTCGAATCCCGGCGGCAATGGCGGCGCGGATGGCGCTGTCGGTCTGCACCTTAGTGGCGGCGCACAGCGTGACTGAGGCGGGGTCCCGCCCGGCGGCGAGGGCGGCGGCGGCGATCTTGTCCTGCACCGCCTTGACGTGTTGGGTCAGATCCATAAAAAATTCCTTCTCTCTATCTGGAATGGAGGTTATCCCTCCAGGCGCAGTCCGTCCTGGAGGCCGGTACCGTGGATGATGATGGCGTCTCCGTCCCGCAGGACCTTGCGTCCCGAGCCCACGGGGCGGATGACGTAGTAGTGGTCGCCCTCGTGTACGATGGCCGTCTCACGGAATTCGGCCCGGCCGTTGACAAAGGCGTACACGCCAGTTTTGGTGGTGGTGACCGGAGGCTCGCTGGAGTCCTCGCCGGGCTCCTGGGTGAACTCCACCAGATGGAGGGCCTCCTTGGGGATGCGCAGGCCGGACCAGCTCTCAAAGATGAGCTCTACCGTCTGGCGGCGCAGAAGGGTGGTGAGGGTCAGGTAGCGGTTGGAGGAGAAGACCACCAGGGTGAGCCCCCCCTCAGTGGGACCGATGCGGTCTACCGACATCTCCACATCCCGGTTCAGCTCCCCGGAGAAGCGGAGGACGGCGGTCTCCCCCTCCTTCAGCCGGCCGGCCGCCTCCTTGGGCAGGTTGGCGGCGAAGTACCAGGTGTTGGAGGTGATCAGCTTGCCCATGGAGCCGCCGTCCTCCCCGGCGGGCAGGTCGATCAGCTCCTGCAGGGCGGAGGGGGTGAGCTGGAAGACGCTCTCCGAGGTCAGGCGGCTCTCGTAGCCGTCGACCAGGCTGGAGAAGACGCCGGGCACCGGAGCGGTGATCCGGGTGGTGGCGCTGGCGGACTGGCGGGTGAGCACGGCCAGCTCGGCCCGCAGGGTCTGCAGCTGGGTGGACAGGCCGGCGGAGGTGAGGTCCTCCCCGTAGGTGTAGCCCCGCTTCAGCACTCCGCTCTTGACGGCCATGGCCTGGGCGCGCAGCTGAGTGTAGTCGCCCAGGGCGTAGGAGGCCCGCAGGTCCACCACCGACTGGAGGATGTCCTCATCCAGCCGGGCGGCGGACTCCAGGTCGCCGGGCTGGGCGATGGCCTCCTCCAGCAGCTGGATGTCCATCTCCAGCTCCTCGATCTGGGCCTGGCTGGCCTGGGCCTGGCTGTCCCGGTAGACCAGCGCCACCTGCTGGCCCTTGCCCACCTTCTCCCCCTCGGCCAGGGTGATCTCCAAAATGCCGTTCTGGGCGGGGAGCAGCAGAGCGTCCCGCACCACCAGGCCGTCCGCAATGACGCTGTCGTTGGCGGTGTAGGAGTAGACCTGGGCAGTGCGGTAGGGCTCGTTTAACACATGAAAAACGTAGTAGCCGAAATAAAGGGCCAGCACGGCGGTGAAGGCCAGAATAACAAAGGTGATCAGGGATTTGCCTTGCTTCATAGGGGTTCTCTCTTTCTGTGGGGATGGGTCACTCCTCGGTCAGGGGCACCGGGCGCTCGGGCACAATGGTGGAGATGGCGTGCTTGTAGATGATCTGCTGCTTGCCGTCGCTGGTGAGGACGACGGTGAAGGCATCAAAGCCGGTGATGCAGCCCCGCATCTGGAAGCCGTTCATCAGGAACATGGTGACGGTCCTCCGCTCCCGGCGGACCTGGGTGAGGAAGATGTCCTGGAGGTTGTTGATTTTCTGCATAATATGTAGCACTCCTTTTTCTTTACGGCGGGAGCCTGTCCCGCCTGAGTGCTGTTATCATATACCAAATTCTTCCAAATATGCTGTCGAACGGTGCAGGACGTCCGCAAAATTTGGCTCGGCTTCCCACAAAAGGGGCTTGGCCGCCTGATTACGCCGGAACCAGGTGCGCTGCCGTTTGGCATACTGCCGGGAGCGGAGCTTGATTTCCTCCGCAGCGGCGGCGGTATCGCCGTCCCCCAGGAGGGCGGCGGCCATCTCCTTGTAGCCAATGGCCTGCATGGCGGTGCAGGTCAGGGGGACGCCGCTGTCCAGCAGTCCCTGGACCTCCTCCGCCAGGCCGTCCGCCATCATCCGGTCCACCCGGCGGCCGATACGGTCCCACATGTCCTCCCGGCGCTGAAAATCCAGGTTCAGGGTGAGCGCGTCGTACCGGGGCGGAAGGGCTTTGGTCTCCTTGTTGTGCTGGGTGATGGTCGTTCCGGTGGTCTGCCACACCTCCAGCGCCCGGATGATCCGTTTGGCGTCGTTGGGGTGGAGGCGGGCGGCGGAGTCCGGGTCCACCTGGGCCAGCTCCGCCAGCAGGGCCTGTCCCCCCTTCCGGGCGTAACGCTCCTCCAGTCCCGCCCGGAGGGGACTGGCTTCGTCAAAAGCGGCGAAGGTCCGCCCGGACAGCAGGGAGTCGATATACAGCCCCGTCCCCCCCGCCAGGATGGGCAGTCTGCCCCGGGACAGCACTCCGTCCACACAGGCGGCGGCCATGTCCACGTAGCGGGCCACAGAAAAATCCTCCCCCGGGTCGGCCACATTGATCATGTGGTGGGGGATATTTTGCATCTCCTCCGGGGTGGGCTTGGCGGTGCCGACGTCCATGCGGCGGTAGATCTGCATGGAGTCGGCGGATACCACCTCACCGCTGTACCGCTTGGCCAGCTCCACCGCCAGCCAGGTTTTCCCCGAGGCGGTGGGGCCGGTGATAACTAAAATTTTGGGGGGCATGGTATCACCTCCAATGCTTCTGCCCGTTTACCCTCCGTGTTGATAAAGGCTTATCAACTTTTTTCGTCAAAATGACTGAATGGACAGTTGCTCATAATGAGCGATTGCCAGATAAACTGAAATTTCAGATTTGGATGTTTATGCTAAGAAACTTACAACAATAGCAAACGTACAAACTACTAATGTTCCCACACCAAACACGACTATCACGTTCTTTGCCTTTTTATCTCCGTTAACAGCCGTATCGATTCTATCAGCCAATAACACACACACGATAGATGCTATCATTAACGGTACAGAAATTAACAACACAGAAAATTTTACCATACGTTTCCTCCCAACAATTTCCAATTATTGTCAGTGTCCGGCTCCATCAATACAAAAGGTAAAAGGGACCATGCTTCTGCGGGGTTCCGTCTGGGGGGCCGGCTGATGCTGGAGGCCCTCACGCCCGCTTGAACTGCTTTTCCAGCTCCTTTTTGGTCAGCTCGATGGCCACCGGCCGGCCGTGGGGGCAGTATTTCACCTGTCCGGACATGACGGCGGCGGCCACCCGCTCCAGCTCCTGGGGGGCGGAATGCCAGCCGCCCTTGATGGCCGCTTTGCAGGCCATGGTGTGGAGCAGCTCGTCCCGTGCGGCGGCGGGGTCGGCGGAGCCGGTGGCCAGCAGCCTCTGGGCCAGCTCCTCCAGGGCGGCGGGGATATCGGCGGCGTCCAGATAATCGGGGGCCTGGCGTACCGCCAGGTCGGCCCCCAGCTCGTCCGCCTCAAAGCCGAACTCCTCCAGCAGCTCCCGGTGGGCCAGCAGCACGTCCCGCTCCTGGGGGGACAGGCGGCAGACGGCGGGGGAGAGCAGGGTCTGGGCCATGGGGTCGTAGCCCTCCGCCTTCATCCGGTCGAAGTTCATCCGCTCGTGGGCGGCGTGCTTGTCGATGAAGCAGACCGTCTCCCCCCGCTCTACAATGATGTAGGTGTTCAGCACCTCTCCGGCCAGACGCCAATCCGGCTCCTTGTAAGGGAGGAGGCTCTGCTCCTCCGTTCCGGACGCTGGCGCAGTGTGCGGAGCGGGCAAGTCTTGGGAGACCAGGGTTACGCTGCATCGCTCCCTTTGTGAACTGTGCTCCTCCGCCCTCTGCGGGAGCGCCTCCCTTTCAAAGGAGGCTTTCTCCCCTGTGGGGGGACGGGAGATTGTCTGCCCGCCAGAGGGCGGCGTATAGGTGCTGTCGTGGACCTGGACCACAGTGGGAACGGGCGGCGGGACCGGAGGGGGAGCCTGGGCCGGCCTCACCGGCGTGCTGATCGGGATCTGGTTGGGGGTGACGGAATCCTGCCTCCGCACCCCGGGAAGCTCGGTGTTTTTCAGCACCGCCTGGGGGTGGGAGGAGTCCCCCTCCAGGGCGGACAGCACGGCGTGGTAGACAGCGGAGAACACTGCCCGCTCCGCGCCGAACTTTACCTCGGTCTTGGCGGGGTGGACGTTTACGTCCACCGCGTTTAATTTTGTCTGGAGATGGAGGACACAGCCGGGGAATCTGCCTACCATCCGCTGGTTTTTGTAGGCCTCCTCCAGGGCGGCCATCATCAGGGGGGACTTCACCTGCCGTCCGTTGACGAAGAAGAACTGCCAGCTCCGGCTAGCCCGGCAGCAGGCGGGCATGGAGGCAAAGCCGGTGACGGTCATGTCCTCCCCGCTGGCCTTCACCTCCCGGAAGCCCAGGGCCAGCTCCCGGCCCAGCACGGCGTAGACGGCGCTTTTCAGCTGCCCGTCCCCGGGAGTGAGCAGCTCCTGCCTGCCATCCCGGATAAACTTGACGGACACCTCCGGGTGGGACAGGGCCACCCGCTGGACCACCGCGAAGACGGCGGCCCCCTCGGCGGCGTCCTTTTTCATAAACTTCAGCCGGGCGGGGGTGTTGAAGAACAGGTCCCGCACCACCATGGTGGTGCCCAGGGGACAGCCCGCTTCCTCAAGCTCACCGGAGGCGCCCCCCTCCAGCCTGAGAGAGGCCCCCAGCTCAGCCTCCGCCGTCCGGGTGAGCACCTCAATGCGGGACACAGCGGCAATGGCGGCCAGAGCCTCCCCCCGGAAGCCCAGGGTGCCGATGGCCTCCAGGTCGTATTCGGTGCGCAGCTTGCTGGTGGCGTGGCGGAGAAAGGCAGTTTTCAGCTCAGAGGCAGGGATGCCCTTCCCGTCATCGGTCACCCGGAGGAAGGTCAGCCCGCCGTGGGCGATTTCCACCGCCACCGTGGAGGCTCCGGCGTCGATGGCGTTCTCCATCAGCTCCTTGGCCACGGAGGCGGGCCGCTCTACCACCTCACCGGCGGCGATCAGGTCGGCTACATGGGGGGCTAATATTTGGATGTTTGGCATAGTTCACCTCAATTTTATCTCATTTTGCAGGGACCTGGGGTCCACCCAGGCCTGCCCGGGCCGCTCCTGGTCCAGAAAAATTTTTGCGGTAGAGCCCACCGGCTCGTCCCACAGGAAGGTGCTGCGGACCGTGTAGGTCTGCCCCTCGTAGCGGTACTCGCACAGGACGGTCCAGGGGTGGCGCTTGCGTCCGTCCGCGCTGCCGCAGCTGACGGTGATATGGCGGGTGGTCTTGACTACCAGCCCCTGCACCGGAAATCCCCCGCAGCGCAGCCACTCCCGGCGGCGGCCCTGCAAATTGGCGATGAACATGCAGGGCATGGCGGCGAAGAACAGGAGCAGTCCCGTCACCCCCAGCATCCAGGGTTCCCCGCTTCGCATAGGGATGGCAATGACATACCCCAGCCCGAAGAGCAGCACGAAGAAAAAGGCCAGCGCGGACAGCACGATGGTGACAATCTCCAGCCGGCTGGCCGGACGGCGCAGGTCCATAAAGTAGTGGGTATGGAGATACACGGCGGATCACCCCCTGGGTTCCTTTGACTTTAAACGGTCCCTGGGGTCGTCCACCAGGCCCAGCAGGTAGTCGGAGGACACCTGGTAGTGCTCGCAGATTAGGGCGATCTTTTCCGCTGTGGTGGTGTTGATGCCTTTTTCCATGGCACTGACGCGGCTCTTATTAATAGAAAGAACCTCACATAGTTGCGCCTGCGTTTCTCCGGCGTTTAAGCGAATTTCTTTTAATCGTTGTCCGAAAAGTTCTTTTGAAAACATCATAAACTCCCTTGACAAGTTTCGAAAAACGTACTATCGGAGGGTTGTGCATGAAAAACATCTTACGTGAAATATTCGATGATGAATACGATATTACCCTGAAGCGGGACAAAAGGCAACGGGAATTGGATTTGGAACCCTGTGAAGAGTGGGATAAGGTGAAACGAATGTTTGGAGGTGAATTTGTGGACCGTCTCCTGGAGCTGGAAGGAGAACGGGAGGACTTCCAGGCGTTCCACTATTATCAGGCGGGCTTTCGCCTGGTGGTCCGGCTGATGCTGGAGGCCCTGGGGGTCTAGCCCCCGTTCAAATCCTGCTTCAGCTCGGCCAGCAGGTTCAGCGCCTCGATGGGGGAGAGGATGTTCACATCGGTCATGCGCAGCTTTTTCAGAACGGTCTCCCCGCCCAGGTCCATCAGGGACACCTGGTCCTCAGCGGGGGCTGAGGCGGTGGGAGCGGGACGCCAGTCCTGGCTCTCCAGCTCCTCCAGAATCGCCCTGGCCCGTTTGACCACCCGGTCGGGCACCCCGGCCAGCTTGGCCACCTCCACGCCGTAGCTCTCGTCCGCTCCGCCCCGGACGATTTTTCGCAGGAAAATCACGTCGCTGCCCCGTTTTTTGGCGGCGATGTTGTAGTTCTTCACCCCGGGGACGGTCCCCTCCAAGGCGGTAAGCTCATGGTAGTGGGTGGCAAAGAGGGTCTTGGCTCCCAGCCGCTTCTTGTCGGCGCAGTACTCCAGTACCGCCCGGGCAATGGCCATCCCGTCATAGGTGGAGGTCCCCCGGCCGATCTCGTCCAGAATGAGGAGGGACTTGCGGGTGGCATGGTTGAGCAGGGCGGCCACCTCGGTCATCTCCACCATGAAGGTGGACTGGCCGGAGGCCAGATCGTCGCTGGCCCCGATGCGGGTGAACACCCGGTCCACCACCCCGATGTGGGCGGAGCGGGCGGGGACAAAGGACCCCATCTGGGCCATGAGGGTGATCAGGGCCACCTGGCGCATGTAGGTGGACTTGCCCGCCATATTGGGGCCGGTGATGATGGCGGCCAGGTCGTCCCCGCCGTCCATATGGGTGTCGTTGGGGACGAAGGGGGCGCCCTTCAGCATTTTCTCCACCACCGGGTGCCGCCCCTCCACAATGGTCAGCGCGTCGGAACTGTCCACCTGGGGCATACAGTAGTGGTTGGCGGCGGCCACTGCGGCGAAGGAGCACAGCACATCCACCTGAGCCACGGCGGCGGCAGTCTTCTGGAGCTGGTCCACCTGCTGGCAGACGGCCTGCTTCAGCTCGCAGAACAGCTGATACTCCAGGGCGGTCACCTGGTCCTGGGCGGAGAGAATGGCATGCTCCAGCTCCTTCAGCTCGGGGGAGATGTACCGCTCGGCGTTGACGGTGGTCTGCTTCCGGGTCCAGTGGCCGGGGACCAGCCCGGTCTGGGACTTGGCCACCTCGATGTAGTAGCCAAACACCTTGTTGGAGGTGATCTTCATGTTTTTGATGCCGGTCTGCTCCTTGGTCTTGACCTCCATATCGATGATATGGCCGTTGGCGTTGTCCAGCAGGTCCCGCAGCTCGTCCACCTTGGGGTTGTAGCCGGAGCGGATGAAGCCCCCCTCCCGCACGGAGAAAGGCAGGGCCTTTTCCTCCTCGTCCCGCAGGCCCCGGTCCAGCAGGTCCCGCAGCTGGGGCAGGTCGTCCAGCTGGCCGCGCAGGGACTGGAGCAGAGGGGAGGGGCAGTGGTCCAGCAGCTCTCGGATATGGGGCAGCCGTCCCAGTCCGGCGGACAGGGCGGCCAGGTCCCGGCACCCGGCGGAGCCGTAGACCACCCGGCCGGTCAGCCGCTCCAGGTCGGTGACCTCCCGCAGGGCCAGGGCCAGTTCCTCCCGGGTGATGGCGTCCTCCACCAGATCGGCCACCCCCTGCTGCCGCTTTGCGATCCTGGCCGGGGAGAGGAGGGGCCGCTCCAGCCAGCCCCGCATGAGCCGTCCGCCCATGGCGGTTTTGGTCTTGTCCAGCACCCACAGCAGCGAGCCCTTCTTGTCCTTGGACCGCATGGTGGCGGTGAGCTCCAGAGTCTGCCGGGCGGTGAGGTCCAGCTCCATGAACTGGCCGGCGGTGTAATAGGTGAGGGCGGAGATGTGGCTCAGGTCGGTCTTCTGGGTCTCATACAGGTAGGCCAGCAGGCCGCCGGCGGCCTGGATGGCGGCCTCGTCCCCCTGGGGGATGCTGTCCAGGCCGGTTTTGAACTGCTTTTCCGCCAAGGGCCGGGCGGTTCCAGCGCGGAAGCGGGCCTCGCCGCCGTTTTCGCACAGGCAGCCCAGCCGCTCCTTGAGGAAGGGCACCAGCCCCTCCCGATTCCAGGCGCGGTCGGACAGAACCGCCTCGGCGGGGTGGAAGCGGCCCAGCTCGTTTTGCAGATGGCCGAAGCCCTCCTCCCCCGCCGGGAAGGAGGAGGCGTACACCTCGCCGGTGGAGATGTCGCACAGGCACAGGCCGCAGGCGGCGGAGTCCATGTAAATGGCGCAGATGTAGTTGTTTTTCCCCTCTTCCAGCATGGAGGAGGCAATCACCGTGCCGGGAGTGACCACCCGGATGATGTCCCGGTCCACCAGCCCCTTGGCCTGGGCGGGGTCCTCGGTCTGTTCGCAGATGGCCACCTTGTAGCCCTTGGCGATGAGCCGGGCGATGTAGCTGTCGCAGGAGTGGTAGGGAACGCCGCACATTGGGGTGCGCTGTTCCGCCGGCTTGTTCCGGTCCCGGGTGGTGAGGGTCAGGTCCAGCTCCTTAGACACCAGCTTGGCGTCCTCGTTGAACATCTCGTAAAAATCTCCCAGCCGGAAGAAAAGGATACTGTCTGGGTTCTGGGCCTTGATGTCCAGATATTGCTGCATCATAGGGGTGATTTCCGGCATGGGAAGTTACCTTCTTTCTCTTTGAAAGGCCGCGCGGCAGGCGGCACGTTTACCCTTACGGCAATGTTTATGGTTACGTTCATGAGGCTCTAATTGCACGGAACCGTACAACTAAGGCGCCAGATTATGCCAGCTCCCCGAACAGCGACCACTTGTTGCTGCCGGTAATCTTCACCTCCCGGAACTGGCCCAAGGC
>Ga0073906_1004333_pt1 | contig 14427 bp, 13 predicted proteins | sample Inofromicrocosms_FD_65485 | JGI IMG/M metagenome (GOLD analysis project Ga0073906, IMG submission 65485) | Mouse cecum microbial communities from Vienna, Austria - Inoculum for glucosamine and mucus D2O microcosms | ecosystem: Host-associated > Mammals > Digestive system > Large intestine >... | reverse complement strand
TGTTTTAGGGCACTGAACGTCCAGTGGACGTTCGTTTAGTGCCGACCGTAGCGGAGCGGAGACAACGAGAGCACGTAGTGCGGAGTAATCCGTGGGTATCATGGGGGCAAAACTTGTTTTGACCCCAACATCATAAGATATCTTATATCAATAAAGTGGTAGTGCTGCTGGCAACTTATCAACAAAATATTTCCAGCTATCGGATTACAACCCCGCGGTTGGAAAGATGAACGAAAGGAGTTAAAAAATTGGATTTGAAAATAGGCTCGAAGCTTTTAGGGCTTCGGAAGAAAAAAGGACTGACACAGGACCAACTGGCGGAAAGGCTGGGCGTGTCCGCCCCGGCCGTCAGCAAATGGGAAACGGACACCTCGTACCCCGACATCACGCTGCTCGGCCCCCTCGCCAGGGCGTTGGACACGAACGTGGACACCATCCTGCAGTTTGAGGAAACGCTGTCGGACGCGCAAGCCGTGGAAAAAATAAACACCATCGTGGAAACGACCCTAAAAGACGGAGTTGAATCGAGCGAGCGCATGCTGGACGAACTCCTGCATGAATTTCCCAACTCCGTCGCCTTAAAATTTAACGCTTCCGTGGCGTTGGACGCTTTCCAAATGTTCTTTCCCACGGCCGACGACGAGGCAAAAAAAAGATGGGCCGCCCGGAAAAAGTACCTGATAACCGAGGTTCACGCCTCAGGAAACGGTGCTTACTGGCAACTGGCCACCCTGCAGCTTGCCAATATCGCAATCAAGGAAGAACGGCTTGACGAGGCCGAACAATTACTAAAGACGCTACCCGAACATGGCGCGGATTCCACCTTCGCCTGGTCATTGCTTTACCTGAAAAAGGGGGAACCGCTGGAAGCCCTGAAAACGACCCAGAAACGCTTGTACGTCCTCGTACGGCAAGCACAAAGCTGCCTTACCACGATGCTGAACCCGGAAGTCATTTCCGACAATGGACTACAATTGGAAATATGCGAAACTTACAAGGCCCTGGATCTCTTGTTCGGCCTGGGCGGCATGTACGATGGAATGTTTTTAGAAGTGTACCTGCGCATGCATCGGCTGGAAGACGCCGCGGATTACCTTGACCGCTATGTTGACGCGCTTTTAAGCGAAATCACCCTGCCAAAGCGAAACCTCTTCGCCCCGGGACTGGACATCAAGGAATCGCCGGCCTCCTCCAGAAAAGAACTGCGGAAACTGTTGTTAAAAGGACTGGAGGAAGAACCACAATACGAGGAACTGCTCAACCATCCAAAAGGCCGAAAGGCCGTGGAAAAGCTAAAGGAGAGCCTTTCCTGAATGATGGGGGCTGTCGGGATTACCATCCGAAAGCCTCCGCAAAACCGCCCCTATATGCTTTTCCAGAACAATCAGCGAGACCGGCTTTACTAAATAATCCTCTGCTCCACAATCAAATGCCGTCACGATGTCCTCCTCGTCATCTTTCGCGGCCCCGAAAAATAATGGGAACACGCGTGTTCCCCTCCCGCCAATGTGCGTTCCTCCCCGTTTGGCAACGTCAAATGCGCCGTCGTCCCTTCAGGAACGATGCAATGATAATGGAACGTCCCGCCCTCGACCTTCCACTCGGAAACAATCACGCCATGCTTCGTCTTATACCGCGCCTTGGCATGGGTAAGTGTCCCGCCAACCACCGGCTTCAGCTCAAACTCCACAAACCCCGGATGTTCGAAACCCGGACGAATTCCGGCCACGTACTCGAACAAGAACTGGCAAACCGCCCCAAAGCTATAATGATTAAAGCTGTCACGGAACGTGTCCATGCCATTCCAGTTTTCCAACATGGTTGTCGCCCCCAACGTAATCGGGTGCAGCCAGCCCGGCGCGCCGGTCTGTTCCAGTACCCGGAACGCCTCGTCCACGAGCCCGTTGTCACAAAGCGTGGGCAGCAAGTATACCGTGCTCAAGAAGCCCGTGTTCAAATGATAATTTGCCGCCTCCAATTCCTTTTTCAACTGTGCCACGACGAGCGGCTTTTTCGCCTCACTTACCATGTCGAGGGCCAACGCCCGCACGTAGGCCGCCTGATGACCCTTTTGAATTTCTCCGTCCTCGGCAATCAGGTATTTGTCATAACACTTCTTGATTTTTGCCGAAAGCCCTTGGAAATATTTTGCGTCCTCGGTTTTACCCAAAATCTCCGCCATGTGCGCCATGTTGTCGCAACTTCGCTTCGTGTAAGCGGTCGCCACCTCGGGCTTGCCAAACTTCGCCATGTACTCCACGTATTCCGAAGCACCTTTGCCCGACTTGAAAAATTCAACCACCTCGGGACTCGGCGGCAACGGCTCGTTCCACTCCCCATAATGGAACTTTGTGTCGTAAATATAATCGCCTTCCCCATTTATATACCCAAGGGCACCCCTTAACGCATGCCCCGCCGGGGCGGGCGGACGCTTTGCGTTCGACATGGTATACCTTGACGGACTCGAAGAGTCCGCTGGCGCGTAGCGCGTTTGATTCGGTATGCCCGGACGGGTATACCACGGCTTATCCGCGTACATTGGATTTTTCTCCCGCATGCAGGCAATCGAATACTCCACCCAACGCCGCGCCGTCTCGTACTGATTTTCCAAAACCGTCCTATCGCCGTACATCAGGTAAAGCTGATACGGAAGCCACACGGCGGAATCCCCCCAGCCGACACTGTCCTCGCCGATATTGCCATTGCCCGTCGGCCCTGCCAACGCCATGTGCGGATCCTTCTCCCTTACCCGCGCAAGTTCCTTCGGATTGTGGACGCTGGAAGTCGACGGAAACGTGATTCCCACCTTTCCGCTCTCATACTGCTCGATGGTCTGGTCTTTCAGCCATTTCTTGAAAAAGTCAGAAACATCCATGAAATAAGCCGCCGTCCTCACGTATATCTGCGCGTCCCCTGTCCACGCGTTTTTCTCCCTGGTCGGGCAATCCACCGGCACGTCCAGGAAATTCCCCTTCTGACTCCACCTCGCGTTTTCCACCAATTTATTGATAAGCTCGTTGGAGCAATGAAAATCTCCCGTCTCCTCCATGTCGGAATACACGGCGACCGCCTCGAACGCGGCAAGTTTTCCTACTTTTTCTGCAAATACATCCAGACCTTCCACCAGCACGTAGCGAAAACCAAAGAATGTAAAATGCGGCGTGTATTCTTCCACCTCGGCTCCCTTGCAAATATAGGTAATCTCCTGAAATTCCTCCATTCCCCCATCGCAATTTACGGTGGAAAATTTACCTTCCAAATCCAATGCCTCGCCATGCTTCAAATGTATCACCTGGCCGGGCTTCGTGTGGAAAAGCCGCATCCTTACATATCCGGCAATATTTTGTCCAAAGTCCACAATCAGGTTTTGCGCACGGTCCCGCATGACTTTTCCTGGAAAATGCTCCTTCTCCCGTACCGGCACGCCCTCGGTTCTGATGAGCCGTGTGACAATCGGTACTGCACCTGCCTCGGCGTTCTTTACATTGACAGCGGACTCCCCGCCTCCCGCCGGCGCGGCATCGGACGTTTCCTCCATCACATATTCCGCATGCTCCGTCTCCGCGACGGCCGCCACCCAGTCCGATTCTACAAGCCTCGCGTCATACGTCTCGCCTTTCTGCAAGTCCGTCTTCACTACGGGACCGGTTCCGACCTCGAAACCTTCATCCGTCGCTACCACGGTCGTTCCGTCCTCATATGCCAGCTCCAGCCATCCAAGCAGGGCGAGGCGGTAACCATAATTGTTATGCCACCGCCACCATCCGTCGCCCACCGTGGTCTGCCACGTATTTTCCCCTTCCGCGAGCAAATCCGTCACGTCATATTCCTGCACTTGTATCCGATAATAGTAGCTGGTAAGCCCCGGCGTGAACTTATCTTCCGTCACGGCCTTTCCATTTATCTTGGCTTCATAGATTCCATGCGCGGTGACGTGCAATTTTGCCGACACCAGCCCGCCGCCAACCTCAAATTTTTTACGAAACACCGGCACCAGAGGCGTTTCCCGGCCATCGTTCGGATGGCAAATCCATTTCGCGTTTGTTTTCATCTTTGTCTCCGTTTCCGCGCCGCCGGGCGCTAACGCTTGCGGCACAACCATTTTTTATCATTTTCCATAAACGGAGCCTATGGATCCATAGACTCCGTTTATCCCATTCATTTCACTTGCCTTTTTCCGCTTACGCTTCGCCTCCTGCCGCGCCCTGCTCCTCGTGGCGACGCTCCAGCTCTTTTGTCATCGTCTCCCGAACCTCCGGCGTAATCTTATAGAAAAATTTGTAAATCAAGAAGGAAGCCGCCGCCATGATGGCCGGAACCAAGGCCAATACCAACGACAGCCCGCTCACCATGCCCGGCAAGGATGCCAAGTCACCCGTGTAAGCTCCCGTCGCCTCGTTCACGCTGTATCCGACCGCCACCAGAAGGATTCCCGGCACCGCCGCGCCAATCGCGCTGGCCGCCTTTTGCGTCAGTCCGTACAACGAGTTCGTGATGGCCGTCATGTTCCGCCCGATGGTATATTCCGCATAGTCCGCGCACTCCACGGTCAGAAGCGTGGAAAATATCGCCGTCATGCCGGACGGTATCATCACGATAAAGAACAAGACGAACAACAGTGCCGGAACCGCCCTCATAATGCCGGTCACGTTCAATACATAAATCGCCCCATATCCACAAGCCATAATCAACATGCAGCCCGACATGCTGCAATCCACGGTTTTAAAGATTTTCAAAACCAATGTCGTCAGAAACGGACAAAGGAAGTTCGGAATCAGTGCCACTAAGGAATAAATACCGGATAATGCAGCAAATTTCGCCAGATTCACCTCGCCGGTCGCCATGTCGGCGCAAAAATACCATTTGATGAAGTACAGCATCACGCCTGCGGCCAGACCATAACTCATGTTTCCAATCAAAAATCCAAGGCTGTGTATCCACAACGGTTTATCCTTCTTCACAAGATTTAAGATGTCCGATGCGCCAACCGCGCCCTTCTTCTCCTCATTGACCTTCTCCAGATAAGGTTCTTTCAACAACAAGATGCCCAGAATCGTCACCGCGCAGGCCACCAGGCAGAAAATCACGGCAGTCGTCGTCGCCGTCTTTCCCAAATTACCTCCCTTTCCCAGTGCCGTCACGATGGTCACGAAAAACAAGGACGGAATCGCGGCAATTACGGCCGCCATCCGAATGACGGACAAAATTTTCGCGCGAATGCGCGGAACCGTCGTGCTTTTCTGAACCAACGGAGCCGTAATCGCAGACAATGCACTACCCATGTCGAACAGTAAATAGCCTAACACGGCCCACACCCACAAAAGAATCGCATTCCCCTTTACTCCCTGCGGCATGGCGAACAACATAATCAGCCCCACCGCCAATACAAGCGTTCCAATAATTCCAAACATACGGTATTTTCCAAATTTCCGCTCCTTCGCACTGTCCACGATCCAACCCTGCACCGGGTCGTCAACCGCGTCGATGATTCTCGTGACTAACAAAAACAACGTACCAAACCCGGCGGCATATCCCACTTTTCCCATTGCCGTGTCAATGCCGGAATAATCCGTCAAAAATATCATGAAAATGCCCAACACGGTTGCCGCAAATGCATTTGCAAACATCGTCATAAAGAATCCCGCCAAACTGCGGAAATTTTCTGGATACTGTCTCTTTCCTTTTGCCTTTCCCATTTTTATCCTTCTCCTTCATTTCATCATATTTGTTCGTCATTGGCCACGAATGGCCATGTTTCCATTTACATCCAAAATAGATGTCTTATTGCAACCTAAATCCATGGAAATCAATACCGCCACTGCCGCGATACACGAAATACAAGGGCCATTTTCCCTGCAGTTCCACCTCTTCCCCCTCAAACGTCCGTTTCTTGCCCTCGACTCGCAACGCGATTTTACAAATCGGCTTACGCCTGGCCGCCCCCATTCCGCGCGCCTCCATGCCGTGTACTTCCATCCCGTGCGTCTCCATGCCGCGCGCCGCGTCCAGATTTGTCCACGCTTCCATCACGCCCTCTCCATGTCCGCTTACCTCGACAACAATCTTCGTCTTGCCCACGAACTCAAAATACTTGAATCCGGCTAACGCCCCGTCCCGCATGTCCGCGATATACTGGTCGCCGTTTTCTTCCCGGTCTTCACCCGTCTGTGTCAAATACGGATGCCCCCCGGCTTCGGGAGTCCCCGCCACGCCATAATGAAGCGCCCCCGTTTTCGACAACAAGTTACAGGCGATATAGGCCGGATACGAGCCCTTCCCGGCAAGCGGCCCGCCGTTCAGTCCACAGCTCGTAATCTCCACCTGGGAAATAGACCCGTCTTTGGCAATCGTGACCGCCTCCGCGCACGCCTGCCGGGAATAATTATGCTTGTTCGTCTGCCGATGGTAAAAGATATACCACTGTCCCTTCACGCACACGAGGCTCCCGTGCGTGTTCCCCGTGTAGCTCAAACGCTCTTTCCTTCCCTGGTATCCGACGTCTCCAGTACTTACGATGACGCCGCCAAACCGAAATCCTCTGTCCGGGTAATCGCTTGTCGCGTAACATAACTCGTGCTGCGGGAAAGAAGAATAAATAAAATAATACTTCCCACCGATTTTACGCATCGAACTGGCCTCGAAAAATTCATGCCCCTCAAACTCCGTTCCTTTTGAATAACCCGTTTTGGGCAATATCAGACCACCTTCCTCCTTGATGGTAAGCATGTCCTCTTCCAGGCGGAACACGTACGCCCCTTCCATCCGGAATTTTTGGCAGGCCTCCACCATCGCCCCCTCCTCCGCCGGGCCAAAGCCGCAGTACAGATAACATTCCCCGTCGTCGTCCATGAAAAGTCCCGGGTCGAACATGAACACGTCCTTTTCACCAAGACCGGCCGCCACCCCGTCTTCCCGACGCACCACGCCGTAATATGCAAACGGCCCGGCAGGTTTTTCCGACACCGCCACGCACACGAACGGCATCAGTCCCAGCGCATAGTATAAATAATACCTTCCGTCATATCCTTTTACCACGTCTGGTGCCTGCATGATACTGTCCTCTTTTACATGCGGATCCTGCTCCTTCTTATAAATCGTCCCTTCCATCTTCCAATCGGACAAGTCGTCAAGCGGGGCGGACCAACACACATAGTCGTTCATGCAAAACTGTGTCCCGTTAAATTTGTCATGCGAACCGTACACGTACAAACGGTCTTCAAACACATGCGGCTCCCCGTCCGGTACGTACTCCCAACTGGGAAGATAGGGATTATATGCTTGATTTTTCATATCATTTTTATCTCCTTCTTTATTCCCGCACTCCCACATGCCGCCTCATGAACGCGAGCGCTTTATCCAGGCATTCTTTGGCGCAGGCACTGGTTTCGAACTGATTGATGAATCCATGTGAAAGCAGTTCCACTTCGATTCCACGATAATAATGTTCATGGGGCAAGCCAAACCTTGTCAAGGCCGCGTCCATTGCCGCCGCGTCCGCCTCGAAAAAATCCTCCTCGTTGCTGGCAATCAAAAACGCCGGCGGGTACGCGCCCCTTATGTGAGCCGCCACGTTCACGAGCCCCGCCTGCCTGCTGCCGAGAAAGTCGTCCGTGCCAAGCCAGTTTTGAATCAGGCATATCATGTTATCGCATGTCTTGCTTGCACTATTTGCGATTGCCTCCGTAATCAGCGCCGCCTCGTTGATGACCACGCATTTTAATTCCTCCGGCGTGATGGCCGGGACGATTCCGATTTCCTTCGCGTATTCCTCGTCCGCCACCGCCAACGCATAGATTTGGGTAAGAACGGCCCCCGCGCTTCCTCCCGCCATGATGACCCTGCTCATGTCAAGTCCGTACTCCGCCCCATGCTCTTTCAAGAAAGCGAATACCTCCTTTACCTGGACAAGCTGCGAGGGAAATCGATATTCCGGGGCAAACGCATAATTCGCCGTCACGAAGTTATAACCTTCGCCCAACAACACGCCCGCCATGTCCTTCTTAGAATCCGATTTCACTGCAAGGGGATCCCCAAGCCCCTTGTCCCCAAATAAAAAGCCTCCTCCGTGAAAATGGACAATCGTGGGACGTTTCGCCCCATGGTCCTCGTTCGGATACCAAATATCCAAAAAGCCATTTGGCATGGAACTGTTATAAGAAACGTCGCAAATGCCCGTGGCGCCATCCCCGCGTGTTACCTTCCGCCCTTCTTCCTCCACCTCGTAGGAATTGACCGCTTTCCCCGGATGCACCTTTTCAAACACCATCCTCTGCACGGCCTTGCACTTTTCTTCCGCTTCTGCCAATCTCATATCCTTACCTCCTATTTTGTACGTTCATGATACCGTGCAGCGCCTTGTCTATTTCCACGATGGCATCCGCATCCACTTGTACCATTTCCATGATTTCCCGGATGGTACTGTTTCCAATCACGTCCATCAATTTCTCCATGTCAAATCCCCTCGCGTCCGCCACCGTCCGTATCCCGTCATACATCGGCTTCAATAGTGTCTGTACTTCCTCCGACTGCTTGCGGATATGCCTCAAAGAACAAGAAACCGCCAACACCGGGGCGGTATCCCCGTTCTTGCTGACCGCGATGTTCGGCTCCGTAAATCCCTTGCAAGTCAACGCCCCGAACGTCTCCTTCAGCCATCCGATGCTGTCCGGCACCCAATCCGGCACGCGCTCCGAAACGCTGTTCGTGACCACCCACTGATCCGCCGTGGAAAACCCGTGTCCGCCGTAGGAATAAATGTGGCTCTCGAACGGCACGCCTTTTTCCGCCAACGCCAGTTCCATCATCAGGCTGTTTTTGATATCCACCGTGCGGTCATCCCTGGCCGCCACCAAAAAGCAGGGGCAGGTATCCTCTCCCACATGCTCGTTCGGATAAGGCATGCCAGGCTGACAAAAATCACAAATTTCTTTTAATATGGCCGGATAGACCAGGATGGCCGCCGCCGGCTTATGCTTTGCCACGGTCGCCGCACACGCGCAGAGATGCCCTCCCGCCGAAAATCCAACGGCCGCGATTTTATCGCTATCTACATGCCATTTTTCGGCATTTTCTGCAATCAACTCCATTGCCTCCTCGTAATCCTCCAACGGTAGGGGCCACTTTCCCTTGGAAGTCACGGTATAACGAAGGACGAACGTCTGATACCCCGCCTTCGAGTAGGCCAACGCCACCGGATCCGCCTCCCGGTCGGAACACATGGCGTAACCGCCGCCGGGAAGCACCAGCATGGCCGGTCGCTTTGCAAAGCCAAACTCTCCCTCCACGTCCTGGATGTATGCCGTCAATGTTACGTTTCTTTCCTCATGTAATACGATTGTTTCCGCTTTCATAACCGCCAGCGCCTCCCTGATTTTGTTTTCCTTCAATTTTCATTTCCTTAAGTCTTCGTTTCCTTAAGTTTTCGTTTTCCTCAAGCTTTTCCTCTCCTTGTTTCTGCGGTCATTATACGCAATTCATCACCCACTTTCTAACTCATTTTTATGTTTTTTATCCTAAACTTGCTATTTGTTTAAAAACTATGTATAATATACTCACGGTCGATAAAATCAGCCGTGAGTATTGCGCCAGCCGCAGCCGCCAGGCGGCATGTTTCCCTATCCGGCTGTGCGCATCTTGTTATACTGAGTGGCTAATTTATATGGCACTCAGTATAATAGCATCAACATACTAAAAAACAAGAAAGGGGAAATAAATGATAACCGAACAACAATTAGAATCTTTTTTAGACTTAAACAGACTTCAACAAAGTGAAACCCAGTTCCAGCGAATTCCGCTCGAAGCAGAATCCAATTTATTTAATAAAGTTCGCCAGGGAGATTATAAAAACATTCAACTCTCCGCATTCAGCAAAATGGAAGACAATCTAGGGCGCATGGCCATAGACAAAAAAACCGGCTACATCTATCTTACGGTGTCCGCCATCGCCCTGTTCTCCCGCACCGTCATCGACCGCGGGGTTTCGCCGGACGAGGCTTTTGACCTCTCCGACGCGTTGCTTTATGCACTTTCCCGCTGTAACACCATCGAAGAAATCCACAACATTTATCAGCTTTCCGCCGTCATGTTTGCCAAACGGGTGGCCGGGCTGCATGAAACTCCCCACTCCTATCAGGTGGAACAAGCATGCAACTACATAGGCCGTAATATTTTTCAAAAAATCACCCTGAAGGAACTTGCCGACTATACGGAATTGACCGAGACTTACCTATGCCACCTCTTTGCCAAGGAAATGGGAATTTCCATCCATAATTACATTCAGCGTGAGAAGGTGACCGTCGCTTGCAACCTGCTGGAACACACGACACGCTCCATCAGCGAGATTTCCACCTATCTGGGATTCCAAAGCCAGAGCAATTTTGCCGTCATCTTCCGCAAATGGAAACAGATGACACCCTCGCAATACCGTAAAAAAATGTATCGGGAGGTTTACTAAAAATCTCCCGATACTTCTCTTAGTTCCATTTTACATCATAAAAGAAAACATCTACATCTGACAAGTCACCGCGTCTTGGTAATCACGGCCTTAAACTCACCTACAAAATCCTTGTACTCCACCTCCAAAGTATAAGTATCCGCCGTCTCCAACGTAAGATAATCCACCAGTTCCTTCGCCTTGTCAAATTCGTAAACCACGTTTCCCGTAGAATCGTATAACGCGACGTGCATTCCCCCGGCCCTTATGTCGGATGAAAAGTAAAATCTTATTTTTTGACCCATTTCACACTCAAACGAAATATCAGAAACGCTTGTTTCCGGTTCCATACAGCTATGACTCATGTTGCCTAATTTCTCGGGACGAGTAATAAACCAAATACATGATAAGGTAAAAAACACAACAAAAATTCCAATTATGAGACGTTTCTTTTTCATTATCTTTTCTCCCATCGCATTTTTATTACCATGCTATCATACTTAATCCAGTAATCCTTTCTCCGTTTCAAGCAATATCTGAGCTAACACTTTATAATCCAAATATTGTATTCCGTCTTTTCCAAGATAAATTTTATCCGACAATTTGCTATTATAGTATAGATCCATTGCTTCCTCATAGGAGAAACCACATGTCTTTGCTAAATGTGCCATGAGCCTTTCTTCAAGATTCTCCTGATATACACGTTCTAATATTTCTTCATTCATTTCTTCATTACCTCATAAAATGATTCATAGCGTAGCAGATGGTTTATCGCTTTCTGGCTTATAAAGGCAATCTGATCATAATCAGGATACACCTTTATTTCTTCCAAAGCTCTTTTTTTATCCCAAATACCAGAATGATACATATCCACAACTCTAAACACCTTATCGTTTGCCACTTTCCCTTTTATCAAATCATACTGCAAATAATCTTTTTCCTCATCACGACATCTACATACAAAATCAATCCATTCTGTTAAATCAGATTGAAAGCATTTACAAATCAGCCCGCTAAAATCCTCCATCATGTTATAAACTGTGACAATCGCTTTGTCTGTACCACAAATACCCGCCTTTCTCCTTGCCCATCTCTCAGCTTGTTCCTTTATCGTTGTCACATAAAACCCTTTTCCAAAATCCAGTGCCCGAAAAGAATGTTTTATATCCGGATGATCTACAATCACATTTGAGCCATGATAAACAATCATATAGATATCCCCCTAGCACTAAAATATTCCTTGATATCCTCGACAATATACCTCGTGCTTTGCGTGTGAAGGATTTCATAATTAGGCACTAAAAAATCTATAATACAATTTGTGTTTTTCATATTCTTATATACTTCAGATGGACTCTGTTTCCAATGATTCGCACATGCGTGAATCATATATATCACAAATGAAAATATATCTTTATCCATAGCTCCATTTCCCTTTCCTCAAAATCAACATCGGAAATATTCAGCTTTAATTGTTCCATGATTCTATCCCTTAAAGCTTCATCCAAAGTATCATCCAACGATTTTAGAACTTTAGAATTCATGACGTGCTTTGTATTTCCGCAATCTCCATTTTTCCCCGATATCACGTTATCTAACAGACAACAACCATGCCATGATGTGAATCGCTTGTTGGAACTCTCCCTTCGCAATCATGTCCTCTATCTCTTGTGCCGAAAACTTTTCCACATTCAAAAATTCCGTTTCATCGAGAGACTGTCCGGTCACCTTCCGGCAATTTCCCGCCACGAAAAGATGCGCATAATTATCTGCAATCGTGGCATTTGACGGCACCGTGAGCAAGTGTTTCCATTCATCTGAACCGTAGCCGGTCTCCTCCAGCAGCTCCCGCTTCGCCGCCGCAAGCGCGTCCTCCGCGGACAAGTCCCCGTCCCCTCCGTATTCTTTTCCGTCCTTCCGCTCTATCCCGCCTGCCGGAAACTCTGTCGTCACCTTTTTAATTCCTTGCCGGAACTGACGGACGCACAAATAATTCCCATCCGTGTCCGAAGCCACGATTACCACATAATCCCTACGGCTATAGCTATAATACGGTTCAAACACGCTCCCGTCAGGGAAACGATATACAGATCTTCGAAAGTCTATCCATTTGTCTTGGATAATATGCTCCGTACTGATTTCCTTCCATGTAAGTTCATCGTCATCTCCTGCCGGTTCTGGCGTTTCCTCTTTTGTGGAAGCAACCTTTCCCTCATCCTCATACGTAAAACCGCGGGCCTCGCACCATTCTATCGCGATTCTCCGATATGCCTCTTCCTGGTAGTCATACCAGCTTTGCTCGATTCCATAGCGAATAATGGCATCTTTAAATCTACGAAACGCCCCCCTCCCCCTGATGGCATTTTCCAAGGAATCCTGCATCCGGCCTTCCGGCAAATCCCATATAAAATGTTCCATGATACTGTACTCATGGATATCAAACTTGGATGGCAATCCAAAAAAACGAACATTCCACTCTTCCTCAATCAGCTCGGAAAGCTCCCGATCTTCCTCATCATAATCAAAAGAATCCTCCATCAAACTGACAACTTCCATCTTCTCTATATCAAGATACTGGTTCCACATATCGTCCGCCATCTCAACGGCATCAACAATCAACTTCAACGGCACTTTCACTTTTGCACGTTCCATAATCCACTCCTATCTCCTTCCAAATTTATGATATCGGAAGCAACACCCGTTCATTCTGACGCTTCCAGCTTATATTATATATGGCATGGAATTTTGTGTCAATCATTCCACGTGTTAATTTGCAAAACCGCCTTCCGCTCCGTATAAGCACAATAACAGCTCCCAATGGCGCACTTTTCACGCAACCGCCGCAGCTCTTTCGTTCGACCATTATTCTCGTTCCCGCAATTTGCCATTGATGGCGTAGTTGAATTCTCATAAGTATAGACCCAAAGTGAAATACCCCGCAGCAAACTACGGGGCATCATAGCTTGAATGCTCAGCAAGCTGCGGGGTATTGCACCCTCGCGGCAGTCGCCAAGGTCATGCAAGCATGACTTTGGCTCGTTGCTCGCGGGAATAAAAAGTCCGGCTTGCCGGACTCTCGTGTCGGAGCACGGCTGCGTCAGCAGCCATTTTCTTCATGCGCCATGCGCGGTCGCTTTAGTGTCATGTTTCATCCCGCGCTTCGGCGCATCCATCCAGATGTTTTTTGCGTCATAAGAAACTTCATTTCCTACGACGCAAAAAACGGGCTTTGAGATTATAAGGGAAAAGGAGGAAGAATATATCATGGTACATCATCTGTAGACCTCATATATCTTCCTCCGAATACTTGAAAGCTACTTTTTTAGCTTGAACCTTTCCACAAGGCTCTTCATGAGCTGTGACTGTCCGGACAGTTCTTCGCTTGCGGCCGCGCTTTCTTCCGCAGTTGCCGAGTTCGTCTGTACAACGCTGGAAATCTGGTCAACTCCCGTAGTAATCTGGGAGATGGAGTCAGCCTGAACGCTGCTGGCCTCTGAAATCTGTCCGATGATTCCCGTCATTTCGTTTACGTCATTTACTGCCTGAAGCAGGGATTGAGCCGTCTCGTCGGCAATCCGAGCCCCGTTTTCTACTGCCTTTAATGAATTTTCAATCAAGACAGAGGTATTCTTGGCAGCTTCTGCACTCTTGCTTGCCAAATTGCGGACTTCATCGGCCACTACGGCAAACCCCTTTCCGGCAGTGCCCGCACGGGCGGCTTCCACGGCGGCGTTAAGTGCAAGAATGTTGGTCTGGAAAGCAATGTCTTCAATTGTCTTAATGATTTTACCGATTTCATTGGAGCAGTTACTAATATCACCCATCGCTTGTATCATCTGCCGCATTTTTTCATTGCTCACATTCATTTCCGTACTGACGCTGCCCGCCTTTGCATTGGCCTGCCGTGCATTGTCCGCATTCTGCTTCACCTTGTCGGAGATTTCGTTAATGGTGGCGGCGAGTTCCTGCACGGAACTTGCCTGCTCGGTTGCCCC
>Ga0073906_1004331_pt1 | contig 14430 bp, 15 predicted proteins | sample Inofromicrocosms_FD_65485 | JGI IMG/M metagenome (GOLD analysis project Ga0073906, IMG submission 65485) | Mouse cecum microbial communities from Vienna, Austria - Inoculum for glucosamine and mucus D2O microcosms | ecosystem: Host-associated > Mammals > Digestive system > Large intestine >... | reverse complement strand
TATTCTCCCAATAGGCTTTTATTTTGATTTAAGGCTTCAGTTTGAAGATGGAAGGGACAGCGTTAACTGTGTTGTAAGGATTGTAAGGAGAAAACAGCGTGACGACGGATTTACAGTGTATGGATGTGAATTTATAGGAATGTCGCCTGTATTTGACTATATATTTGATGGTACAGGAAAAAGCTGTATTAATAAAGAAGATTATCCAGAAATTGAAGATTAAAAGCAGAAAAGGCAGGTAAAACCTGCCTTTTCAATCTATGCTCTAATATCAAATGAGAAGCGCTTCATATCAGCCGTTGCAGATGTGTTGATTTTAGCATCAACAAATTCATTAACTGTACTTGTGCCTGCACCAGCCTGTGAAACATCGACCTGGCATGAATAACCCTGCCCGTTCAATGCACTTTTTAACATATCAGAATTAGTCCTGATTAAATCAATAGATGGTAAATCTTCAATGGAAAACTTTGCATTAATATCATTTTTTTTCTTATCCAGGTAAATGTCAATATCGCCAAGGTGCTCAAGTGTAAGATGGAGAAGCACATGTACATTTTCCGGGTTATGCTTAAGTTTTTCTTTTTGAGTATATACATATAAATCGGCATGTGCGTCCTGGTTCTGAAGCTTTAAAGGCATTTGCAAGTATGAAAATGTTTCACTTAATGTCTTCATAAATTCAATATTACTCTCCATATCATGCGCTGAGCGCCCCATATTATCTGAATCTTCGCCTGAAAGTGCAGTCTGTATAAGACCTTCAAACTGCTTTAGCTGTGTTTTCATTTTATCATAGAATGAATTTACTTCCCCTTCTTTTTTCAGTTTATCAGGTGTAAGTGTCCATGATGACTGTAAAAACTTCCCAAGTATATTTTCAAAAACATGAGAGCCCAGAAGCCCTTGTACAACAGAGGGTTCTGCAAGTGGTATAATGTTTTTGACAACCGTAATTACCTCTTTAGCTGTTGCTTCACCTGACATGGCTTTATTAATAAATGATTTACTTACAGGCAGGGAATTAAACTTTTCAAGCAGTTCACTGCGTTCACCTGCTGTAAGGAATGAACCCAGGCTGTCACTCTGACGGCTTTCTTTTCCATATAAATCTGCAAGTGTATCAATAATTGTATGGACTTGTGCCTGTTCCTGTTTTGTATCAGGCGTGGCTGCCTGTTGTAAAAAATTTAATGTATTATTAAAAGAATTCTTTGCAGTTTCTGTAATAGTCTGGAAAAACTTATTAGCAAAATTAAACCTGCTGCCAGCCTTGTCTGCTGCATTCTCCACCTGTCCTTCTGTTATTTCTATATTTCCAGGACTGTTTCCTGTTTTATTGCGACTGGCTGTTTCTTCCTCTGCTTCTGCTGCAATATTTGCATCCTGGGCAGGAATATTTTTAATGCTGTCTTCTGTCTGCTGCATTACAGCTTCTTCACCATCACCCTGCCCAAGTGCCATATTTATAAGGAAAAGCTGGTTTGTTATACCATCCTGTGTAATTCCTTCAGGCATTTTTGCAGTACCAGATATAATAGCATCACGTATTAAAGTGAGGGCATCATGTATGGATAGTGAACCATCCTTAAGCTGCATTATAACATCCTCTGTAAGAGGGGTTTCTGATAAAAGTTCCATAAGTTCCTGCATCTGGCTTGCCGTAAGCTGTGAAACGGATAGTGCGCCATCTGCTGTGCTGCCTGCCCCTGCTACATTGTCATAAAGGGCTATGGAAAGCAGCCTTTCCCCAAACGCTGATAATGTGCCGGAAGCGCCGCCGCTTGCAAGTGTATTAAGAAGTGCAGGTATATCTTTGGCAAAATCCTGTATCTGGCTTAAAAGCTGGTGTGTACCGTTCATATAACTGCTAAATTGTTTTACTGTATCAGCATTAATATCCATCATAAGACGGTTCATTATTGCCAGGGTATTCATATCATTAGTTTTATAATCATATGACTGCTGCATAAGGTGCTGTATAGACTCCTTATTAATTGGGAGCATATTATCCATCAGTGCTTTTACTGCACTCTGGTTGTGCTGTGTCGGCGGAAGCCCTGCTTCATCAAGAGCCTTGTTAATAAGGGTAAGCTCTGTTTCAGTAAAGCTGTTTTTAATGGCTTCAAGCAGTATGCTTCCGCCAGAAACCCCGCCAAGCCTGAAAGCGGCAGTCTGCCCGATAGACAGCATTGGGTTTCCTGTAATTTTAGCCCGGAGTATTGTGTTATCTTCAAGTGTAACAGTTATGTCATTATTAGATAAATCAGAAACTTCACCCCTGATAATATCACCTTCATAGAGCCTTCCAGGGCTTTGTACCACACCGAAATCTTTAGTCCTTGCAGCACTGGCAGAATTAGCCTGTACAGAAGCGGAACTGTTCCTGCCAGCCGCCTGTTGCTGCCTTGCCTGCGCCTGGGTCTGCCTGCCGCCGGCAGCATGGGCATTTAAAGGGTTTATTTTTGGATTGTCCATAATATTCTCCGCCTTTCCTGCAAATCTCTTTCCTGTAAAACTGTTGCCAGTTGCACTCTATATATTTATCGTCATATATCTTGTGTTGTTTAACAGACGCAGGGTTTCAGGTGTTCCAGCTAAATTATTACACGACAGGAAAGCATGTCGCAGACATGGCTTTTGCACGCATTCCGCTACGTTAGCCCACGCAACGGCACATAAAACCGTCCGTCAACCCACAAAAAACTTTACAACAGCGTTATGACACGCTAAAATAGTATTTAGCAGTAAATATTTTATACTTATGGAGGCGTATATATGCGTTATGGTTCAATTTATCTGGTAGTAAAAGATTTTGACCAGTCAGTTTCATTTTATGAAAAAGTCTTAGATTATGGAAGTAAGTGCTGTTAATGGAAAACGTTTTGCTATGTTTAATTATAACGGGCTTAATTTGTGCATTATGAATGGTTATTTTGATTGTGATAACAAGGAAACCCTGTTGAGGTTACAGGCGGGTATACAGAAGAATAAATATGGCAAGTAATAACTAATAAAGGAGAAGCAGGGAATATGGTATTTGGAAAAAAGAAAAAGGCAAGGCAGGAATTAGACGGGCTATGGAATTCTATGGAAATGAGCTGCCAGAATAATTATAAAGATATGGCACATGAAGCCTTAAAGGACTTTGAGAAATGTCTTGAAAAATACTACCAGGATGGGATTATACCACAAGAGGAATACCATAGCAGAAGCCGTAAACTGGAAGAGAAGAAAACTGAACTGGAGGGATATGACCATAAGCAGCATATTGGGTGGTAGATGCCATATTTTTTTGCAGAATTTAGTTGAAAAATGCAACCATCTATGTAAAAAGCGTACATATATGGTTTATAAAAGATTATAGTTTTAATGGAATTACAAGTAAAAAAGCTGAAACAGACACAGAAAATATTCCGGCTATAAAGTATGAAAAAGATATTAAAGATAAAGACAGGTTAGAAAAAATTGTATGTGGGTTACAAACAGATTGGTGCTGTAGGAGGGGAACATGGATGGCTGGTTATAAAACCAACTGCTGATGTAACTTCAAAAAACCCTACAAGGAATAATGCTGGCGGGATTACAGAACTTCCTGTATTTAAAAATGAAGAAGGGCTTTGGAGTGAAAAGAGATTTCTTTGATGGTACTTCTCCAAACAAATGGTGCGTATGTTTTTGCTCAGACAAAAACAAAAGTTTCCCTGGAGCAGGCAGAAGAGAAGCTGCGTAAAGGCGGATTTCTTTCACATAACCCTTATGATAAGGATGTTGCAGCAACAGCACAGATATTGTCAGTGGAAATAGAATACCTTACACAAGAATACCAGGCATATTTACAGCCATTTTATAAATTTATAATTACAGATAAGAGCTGGGATATCTCTGATGTTATGATATGTGAAAACTGGGAAGAATACACATCAGTTAGTGAAGTTTATGTCCCAGCAGTACAGGATAAGTATCTGGATATAAAAGAAAATGCTTTATTAAGGACAAACTAACAAATTGCGTTTTTTGCCAGACAGTGTATAATAGTGGAAGTAATAAATGGAGGGATAAAACATGGCTTCATGGATGGTACATATACGTATTGCAGATTTGCTTTTAAATAAATTTATAAATCTTGAAGAAACGGAGTTTGTTGTGGGAAATATTGCACCTGACAGCGGTGTCCCAAGTGATGACTGGAGTTATTATATTCCATCAGGCGAGGTTTCACATTTTAGGGATAAGAATAAAAAAATACAGATTAATAAATACATAAGCAGGTATTTTACAAAAGAAATGCAGGAAAGTTATAATTCCAGACAGTATTCATTTTATCTTGGATATCTGGTACATCTTATGACAGATATTTTATGGAAGGAAAAAATTGCAGATGTATGTATTGAGAATCATAAAGAAGAAATAGCAGAAGATAAAAATGCATTTATATGGAAGATGAAAGCAGACTGGTATGACCTTGATTTTCTTTATCTGTCTAAAAACCCGCAATGTAATGCTTTTACAATTTATAAAAATGCAGACGGGTTTAAAAATACATATATTGATGGATTTACAGAGGATGCTTTTAGCAGCCGCAGAAAACATATTATAGATTTTTACAATGAAAAGAGGGAAAATTTAGACAGGTATTACCCATATCTGGATGAAGAACATATGGACAAGTTTGTCGCAAGTTCAGCAGATATTTTATATAGGCAGTTAAATAAAGTGTAAAAAATCCGGTAATACCATAAAATCCATAGCGTTACCACTCATTTTACAAGGAAGGGAGTGGCCCGCTATGGAAATATATATAAACAATTTTTAATTAGTATTTTTTACATGGTATTGTTTTTATAATGAATATCCCCATAAATTACGTACTTGTGGCATTATTTTATCAAGAGGCCATGTTTTGCTGCTGTTTTCCTTACTGTTAGGGTCATTTACAATTACATTGCCATTACTGTCTGTGCCTGACAGTACTATAAAATGTCCTGTTGTTGTAAAATCTCCTGGGCCTACGCTGCAGATTATTGGATTTCCTGAGTCTAACCAGTTTAATATACTTTCTTCCTGGAATGGGACTTCATTATAATTTAACCCGGTTTTACTTGCACCGTATGTCATTAAATCCCATGAAGAGCCAGAACCTTTTACATAAAAACCATTATTTTCTGCCATTCTGGCAACCCTGTAAGGATTCCATTTTGTTTTGCCAGAAAGCCCGCATTGTACCATGGAAAGACAGGTTGGGCCGCATCCTGTTACAGCTATAAAATCACCGCCATAATTTTTATATCCCCATCTTTTATCCCATTGCAGGAAAAGAGGAATTCCATCTGTATTTACATCTTTTTTAATATTTATTTTTACATTTTTATCTTTATAATTTTTATAATCCAGTACAAAATCCTTTGTTTCTGGATGTTTTTCAAAAAGAGTAACAAGGCTTTCAGGGTAATTTTCTTCTTTAAGCTGCCTGATTAAGTCATTCTTTTCAGTACCAGAAACAACTTCAGAAGTATAATTTCCATTATCTGTATTATCATGGCTGTTTATTAAATCAAAAATAATACTTGATAAAAATTTTGAAATAACCACACACATAATTATAAACAGTAATATTATTAAAATATTGGTAATTCCACGGAACTTTTTCTTTTTTTTCTGTTTTTTATTGTGGTCTTTCCTTAAAGGCATATTGTTATTATTTTTATTATAATTATTATATGAAACAAAAGTGCTGCTGTTTGTAACTGCTTTATCCATAAATCTGTACCTTCCTTTATTTTTATTCCAGGGAAATAATTGTTATTAATATATTACCAGATAATAAAGGTTTATCTTTCAAGATAGTCTTATAAAAAACTTATGATTTTCTTAAAATTTGCAAATATATACATTATGACCATTATAACCAGGTTCTGTCATGTATACATAATGAGTGTCTATACCATATTGCCAAGATACCATATTACAAGCGGCAGGTTTAAGTGGGCTTCTATAAAACTGCCTGCTGCTATAAGAAGCAGGCAGAGCAGTATAAATGGAAGCTGTTGTATTGCAAGCCTGCCCCTTCTGGGTTTAGGTGAATAGCTGTATGTATTTTCAAATGATGGATTGGTAATACATTCTATAAATTCATTATGGAAATTGTCACAATGTGCAATTACTATAAGGTAAACAGGAATAAAAAGCAGTACCTGGGGGCATAAAAAGAAAAAAAAGCGGATTATTCCAGGTATGCCATGAAGTATAATATTAAATGCAAGCAGAAGCCCGTTAGTAAACCCTGTATAAAGTGAAAATGCACAATAGTAATATGTCCAGATATTAGTAAGTGAAAACAGGTATAATAATACCAGAAGTTTTATATTTCTTTTAAGTGCTAACAGGAAAATATCAGATTTTTCTATGTCCAGTCCAGGCAGGTTAGTAATAGTTTCATTATAAATTGTAATCAGGGGTGAATACAGGTTTTCTTTTAATAAATGTCCAGTTATACATCCAGCTATAATTCCAATTATAGCAAAAAACAACGTTATCTTACATGGTACAGGAAGTTTGCTATGCATACCAGTCTTTTTTGGGATAGATTTCATTAAACCTCCGCAGGATTTCTATAAAATCCAGATTATTTGTTCATATATAAATATGGGACAATCATATAATTTATGTATAAAACTTTTGTAACGTTTTGTCAAATGCAGGGAATATAAAATGATTAGAAGTATAATTTGTCGCAGTATTTTAATTGAACAAGAATGTATTCTGCATTATTCTTTTATTAGCTTGAAAATTTATGTGGATTTTGCAAAATGCAGGGACACAGAAAGGAATTTATATGAAAAAATTATTTGTTACAGGCATTATTTATATTTGTCTTTTTATATTACTGGTAGCAGGTATTTTTAATCTTGGAAAGAATTTTAATGAAAATATTTCACAAAGTGACGGGGTAGCTGTTACGGCGGAGGATATACCAGACAGTAGTGTACAGAATACAGAAGTTCCAGAAGATGCAGATAACGTGGATACAGGTAAACTAGAAACAGATAAGATGGAAGATAAGGTAGTTGTAAAGGGTGATATTTCAGAAGATGTTACCCCGTTTAATTATAATACTACAGCAGACAAATATCTGCTTGATTTGTGTTATGCAAGCCTGTGTAATATGAAAGACAGAAAGTGTATAAGCAAAGATGTTGCAAATACCTATAATAAAAAGACGGATATTACAACGTTCAAGATTACTCTGGATGAAGAAGCAGAAAATGTATCTGGAAGTAAAATAACAGCAGATGATTTGTTGTTTAATTATTATCTGCGGGCAGATACAGGTTATACAGCTGATGGAGGTATATCTGCACTTCCGGTTGCAGGAATACAGGAGTACAGGTATGGCACTAAGAATATCACATCAGTTAAAAAGAAAATAGTAAAAAAGTTAAAAAAGCCTGATAAGAGGACAGCCTTTCTTATTAGAAAACATATTATAAGGCCAGTGCTTGAAAAAGAATATGAATGGGTATGTTCCCTTTATAAACAGGAAACATATGATTATATAACAGACAAATATCCACGTAAAAAAGATTTATTTGTTTATTTTTTTGCATATGGGACAAATTATAAGACAAAGGGAAAGAAGATTGAAAAAGTTATAAATGATGTAATCAAGTCTTATGGCTCTGACTATAATAAACTTGGAAAAGTTACAGGTGAAAATTATAAAAAGCAGGCTGAAGGCATTGCATTAAATGTTATACAATCAGATAAAAAGTTTAAGTTCCGTACAAAGAATATAAGTGGTATTAAAAAGCTGGATGATTATACAATCAGTATTGATGTAAAAGGAAACAGGAAACCTGGTTATATTAACAGGCTTGGAAGCATGTACATAGTATCAATGGAAAACTGGGGAAACAGTGCATTATTTAATGGTACAGACCAGTTTGGATTTAAACGTGGCAAAGCAGGGAATATATTAAAAGGAAAGAAAATTGCCAATGATGAAACAGGAAATTATACAATACAGGAAATAACAGATGGTGTTTATACACTTGAAAAACGGGGAAGGGAATAAAAAAATAAAAAATAACTGGACGTAAATATAACAGGAATATTTACGTCCTTTGATAATTATATTGCTATAAACGGAATACCATTATCCTTTGCATACCATTCTGCTTCAGAGCCTTCCACGCCTTTTATACAGAACCCTGGAACAATACATTCCCCTTTTATTTTAAAACCAGTTTTCCGTGGGTCTGTGTATTCACGTATTTCCATATATCCAACAGACAGTTTGCGTATTGTCTGTACACTTTCTGGAATTGCCAGTTCTAAAAGTGATGTGCAGTGGTAAAATGTATAATCCTCAATGATTTCTATGCCTTCTTCTATAATAACTTCTGACAGGTTTTCACAATCAGCAAAGGCTTCGTCGGTAAATAGTACACTTCCTGGTATAACTACCTTTTTTATAAATTCACTTCCTTCAAATGAGTGTGAAATGTCCGTTGTGCCTTGTGGAAATGTAAAGCTTTTAATCTTTGTACCTGAAAATGCATTTGCAAAGTTTTCAACTCCTGATGGAATATTAACTTCTTCAAGGGAGAAGCAGCAGTTAAATGCGTACTCAGCAGACTTAAGGCTTTGTGGGAGTGTAATGCTTTTAAGGTTTTCACATCCATAAAAAGCACCTGTAATATATATTACCCCTTCTGGGACAACAACACTTTCAAGTTCATAGAAACCATCAAATGTACTGTCGAGTGATACAACATTATTGCCATCAATAACCTGGGGAACGGTTATATTTGTCTGGCATCCATTGTAACGTAAAACTTCTATACCTTCCGGGCAGTCTTCCGGAGGCTGGAAATCATATGTCCACAGTCCGTCACTGCTTGTATGGATTTCAGGTTCTTCATCTTCATCATATTTATAAAACCAGTCATAACTTTCACCAGTGCCATACCGTCCGCGTCCGTCATTGTAATATGCATTTATATTTTCTTTCACCTTTATTCTCCTTTTATTGTAATTTATACTTTAAACCAGATATCCTGCATATGCTTGCAGTCTTGTAGTTTTAAGGAATTTATATGCTATTTGTTACTGTTATAATAACATGGCTGGTATATTTTTACAAATATATTTTTGTGGAAATATACCAAATTACTGTTGTTGTTTTTAGAACAGGTTACGCGTTTAACGTATTGTAAACATTGTATTTTTCTATTAATATAAAAAAGCACTGGATGGTGTTTAAATATATCTGGAATGGAGTGGTGGCTGTGAGGCAGCAAAGAGTAAGGATAGCAGATATTGCGGAGGAACTTGGGGTAAGCACTGCTACAGTTTCTAATGTGATACATGGCAAGACAAGTAAGGTTTCTGAAGAAACAGTTAAACGTGTCCAGGAACTTCTGGAAAGGAGAGGGTATATTCCTGATATGGCAGGGATTTTACTTGCACAGAATAGTTCAGGAATTGTTGGGATAATTATAAATAACCATGAAAAATATGAGAACCATGTTTTAGAGGATGGTTTTATTTCAGCATCGTTAAATGCTTTGTCAATAGAACTGGATAAGGCAGGATATTTTATGCTTGTAAAAGTCTTAACAGGCTGGAATGAAATTATTAAGATTGCATCTATGTGGAATATGGAAGGGCTTGTGCTTATTGGGTTCTGTGAACAGGAATACCATAAACTGCGCGAAAAAATGCATATCCCGTTTGTAGTTTATGATGGTTATCTGAAAGAAAAGGGGCGTATATGTAATCTTATAGCTGACAGTTATGGAGGAGGTTTTAAATCAGGGGAATATTTGAGGCAGATTGGGCATAAAAGAGTGCTATGTATTGCAGATAATTATATATGTATGGATAAGGAGCGGGTTGATGGCTGTATGGACGGCATGGCAGATGGTGTGGCAGATTTCATGCAGATACCACAGACAAAGGAGGAAAGAGAGGTCTTTTATAATAAAAATCTGGAAAAAATACTGGCTTATACAGCGGTGTTTGCGGTTTCAGATTTTTATGCAGCAGAGTTAATATATAAGCTACAGGAAAGGGGAGTGAAGATACCAGATGATATATCAGTTATAGGTTTTGATGACAGTTTCTGGTGTGAAAAGGTTTTCCCGTCATTAACTACAATAAGACAAGAACCAGCAGAACGTGCAAGACTGGCTGTTGCAATTCTGGAAGAAATGAAACATGGGGACTATGACAGGGCGTCTGTATTGCTTAAAACCAGCCTTGTAAAACGTTCAAGCACAGCGCCGCCATGCAGGTAATCCTGTATGGCTTTTATTATATATGGTTTTATAAATAATCCAGTTAATAGTTTTATAAATAACTTAATAAATAATTTTACCAGTGGAGTGCTTTAAAAGGAGGGGTTAAAATTGGATAACCAGAAGACATTCTATAAAAGTGTAATTACAATTGCACTTCCTGTTACATTGCAGTCTCTTTTACAGTCATCTTTTAGTGTTATTGACCAGATAATGATTGGAAAGCTTGGAAGCAGCAGTATTGCAGGAATTGGGCTTGCTGCAAAGTTTTCATCAATGTATTCAGTAATATTGTCAGCAGTTGCAGCAGTAACAGGAATTATGGTTTCACAGTATATAGGAAAAAAGGATGAAAAGGAGGCTGGCAGAAGTTTTTATGTTAATTTGTTCCTGGCGGTGGCTTTTTCTATTGTATTTAGTGTGGCATGTTTCTGCTTTCCAGAATACATTATGAGTTTTTATACAAAAGATATTGTTACAAGGCAGGCAGCGGCAGGGTATCTTAGAATAATTGCTTTTTCTTTCATGCCACTTGCTGCAAGTATGGTCTGTTCTGCAATGCTGAGGTGCCTGGATGCAGCAAAGTATCCTTTGTACGCAACTATTGTTTCAGTAATTCTGAATACATGTCTTAATTATGTTTTAATATTTGGCAAGGCAGGAATACCAGAAATGGGAGTAAATGGTGCTGCATTTGCAACTGTTATATCACAGGCTGTTTCATTTCTGCTTATACTGTTTTTTATGGGAAAAACTGTTAAAAGAAAGATAAAATTAGTTTTTGTATTGCGGTTTAATGGTAACAGGAGGAAACAGTACCTTAAAATACTGCTGCCAATTATTGCCTGTGAATTTTTCTGGAGTCTGGGGGAAAATATATATACTGCAATATATGGGAATACCGGAACAGACCCGTGTGCAGCAATGATGCTGACAATTCCTTTACAGACTTTATTAATAGGTGTGTTAAGCGGGTTTTCACAGGCAGCAGGGGTAATTATTGGAAAATCACTTGGCAGCAGGGAGTATAACAGGGCATATAAGGAGTCAGTGAAAATTATGTTTTATGCCTTATGTGGTTCAATCCTGTTATCTGTAATCCTTCTTCTGTCTGGAAGATATTATGTACAGATATATAATACCAGCAAGAAAATAAAGGAAACGGCATTTCATATTCTCGTGGTGTTTGCGCTGGTTTCACCTGTTAAAGTGCAGAATATGGTTCTTGGGGGAGGTATTTTAAGGAGCGGCGGCAAGACAAAATATATTATGTGGATTGATTTTATGGGCACATGGCTTTTTGGTGTGCCACTTGGATGCCTGGGGGCATTTGTATTAAATCTTGGAATTCCTTATGTGTACCTGCTTCTGTCACTTGAAGAGTGTGTGCGGCTGGCAGTTTCACTGGTTTTATTTAAGAAAAAATACTGGATGCAAAGCCTGGAATAAAATTGTAGAATATTAATTTTTTGTAAATATTGCATAAAAAAGTAATTAATTTTAGGTGAAGTTTCACGAAAAGAAAAAAAGGGATTGCTTTTTTATTCGTCAGGATATATAATGAACTCACAATCGGAAACGTTACCGAGTACGTTACCGAAAACGCTACCGATAACGTTTCCACACGGTCTATACAAAACCCAATTAATTAACTTTTTTCTAAAGAAGGAGGAAAAGAAAAATGATAAGACGTAAATTAATTTCCATGATGCTTGCTACAACAATGATTGCAGGTGTTGTTACCGGATGTGGCAGTGATAGTGATGGCGGAGATGACGCAAAGGGAAGTGTATACTACCTTAGCTTTAAGCCAGAGCAGACAGACCAGTGGAAAGCAATAGCTGAGAGGTACACTAAGGAAACGGGTATTGAAGTAAAGGTACAGACAGCTGCTTCTGGAACATATGAGCAGACTCTTAAGTCAGAAATAGCTAAGAAGGATGCACCTACATTATTCCAGATTAACGGGCCGGTAGGATACCAGAGCTGGAAAGATTACTGCTTGGATTTATCAGGTACTAACCTTTATTCATGGTTAAAGGATAAAGACATGGCAGTAAAAGATGGTGATGGTGTTTATGGCATTCCATATGTAGTAGAGGGTTATGGCATTATCTACAATGAGGAAATAATGGACAAATATTTTGCTTTAGATGGTGCTAAGGCTGCTTCTATGGAAGAAATCAACAACTTTGCAAAGTTAAAGGAAGTTGTTGAAGACATGACAAGCAAAGCCTCTGATTTAGGGATTGATGGTGTATTTGCTTCTACATCATTTACTCCTGGTGAAGACTGGAGATGGCAGACACACCTTATGAACCTTCCAGGATTTTATGAGTACAAAGATGATAACGCAAGTGACAAGAAAGAAATTGACTTTAAATATAACCAGGAATACAAGAATATCTTAGATTTATATGTAAATAATTCATGTACAAAGCCTTCTATGTTAGGTTCAAAGACTGTTGAGAATTCAATGTCAGAATTTGCACTTGGCAAGGTTGCAATGGTACAGAATGGTAACTGGGCATGGGGCGACATCAGCAAGGTAAGCGGCAATGTTGTTAAGGAAGACAAGATTAAATTCCTTCCAATATACACAGGTGTTTCAGGTGAAGAGAGCCAGGGTATCTGTATTGGTACAGAGAATTTCTTTAGTGTAAACAGTGAAGCTTCCAAGAAAGACCAGGAAGAGACAATTAAATTTGTTGAATGGTTATTTAACTCTGATGAAGGAAAGAAAGCTGTAACAAATGAACTTGGATTTATTGCACCATTTAACACATTTGAAGATGCTGATAATCCAACAGACCCATTAGCAAAAGAAGTAATCCGCTATATGGATGATGAGTCTTTAAATACTGTTTCATGGAACTTTATGACAAGTATGCCAAGCCAGACATTTAAAGATGACTTTGGTGCATCACTTTTAGAGTATATTACAGGAAATAAAGACTGGGATGCAGTAGTAGAAGACTGCAAAGCAGAGTGGAAGTCAGAGAAAGAAGCTATTGCAGAATAATACTAACAATAACTGGTAATTAATATACAAGGTTTGTGTCCTGGCGCTGCAGGGTACAAACCTGTACAGTACAGGCAGCGCAGAAATGAGGAGTGTTATGCAAAAGGCGTATAAAAAGTATTTTGCCGTGTTTGTGCTCCCTACATTATTAGCATTTACAGTATTCTTTATAATTCCGTTTGTTATGGGTATTGTATTATCTTTCTGTAAATTCACAACGGTTACAAATGCAAGGTTTGTAGGAGTTTCAAACTATATAAAGGCATTTTCTAATGCAGACTTCTTAAATGCATTAGGGTTTACAACTAAGTTTACAATAGTATCAGTTATAACAATAAATGTAATTGCATTTGCGATTGCATATGGTCTCACAAGAGGGCTTAAAGGAACAAATTTCTTCAGGACAACATTTTTTATGCCAAATCTGATTGGCGGTATCGTATTAGGTTATATCTGGCAGCTTATGATTAATGCAGTCCTTGCAAACTTTGATGTTACAATTACAAGTGATGCAAAGTATGGTTTCTGGGGACTTGTTATCCTTATGAACTGGCAGTTAATCGGTTATATGATGATTATTTATATTGCTGCAATCCAGAATATCCCTGGTGAGTTAATTGAGGCAGCAAAAATTGACGGGGCTACTAAGACACAGACAATGTTTAAGGTTATTATCCCTATGGCAATGCCTTCTATAACAATCTGCCTGTTCCTGTCACTTACAAATGCGTTTAAATTATTTGACCAGAATTTAGCACTTACAGCAGGTGCACCTTCAAGGAAGACAGCGGGACTTGCGCTGGATATTTATACAACATTTTATAACAGGAATGGATGGGAAGGTGTAGGCCAGGCTAAAGCAGTTGTATTCTTTATAATTGTTGGTGCAGTTTCAATGTTACAGTTATATATCACCAGAAAGAGGGAGGTGGAGGAATAATGGCAAAAAAAGCTAAGAAAAACAACGATATGGCGGAGCCAGTTGAGGTTTCCAAAACTGCTGCCATTATTATGACTATTGTCTTTATAATACTTGCAGTTATATTCCTTTTTCCGATACTGCTGGTTTTAATGAACTCTTTTAAAAACAAACTGTATATAAGTGAA
>Ga0073906_1004326_pt1 | contig 14437 bp, 9 predicted proteins | sample Inofromicrocosms_FD_65485 | JGI IMG/M metagenome (GOLD analysis project Ga0073906, IMG submission 65485) | Mouse cecum microbial communities from Vienna, Austria - Inoculum for glucosamine and mucus D2O microcosms | ecosystem: Host-associated > Mammals > Digestive system > Large intestine > Cecum... | reverse complement strand
GGCGAGCGGCAGCGTCTCGATGCGTCCCAATTACGGCAATGTGTTGATCGAGGTGGACGACAAACGCTCGACGCGACCCGTCAAGGAGCGTTTCGACGCTTTCGTCGCCGAGTCGTGCCCCGACGTGTGGTTGCGCTCGTCGCTGTTCAAACTCTCGCCCGTGCCCGACGCCACCATCGAGATCGGTTTCGTCGGTCCCGATGCCGACACTCTGCTGCGTCTCGCCTCGCAGGCTGAGGAGATAATGTGGCGCACCCCCGAGGCGGTGAACATCCGCAACAGTTGGGGCAACCGCATCCCGACGTGGCTGCCCGTATACTCGCAGATCAAGGGCCAGCGCATAGGCGTGAGCCGCAGCCGCATGGCGCAGTGGATCACCCTCGCCACGCAGGGCTATCCGATGGGCGAGTTCCGCCGCGGCGACGAGCTGCTGCCCATACTGCTCAAGGACGAGGATATCGATGCGTACAACCTCTCCAATCTGCAATCGATGCCCGTGTTCTCGCAGAGCGGAAACGTATACTCCATCGAGCAGGCGAGCAACCGTTTCGATTTCGGCTATTCGGGCGGGGTAATCAAACGTTACAACCGTCAGCGCGTCATGAAGGCGCAGTGCGACCCCGCGGCGGGAGTGAACGCCAAGATGCTGTTCGACCGTTTGCTGGCCGAGGTGCGGAGCGAGGTCGAGGTTCCCGAGGGATATTCGATGCGCGTCTTCGGCGAGCAGGAGTCGCAGGCCGAGTCGAACGCCGCTTTGGGCAAGAACATGCCTCTGGCGTTGGTGCTAATCTTCACCGTGTTGCTGCTGCTCTTCGGCAATTATCGCGATCCGATAGTCATACTGCTCATGACTCCCTTGATATTCATCGGTGTGGTGTTGGGACTGCTCGCCACGGGTAACCGCTTCGATTTCTTCTCGCTGCTGGGTCTGCTCGGATTGGTTGGCATGAACGTGAAGAACGCCGTGATCCTCGTATCGTCGATCAACGATCTGCGCGCCGAGGGCGTCGATCCTTACGAAGCCGTGGTGCGCGCGGCGCGCAGCCGTCTGGTGCCCGTGTGCGTGGCTTCGGTCACCACCATCTTGGCGCTCATACCGTTGCTGTTCGATTCGCTGTTCGCAAGCATGGCGTCGACGATAATGGGCGGATTGCTGGTCGCCACCATACTCACGATGGTGGTGTTGCCCGTGGTGTACGCGATATTTTACAATATTAAAAAAGCGAAATGATTATGCGGCGTATCGTGTTGTTACTATCGGCGCTGTCGCTCGGCGTTTCGGCGGCCGAGGCGCAGATCACCCTTACGGCTTATCGCGACAGCGTGGCGGGGTACGACTGGCGGGTGAAGAACGCGGCGGTCGAGGTGGACCGAAACTATGAGATCATGCGGCGGGAGTATACCTCCTTTCTGCCCCGCGTTTCGGCTTCGGGATCCTTCGCTAAGACCTTTCACCATATAGGCGACAACGAGTTGTGGAGTTTCTCGATGCAGCCGCAGCTCGTGCAGACCGTCTATGGCGGCGGAGGCGTCAGGGCGGCCTATCGTCAGGCCGAGAGCGGTTACGAGGGGGCGTTGTTCGACGAGGAGTACACGCGGCTCGAAGTGCGTTACATGGCCGACTATGCCTATTGGAGCGTGTCGGCGCAGGCGTTGTTCCTGCGCGCCGTCGAGGAGTACGTGAATATCATCGAATCGCTCTACGGCGTGGTCGAGCGGCGTTTCGACGAGGGGTATATCGCCAAGAGCGATCTGTTGCAGGTGGAGACCCGCCTGAGCGAGGCGCGGTTCGATCTGATTACGGTCCGCCGCAATTACGACGAGGCGGTGCATGCGTTCAACATCCTGCGCGGAGTGTCGGGCGACGAGCGGGTGTCGCTGTCGCAGTCCATCGTCGACTCCATCGCGATGCCCGAGCGCGTCCCTCTGTCGGCGATCGCCGCCCGACGCCCCGATCTGCTCTCGGCCGAGACGGCGGTGCGTACGGCCCGCTACGGAGTGGAGCGAACGCGCGCCTCCTACAATCCGCAGCTCACCGTCGGCGTGGGCGGGTCGTGGCAGACGTACGTGCCCAATGCGACGGGGCGCACCTACTTGGACGCCGCCCTGACGGTGGGGTTGAGCGTGCCCATATTCCACTGGGGCGAACGCCGTCACGCCGTGGCGGCGGCGACGGCCGACGTGCGTCGGAGCATCAACGCCACGGGGCAGATTTACGACGGCATAGCCCGCGAGGAGGCCGACGGGTGGAGCGCGCTGGCCACGAGCTATTCGCAGGTGCAGTCGTCGATGTACAACCTTAAGATTGCGGGCGAGAACCTCTCGATCAGCACCTACTCCTACAAGGAGGGGCAGGCCACGGTGCTCGACGTGTTGCAGGCGCAGATAAGCTGGCTGCAAATATACACCAACGCCATCACCGCGCGCTACAACTATGCGGTGGCCGTGTCGGCGTACGAGAGGATAACGGCTGCCGAGTGACGGCGGGCGCGCCGTGAGCAGCCGCCCGACGACGGGCGCGGAAAACAGATTTCCGATTTACGATCAAGGCGACGAACCTTGTCGTAAATCGGAAAAACTCTATTCGGCAGGCAGTATCAGACCTTCATCGTTTCGGTGCTGACGATCGATATCTCGTGAGCGACGGGAGCGATCTTGCGCAGCATGTCGACGGTGCCGCAATACTTCTCCTGCGCCTGCGTGACGGCGCGGCCGACGATACTCTGTTCCTCGATGGTGTCGCACTCCAAGTTGTAGATGACGTTGAAGCTGCGGAAGTGGCTGCCGGGCTGGAGAGTGGGCGTGTCGAGTATTCCTTCGACCGTGATTTCCAGCGTCTTGGGTACGATCTTCTCCTTTTTGAGCAGGCTCATTACGGTGAAACCGGCGCACTTGGCCGCGCCGCACAGAATGAGCGCCTTGGGGTTGAGATCGTCGGCCGAGCCGCCTTTGACCTGAAATTTGCCCTCGTCGATGAGTTCGACGGTAACGGATTGTTTGTTGTCGTTCATGATGTTGAAAGTGTTATGTTGGTTTTAGGCTCGCGGGCGGCGGGGGCGCACGTCCGCGCATTCAGCCAAGCGGTGGCAATAATCGTTCCCCTCGCGACGCGTTCGCGCCCGTCGGGGCTCGCCGCGCGTAAATTATACGGTCGTTTTATCGACTTTTAGGTTCGCGCGTTGCGTTATTTGCGCCGAAATGACTATCTTTGTAGTTGATATAATTGAATCGAGACTTATGCAGAGGAAAGTACTGATATTGGCTCTGTTGCTGCTCGCGGGCGGAATGTTGCCGCTGCGGGCGCAGACCCCCTCCGTCGACGAGGGTATCGAACGCGGCATTTCGCTGTACGACTTCGGCCATTGGGTCGAGGCGCGTACCGAACTCAAGAACATTCGCGACGGCTTGTCGCCCGTGACCGATCGCTTGCGTATCGAGCGTATCGATTACTATTTGGCATTGTGCGACGCCGAGTTGAAGATGAAGGATGTCGAAGGCCGTCTGAAACGTTTTCTGGCCGAGTATCACGGATCGTCGTACGCCAACGACGTGCAGTTCGCGTTGGGCGCCTATTATTGCATGCAGGACGACACCGCGCTCGCCGAGGAGGAGCTGGCCAAGGTGCATTACGAAGCTCTCGATCCGCAGAATAAGGACAAGTACGATCTGCGCATGGGTTACATGGCCTTCATGCGCGGCGATTTCGATTCGGCCGAGAGGTATTTCGGCCGCATAAAGGCGGGCAGCGACTATGCCGACCACGCCACCTATTACAAATCCTACATGGCGTATGCGCACGGTGATTACAAGCGCGCCCGCAACGGGTTCAACTCGTTGCTCCGCAGTCCGCTCTATCGCGACCTGATGCCCTATTATCTGTTGCAGATCGATTTCAAGAGCGGCGACTACCGCGCCGTGGTCGACAAGGGCGACGCCCTGATCGAGCGCACCACGGCCGAGCAGGGTTCGCAGATACGCCGCATGATGGCCGAATCGTGGTTTCAGATAGGGGATTACGACGCCGCTACCCGATACATGAACGCGTACAAGAGCGCGGGCGGCGAGATGAAGCGCGTGGAGAACTACATCATGGGTTATTCGCTCTATCGGCAGTCGCTTTACGCCGAGGCGGCCGATTATCTGCGTCAGGCGTGCGGCGCCGACGACATGCTTACGCAGAACGCGTCGTACCATTTGGCCGACTGCTATCTGCGTTCGGGCGACAAGGCCGACGCCATGCGGTCGTTCGCCATGGCGTCGAGCGCGCAATTCGACCGCGACATAGCCGAGGACGCTTTGTTCAATTACGGCAAGTTGCAGTACGAGCTGGGCGGAGGCGTGTTCAACGAGGCTATCAACGTGTTGAGCCGTTACATCGAGCTTTACCCCTCGTCGCCGCGCGTGCCCGAGGCGCGCACGCTGCTCATAGCCGCTTACTACAATTCGCACAACTACGCTGAGGCGTACGATGCCATCAAGAGCTTGCCGAATCCCGATAACGACGCTTTGCAGGCGTTGCAGAAGATAGCCTATTTCAACGGTTTGGAGGCCTATACGGCAGGAGAGCTGGACGAAGCGGAGAGTTCGCTCGCCGAGTCGTTGGGCGTGGGTCTCAACGCCAAGTACAACGCTCTGGCGTCGTTCTGGCTGGGCGAGATAGCATACGCCAAGGGCGACAGCAGCCGCGCCTTGCAGCGTTATCGCAGCTTCATGGGACGCGCTCCCCGCGGCGGCGAGGAGTACGCCATGGCGCAGTACAACATCGGTTACTGCCACTTCAACAACGGCGAGATGGATGCCGCGTCCGACGCTTTCGCCAAGTTCCTCGCGTTGCATCCGCGTCGCGACTCCTATCGCGCCGACGCGTTCAACCGTCGCGGCGACGCATATTACTCGGCGCGCAAGTTCGACGAGGCGATAGAGTGTTACGACAATGCCGCCGCGATCGATACGGCGGAGAAATACTATGCCGAATATCGCCGCGCCGTGACGCTCGGCGTGCAGAACAAGCCTGACCGAAAGATCGAGAGCCTGCGCCGTATCGTGCAGGCCGACCGCGGCGATTATGTCGATGCCGCCACATACGAGTTGGGCCGCACCTACATCGCCGACGAACGTTACTCCGACGGAGTGAAGATATTGGAGGATTTCATAGCGCAGTATCCCAATTCGAGCTATCATGCGCAGGCGTTGTCGGATCTGGGTCTGGCCTACATGAATCTGGGCGATAAGAACAAGGCGTTGAAGTATTACGACATGGTGGTCAAGTCGGCTCCCCGTTCGGCTCAGTCGAAGAGCGCCATGCAGGGCATACGCGAAATATATATGGCGCAGGGCGATGCCGACGCCTATTTCGACTATGCGCAGAAGTTGGGCATGGAGGGCAACGTGAGCCAAATGACGCGCGATTCGATGTCGTACGCCGCGGCGCAGAAGCTCTATCTCGACAACAAGACGGCGGAGGCCGCCACGAGCTTCACGGCATATCTGTCGCACTATCCCAACGGATACTACCGCAACGACGCTCTCTTCTTCCTCAGCGACTGCCACATACGCGACGGACGCGACGAGGATGCCATGAATACTCTCGCGGAGCTGGCGGCGCAGGGACATACGCAATATTCGGAGCGCGTGCTCGACCGTCTCTCGTCGATGTGCTACAAGGCCGAGCGTTTCGAGCAGGCCGCGTCGGCGTATCGCGCGCTTTACGACGAGGCGTCGGCCGCGGCGGCCAAGACCGACGCTGCATCGGGTTACGTGGCCTCCACGCTCAAGTATGCCGACGATGCGGGCATAGCGGCTATGGCCGACGACGTGGAGAAGATGACCGACGTCAACGACGTGGCGCGTCGCAAGGCGCGGTACGCCAAGGCGGGCGTGCTCGCGCGTCAGGGACGCGAGGCCGATGCCATGAAGCTCTACACCCTTTTGAGCGCCGAGGTCAAGAGCGCCGAGGGCGCCGAGGCCCGCTATCGTTTGATCGAGGCCGAGTTCAAGGCGGGCAACAACGACAAGGCCGAGAAGATGGTTTACGAACTCTCCGACAGCAAGACGCCGCAAAACTACTGGCTCGCCAAGGCGTTCATTCTGTTGGGCGACATATACATGAGTCGCGGCGACGCTTTTCAGGCGCGCGCCACCTACCAGAGCGTGGCCGACGGATATTCGCCCGCGGACGACGGCATAGTCGAGGAGGCTAAGAGTAAGATTGCTAAAATGAATTGACGATGAAGAGATTGACATATATCATAACGTTGCTCTGCCTGCCTGCCGCCGTGTCGGCGCAGGTGGCCAAGCAGGTCGAGGTGTCGAAGGATTACACCCCGAGCGTCGGCACGGCGCAGAAACTCTCGCTGGTGCCCGATATGACCGATACGGTCACCATGCAGCCCGATATCGACTATACGATCACGCCGCGTTCGTATCAGACGTCGTTGCTCACCGAGAATTTCAAGCCCGCCACCATAACCTATTGGGACTATAACCGTTCGCGTCCGTTCTATGCCAAGGGCGCTTTCGGCGCGCCGCTCACGAGCGAGGGCGACATCTATGTGTCGACCTACAACAAGGATCGCGGATACGCTATGGCCTATGCCAACCATTGGGGCGACTACCGCAACCGCAAGAATTTCGCGGGCGCGAAGGTGACGTCGCACACCACGGAGATGAGCAACCGTCTGGGCGGCCGCGCGGGGTTGATCTTGGGACGTCATATCTTGGAGTTCGACGTTTACGGCGACCGACAGCTGCGCCACCGCTATCCCACCACGGGCGACCGCATACGTTTCGGCAATGTGGCGGGTAAGATCCGCATCGGCGACGACTTCACCGATCTGAGCCGTTGGAACTTCAATATCGAGGTCGGCGGCGACATTTTCGGCGACAGCTATGCTCCCGAGGATGGCGAGAAACGTCGCCAGTCGAGCCTTTCGGCGCGCTTGGCGGTGGGCAAGATGCTCGGCGGACGACACATATTGAAGGTGCATGCGGGATATACGGGCGTGTTCGGCGCTAAAGCGTTGGCCGACTATAAGGACAACACCCTGATGGCGGGATTGCGTTACGGCATCAGCGGCCGCAAGCTGGAGTTTTTGATCGGAGCGGACTATTATCACGATCGCGTGGAGCTCTCGACGGACAGTCCCCATTACGTGTTCCCCTATATGCGCATGACGTGGAAAAACACGTCGGAGGGATTCGTTCCCTATATCGAGGTGGACGGCGGCTTGCGCCGGCACGATTACGGTTCGCTCATGTACGAGAACCCCTATATGATGTTGTCGAACGGAGATCTGCTCGGCGCGGCGTCGATGCCCAACGAGTCCTATTATAACGGTCGCGCGGGCATAAGCGGTCGCTTGGCGCGGGGACGCTTCTCGTATAATATTTCGGCCGAAGTGACGTTCGCCGACGATCACTATTACTGGTATTGCCGCGATTATGCCGATTACTTTTTCGCTCCCGCCTACCAGCACAGCCTGCGTATCGACGGCAGCATCAAGTTCCGCCCCGTGGGGCAGTTCGAAGCCGAACTCTATGCGGGAGTCTATGCGTGGGAGAATTACAAATCATATTACAGCAGCCGTCCGAGCGCGCAGGGCGCGTTGAAACTGCGTTATCTGGGACGCAAGGTTACGGCAGGCGCGTCGCTGGATTACAACAACCGTATCAAGTGGATGAGCATGACGCCGGCGGGCGATTTCGAGGTCGTGCGCACCCCTTCGACATTCCGTTTGGGCGTCAGCGTCGAGTGGCGCGTGTCGGATCGCTGGGCAGTATTCGCCGAGGGGCGAAACCTGACTGGCAGCAAGGTGTATGAGTGGGCGTACTACTATTACGACACGCCGCAAGGTGTGCTGGGCGCGAAGATCACTTTCTGACGCCGCGGCGATTGGTTATGAATGTCCGTTCTCGCAAAGAGGACGGACATTTTCGTATAGCGGCCCGACGGTTGTTCGGGATTACTCCGCCTGAGAATAGATCTTTCCGAGTCGCGCTGAGAGGAAGTATTGCAGCACTCCGCGCAGGAACATATAGAGCGAGAAGGCCATCCACAACGCGTTGTTGCCGATGAGCGGGCGCATGGTGAAGAATATCGCGAAATAGGCTGCGGTCGAGAGCAGCATCGAGTCGCGCATGATGCGCGATTGCGTGGCGCCCACCATTATTCCGTCCATGACGAAAGGTAGGGCCGCCGCCAGCGGGATGGCTATGATCCAACCTATGAAGCGGCCCGCGTAATCGATTATCTCGTGCGCGTCCGTCACCTCGCTGTCGATGAACAGCTCCAGCAGATCGCGCCACCAACCGATGTAGATGCCCACGTACAGTACGGCGACAATGACGCACCATATCATGCACTTGCGTATGCAGTCGCGCAGCGAGCGGGGATCGCGCGCTCCGATGAAACGTCCCGTGAGAGCCTCGGCGGCGTATGCGAAACCGTCGTTCATGTACGAGAAGAGCGTGAAGAGCTGCAACAGTATGGTGTTCACCGCCAGTATCACGTCGTTGCCCATGCGGGCCGAAGCGGCCGTGAAGAATGTGTACGTCGCCACGATGCAGAGCGTGCGGACGATGATGTCGCGGTTGATTACGAAGAACTCCTTCATGGCCCGCATATCGGTCACTTCGCTCATGGTTATGGCGACGAAACGTTTGCGGTAATGTATCCTGACGATGAGCGCCGTGATGACCACTCCCGTCCATTGCGCCACCACCGAGGCGTACGCTATGCCCGTTATGCCCATCCCGAAGTCGAACGCGAACCAGAAGCTGAACGCTATGTGTATGACGTTCACCGCGACGGCCACTATCATCGGAATCACGGCGTTCTGCATTCCCGTCAGCCAGCCGTTGAGTCCGAACAGCAGCACCCCCGCGGGCACGGCCCATATTCGGGCGAAGAAGTAGTCGGCCACCATGTCGTTGCCGTTCATTACCTTCAACGCCGCCGAGCCGATGGGATATTGGAATACGATCATCGCAAGACCGACCACGAGCGACACCGCCACGGCGCGCGCCAGCATGAGGGTGGTGGTCTTCACGTCGCCCGCGCCGTATGCCTGAGCCGTTATGCCGCTGGTACCCATGCGGATGAAGCTGCAATTCCAGTATATGAAGTTGAATATCGATACGCCTATGGCCAGCGCGCCTATGGTGGCCGACGAGTTGCCGTTAAGGTGACCGGCGATCATGGTGCCGACGATACCCATTATCGGCACCGTGATGTTCGATATGATATTAGGTACGGCTATGCGCAATATTTCGCGGTTCATTCCCATGATTGGAACATTTTTGTCGTAAAACGTTGCAAAGATAGCAAGAATCCCGCAACGGCGGACGCCTCGGACCGCGCGGAATGTTTTTTGAACTCGAAAAGGCGACATGGTTGCGACATGTTGGAAAAATTAGATTACCTTTGCCCACGTAAATTCAAAATCATTATGAGAAACACAAAACAGGACTCGACTGCCGCCGTGTCGCGATTCGGTCGCGACAAGCGCGTGCGCACGGTATCGGCGGAGCGTGTCGAGCGCAGTCCCCGTCCTCGGCGTGAGGCCGCCGACGAGGGACGCACGATGCGTCGCGAGCGTTACGATGCAGGCGCGAACAGAGCGTCGTTCAACCCCAATTTTACCGAAGACAACCGTTTGCGCGGACGCGGCGACGGATATGCCGAGAAGAGCTATTCACGCGGCGGAGAGTCGCGTGAGGATGGCGGCCGCAGCGGGTTCAAGCCCAAGTTCGGCGGGCCTAAATATGCCGATCGTCCGAAGTCGAACGGCGGTTTCGGCGGTCGCGCCAAGCAGGGCGGATATAAGCAGAGCGGATACAAGCAGGGCGGTTATTCGAAACCGTCGTACGACCGCAGCGAAAACGACGGCGAGTTCCGTCGCGATTCGGGAGCGCGCGGCGGCTACAAAGGCCGGAGCGACAATCGCGCCGAGGGAGGCGAGTTCGGGCCGCGCAAAGAGTTCGGCGGACGCGGAGGATACAAGGGCCGCGGAGAGTATAAGCCGAAGGGCGGTTTCAAGGACAAGCGATCGTATTGCGGCGACGAACGCCCCAAGAGTTATCCCAAATACAACCCCGCCAAGCAGGTGGGCGAGATGCGCCTGAACCGTTTCTTGTCGCAGTCGGGTCTGTGCTCGCGTCGCGAGGCGGACGATTATATCCAAGCGGGTCTGGTGACCGTGAACGGCGTGATCGTGTCGGAACTCGGCACGAAGGTGCTGCCCACCGACGAGGTGAAGTTCAACGACGAGCGCGTGCAGGGCGAAAAGAAGGTCTATCTGGTGCTGAACAAGCCCAAGGGTTACGTGACCTCGCTGGAGGATCCGCACGCCGACAAGACCGTGATGGATCTGGTGAAGAATGCCTGCTCGGAGCGTATATATCCCGTGGGCCGTCTGGACAAAAACAGTCTGGGTCTGTTGATATTCACCAACGACGGCGATGTTACGCGTCAGCTTACGCACCCCTCGTTGGAGAAGAAGAAGATCTATCAGGTGACGCTCGACAAGCCGCTTACGCGCGCCGACATGGAGCGAATCACCGAGGGTCTGACCTTGGAGGACGGCGAGATATTCGCCGACGAGGTGGCATACGCGAGCGAAAACAAGAAAGAGGTGGGCATCGAGATCCACTCGGGCCGCAACCGTATCGTGCGACGCATATTCGAGCATCTGGGATATGCGGTGCTGAAGCTCGACCGCGTATATTATGCGGGAATCACCAAGAAGAACCTCAAGCGCGGCGCGTGGCGTTTTCTGACCAACGAAGAGGTCGACCGACTCAAGAGCGGACGTTACGAGTAGAGGTTTCGACGCATACATATAAGCAGAGGCGATTCACCGATGAATCGCCTCTGTTTTTATGCTTTATCGCGTGGCTCGGTCCCACGCCGTTTCGGCATAGCTGTAGCGATATACCGACGCGGGCGCCGAGGTGCTGAGGCCCGAGAATGCCGTTATGGGGTAGATGCCCGATTCGGTTCCGTAATTCGACCAGAACGAGCCGAGGGTGTATTTGCACGGCACCGTTCGGGCCATCTGCGCGTCGAACTCGGCCTTGAGAGCGGGATCGCCGCACATCTTGTCGACGTAATCCCCCAGATCGTAAAAGACGTGGCGCGATTGTCCCTCGAAAGTCTGTATCTCGTCGCGGTCGTAATCCTTCTTCGCGCCCGCGTTTATTTTTTTCACGATGGCCGCGAGGGCGTCGATCTGCGCGCAGTCGATAAGTGCGACCGAACCCGAATAGCCGTATTTCGAAGCGTATTGGTCGTGGAACGTCTTGCAGGCCTGCGGCAGGTCGTGCGAGCGGCCTCCGTTGCGAAGCAGGCAGGGCAACGTGTTTTGATAGGGGAAGCCGTCGCCGAGAATCTCGCACGGCGCGCCTATTATGTAGTCGGCGTTGTCGTGCAGGTCGTAAACGGATTCGATGTTGGCCATGAAACATGCGTCGAACAGTATGTAGTCGAATTTCACGCCCGTCGAGGTCAAGGCCGACGACAAAGTCCCGATATCGAATCGGTTGGAGTGGGTGTCGGAATACTTCTCGCCGAAGTGGCGCGTCACGATATCGCTCGGAGCCTTGCGCCAGAACTCCTCCTCCGCGGGCGCGGGCGAACCCTTCGCCGAGGCGCGTCGCGCGGTCCGATCGGGCGTGGCGTCTATGGGAATCCACGCCAGAGCGTGACCCGCCATCACGAGTCCGTAAGTCTCGGCGGGCGCCGAACGGATTATCTCGTTGAAAAAGTAACTCAGATGCTCCTCGTCCATCTGCTGCGGCAGGTCGTAGGTGGCGAGAACCTTCTCCACGCACGCCCCGTCGGAGTATACCAACTCTATGAGGTCGGCTTTGGTCTTGTCGTTATGCTGAAAGAAGCAAACCACGCGGCTGTTGCCCTTGATATTCTGCCGCACGGCCTCTTTCGCGGCCGAGATGTTGCGATAGAAGTAGTAGGAGAGCTGCGTTCCCGTGAAATAGAATATCAGCGTATGGGGCGTGGCGATCTCCTCTTGCGCGGGCGTTTTTTCGCATGCCGGCGCGAGAAGCAATGCCGCCGCCAACAGCGGCGCCACCGTAAGTCGGGCCCATAGTTTCGTCTTCTTCATAGTGTGTTTTAAGGTCGTCTACTTGTATTCGCGCGGCTTGAGGTTGTTGAACTGCCACGTGCGTTTCTTTTTGAACGTCACGTCGTCGGGCTTGTTGCGATAGATGCGGCTGTAATCGAAATAGAACCCGCGGATCTTACCGTCGGGAGTCTTTTTCGGCTGCTCCAACGGGATGTACTCCACGTTGCGGCTCACGATCTCGGCGCGCTTGCCCGCGTATCCCATCGACGAGACGACATCCACGGCGTGCGAGAACATCAATATGTGCATCGGATCCTTCTCGTTGCGGCCGTCGCCCGATGATTTGATGGTTTCGAGAATGCCGTTCAGGTGGCGGAAATAGGCCTCCTCCTTCTCCTTGTCGCCCAGAGCGCCGTATGCGAACACCAGCATGTTGAGCGCCGTGGGGTTGAACGGATCGCTCTTCAGGGCCTCCTCGCACATCGATATCACGTAACGCATCTCCTCGGGATCGGGCGAGGAGGTGTCGAGCCGCATGAGGGTCTCGTACAGCCGCTCGATGGCGGGGTTCGACGCCAGAGGCTTGTATTCGTCCTGATAGGCGTAACCGTAATATAGATAGTGATAATCCTCCTCCGACAACTTTTCGAGGTTGTTGTAACGCATCATGAGTCCCGTGTAGTAGTAGGGCGACGAGGTATTCATGATGTTGTTGAGAATATCCTCCTCGTCGGGCACCTTCGACCAACCCGCGAGCGGCAGCAGGAGCAATGCGGCGATAACATATCGTTTCATAAAGCGGTGTTTTTCATAAAACGACATATCAACGCAAATCGTATTCCTTAATCGATTTTTCCAACTTTTTCATCAATTGATCGGTCGCGGGCACCAGCGGCAGACGCAATACGTTCTCGATGCGGCCCATAACCGCGAGGGCGGCTTTCACGCCCGTCGGATTGCCCTGCTCGAACAGCGCGCACACGGCGTCGCGCAGGGGCTCGTAAGCCTCCTCGGCGCGGTCGAACAACCCCTGCCGCGCCAAGCCGATCACGTGCGCGAACCGTGACGGAAAAGCGTTGGCCGCCACCGAGATCACTCCGTCGCCGCCCTTGCGCATGACGTCGACGGCCATGCTGTCGTCGCCCGAGAGCACGATGAATCCCGACGGACGGTTCTTTATGATCTGTTCTATCTGGTCGATCTTGCCCGAGGCCTCCTTCACGGCTATGATGCGCGGCTCGTCGGCCGCCAGCCGGCATGTGGTCTCCGCCGTCATGTTCACGCCCGTGCGTCCCGGGACGTTATATAATATGACGGGCAGGGGCGACGCCTCGGCCACCGCGCGATAGTGGCGGTAGAGTCCCTCTTGCGAGGGCTTGTTGTAGTAGGGGGTGACGCTCAGCAGGGCGTCGACTCCCGTGAGGTCCATTTGCCCGATGTGGCGGATCAGTTCGGCCGTCGAGTTGCCGCCCGCGCCCACGATCAAGGGCACGCGTCCGGCTATGCGCTCGCGCGTGAATCGCAATATTTCGGTTCTCTCCTCCTCGGTCAGGGTCGGCGTCTCGGCCGTGGTTCCCAAACATACTATATAGTCGATTCCGCCGTCGATGACGTAATCTATCATGCGGCCCAAAGCCGCGAAGTCGCAAGCGCCGTCGCTCGCGAAAGGGGTTATCATGGCGGCGCCCAAGCCGCCGAGTCTCGCTGTATATCTGTTCATAAATCGAAAGTAACTTCAAATTTCAAATTTAGCGTCGCGCCGACGGTCAAAACAACGACCCCTGAATCTGTCGCGGCTTTTCGTCCGTCGTTCGGTCGCGGGTAGCGTCGTCGTCCTCCGCGCTTTCGCGCGCCGTCGTCCGCGGAGTCTCGTCGGAGCCGATCATGGCGATGAATTCCTCTTCGGAGATGATCTTTATGCCGAGTTTGGTCGCTTTTTGCAGTTTCGTAGGTCCGATCTTGCTGCCCGCCAGCAGATACGATGTGTTGGACGACACCGCCGCGAGGTTCTTGCCGCCGTGCGCCTCGATCATGGCCTTCAGCTCGTCGCGCGAGTGGTCGGCGAAGGTTCCCGAAATGACGAACGTAAGTCCGTCGAGAATCTCGGATGCCGCTGCGCGCTGCTCGGCCTCGAATTGCAGTCCTGCTTCGCGCAGCCGTTCGATTATGGCGCGGTTGCGCTCGTCGGCGAAGTATTCGATTATCGAGTCGGCGATCTTCTCGCCCACCTCCTCGGCCTCGATTAGCTCCTCGCGCGTGGCGGCCATGACGGCGTCGAGCGAACGGAAATGCGATGCGAGATATTTGGCCGTCGTCTCGCCCACGAAGCGTATGCCGAGCGCGAAGAGCACGCG